>LFRM01223177.1_pt1 | contig 15921 bp, 16 predicted proteins | sample 618341 | NCBI WGS metagenome assembly LFRM01 (sample SAMN03654438, study PRJNA283298) | anaerobic digester metagenome | isolation source: pool of bioreactors CSTR01a, CSTR02a, and CSTR03a thermophilic anaerobic... | place: Denmark: Kgs. Lyngby | collected 2014-05-21 | reverse complement strand
ATCTATCTCCCTGGCCGTAGCCAGAGAGACCGCCCAAGCCACAGCCTTCTCCTTGATGACAGCCTCGGCCCTGCAAAGCTGCTGCTCAGAGAGTTTCTTGGAGTCATTGAGCAGCTCAAGGGGAAAATCTTCCCCAAGGATCACTGCCGCGGCACAGACAGGACCGGCGAGGGGACCCCTGCCCGCCTCATCAATGCCGCAGATAAGTTTTGGTTCTTGGAATGTGAACAGTGAATCCATTATAACTCCCCTCAATTGACGTTCCCGCTTTTAACCCTTCCTATCATATGGTATAATCACGAAGAAATCTGCGTCAAGCACAATAAGAGGGTACAGTTTGTTTCTCAAAAGCCTAAAAATATTCGGCTTCAAGTCCTTTCCGGACTCAGTAAGCTTGGATTTCTCAAGTGGAATTACCAGCCTTCTCGGCCCCAACGGTTGCGGTAAAAGCAACATCGTTGATGCTATCAAGTGGGTCCTCGGAGAACAGTCCACCAAAACCCTACGGGCAGGCCGTATGGAAGACGTCATCTTCAACGGTACAGACACTCGCAAGCCTTTACAGGTAGCCGAGGTCAGTCTTGTCGTCTCCAATGAAGACGGACTCCTGCCGACCGACGCAAGTGAAGTAGAGATCAAACGCAGGATTTATCGTAGCGGTGAAAGCGAATACTATATCAACAATTCGCGTGTGTTGCTCAAGAACATCAAGGAACTCTTTCTTGATACCGGAGTTGGTAAAAGTGCCTACTCCATCCTGGAACAGGGAAAGATTGACCAGATACTCTCTTCACGACCGGAAGACCGAAGGTATATCTTTGAAGAGGCTGCGGGGATCTCCCGCTTCAAATCCCAAACTCAGGATGCGGAACGTAAGCTAGCCAGGACCGATGAAAACATCATGCAGGTCGAAACCATCTTGCGTGAAGTGCGGCGTAGCTATGAAACCAAGAAAAATCAGGCAGCAAAGGCCATCAGCTACCGTGAGCTCAAGAGGGAACAGTTTGCCTTGGAAGTTGATGTACAGCTTTCGACCCTCAAATCCTACATCATGCTTCAGAACAGCAAGGAAGAGCTTAAAATCCGTGGCGAGAAGGAGCTTGAGCAGCAGAAGGGGTCACTGACCTCCTATGATGATGAGATTACAGAGCTTCAGGAAACCATGAGAGGTATGGGTTCGAGACGCATAGAGATGCAGACAGAACTGCAACGCCTCGATGAAGCGATCAAGGGGAGGGGAGACAAGCTCGATCTGCTCACACAACGCTTCCGTGATTTCCTCCAGCAGAAAGATCAGGCTGCAGAACGCTCGCTCGCCATACAGGAGCGTATGGAACGTGATAAAAACGAAATAGACGAAAAATTCTCAGCCATGGCGGATATCGATGAGGCGATCGAGCAGCTCAACACCGAGATCGAGAGGAACCAAAAGGGAATCGATAAGGCCCGCACTCTCATTGCAAGCCAGAACCAGGAGATAAGCGACACGGAGAAAGAGGATATAGCCCTTGATGAGGAGATGGATATCCTTTCAGAGAAACTCAAGGAACTCACCGATGTCATTGTCATCCAACTTGAGGAGAAGCTGAAGGCGTCGGGATATAACCTTGAGGAAAAGAAGACAGCTCTTAGCGCATTCGAAAAACGAATGGATCACATAACATCCTCAGTCTCCGAGCACGAGCAGTTTTTGGAAAAGCTGAGGAGCATGGGAGTCTCCTCAGAGGAATTGCTCTCACAGGAGATCAAGTTCCAGAGCAATCTCGGGACAAGCCTCTCTTCCTTGCGTTCCCTTTTTGAGACATACCTATCCCATGAGGCATCTTTCATTGATGATCTGATCTCTCCCGAAGGGATCATCACCGAGAAGCATGCTGTCGACAGTGCCATTGCCGAAAAACGCAAGGCGCTCTCCTCCAACCGTGAGCGCATCAGCTATCTGCGTGAAGAGAATGCCAAGCTCTCCCTGTCCCTGGAATCTTATCAGCAGAACATCTCCGACCAGAGAGTCGCACTAAACCAGCTCCAAGGGCAGAAGAGCAGTGCCAAAGAGTGGATAGCAAGTTTGCAGCGGTCTGTTACGGAACAGGAGTACCTCTATCGTGATGCTGTCAATTTGAGCGAAACTGCTCAGGAACGTATCTATGAGACACAGGAAGATATTCGTTCGGCCGAGGCTGAAGTAAAGGAAATGAAGACGAATGTGGCCTCCTTGAATGAGGGCCTCAAGGACCTGATCGTTGAAATTGAGGATTTGGGTTCTTCCATCAGGGAAAAGCAAGAGATGAAGACCTCCTCCTACGAGAAACTTCAGGCGATAAGAAGCGATACGGAGAAACTTGGATTCCAGATAGAGCAGCTGGGGATCAACATCAGTGCAATCTATACCAACTTCTTCGATAACTATGGCAAGAGTCTGAAAGAGTATGAGGGGCGACTGTCCGAAGATATCGTAGACATCCCGGTCCTGAGAGCCAATTTGGATGAGGTGAAGAAAAAAATTGCTTCGATGGGATATATCAACCAGATGGCTGAAGAGGAGTTCTCTGAAGTCAAGGAACAGTATGACTTCCTTACCAAGCAGATGGATGACCTGAACAAGGCAAAAGAAGACCTGGCTGCAGTGGTTCTGGAGATCAAGACGAGAAGTGAAGAGCTCTTCCTTGAAACGTACAAGCAAATCTCAACCAATTTCCAGGACATGTTCCGCCGTTTGTTCGGAGGTGGTAGGGCGGAACTCAAGCTTGTCGACCCTGAGGATGTGCTTACAAGCGGGATAGATATCCTTGCCCAGCCGCCGGGAAAGAAGCTCACCCACCTTGCATTGCTTTCAGGAGGGGAGCGGTCGATGACCGCTGTAGCCCTGCTGTTTGCCACCTACCACGTGAAACCTTCACCCTTTTGTGTCCTGGACGAGATCGATGCCGCCCTGGATGATAGGAATATTGGATTTTTCCTCTCTGTCCTGCAGGAGTTTGCCCAAAAAAGCCAATTCATCATCATTACCCATAACAAACATACGGTTATGGGAAGCGATACCTTGTTGGGAGTGACACAGATGGAAGCTGGAGTCTCAACTATGGTCAGCTACCGCATAGATACAGTGGAAGGCGAACCTGTCATCCTCAACGACGAAGCCAAAGAGGTCGTCTTTGATGAGACTGGTTCCGCACAAACGAAGCCTTGACACCAAAGCACTCATTGCGGTATAAGATGTAACTTGTATGAGTATTATAATAGAGAAGAATAGTGTTTGATTCAATAAGTGACAAGTTTTCCGGCATTATGCGTTCGCTTGCTGGAAAGTCCAAATTAACAGAGAAGAACATCCAGGACGCCGTTGAGGAAATCAAGGTCGCCCTGCTTGATGCCGACGTCAACCTGCGTGTTGTCAGACGCTTCATAAACGGCACCATGGAAGAAGCATTGGGGGAGAAAGTCCTCAAGGCAATCGATCCTGGTCAGCAATTCGTGAAGATTGTCTATGACCGCATGGTTGCACTGCTTGGTGACGAGGAAAATCAGAAGCTCCTGTTGAAGGGACCCGATACGACTACTGTCATCCTTATGATGGGATTGCAAGGTTCCGGTAAGACCACCACCAGTGCAAAGCTTGCCCACAGACTGAAGAAAGAGGGCAGAAGGCCGATGCTTGTCGCAGCCGACCTCGTACGCCCTGCAGCCATTCTTCAGCTGCAAGTTCTCGGAGAAGCCGTTGGGGTTCCCGTATTTACCATAGAAGGTGAGAAGAACCCCGTGAAGGTTGCTTCTGCAGCATTGAAGCTCGCCAAGAAAGAGCAGCACGATACCCTGATAGTCGATACCAGCGGACGGATGCACCTTGACGAGACGCTCATGGCTGAGATCATGCGCATCAAGGACGCTCTGAAACCGGATGAGACGCTCTTTGTCGCTGACTCCATGACCGGCCAGAATGCGGTTACCATTGCACAGGAGTTTGATCAGAAGGTAGGCATTACAGGTGTCGTACTCTCCAAGTTCGATAGTGATACCCGTGGTGGTGCCGCACTCTCCTTGCGGTCAGTTGTTGGAAAGCCGATCAAGTTCATCGGTGTGGGTGAAAAGATAGAGGATCTTGAACCGTTCTATCCTGATCGCATAGCGAGCCGAATCCTCGGAATGGGAGATGTCGTCTCCCTGGTTGAGAAAGCCCAGGAGACCATCAGCGAGGCTGATGCCCTGAAAATGCAGGAGAAGATGGCTAAGAACACCTTCGATCTGCAGGACTATCTGGACCAGCTTAACCGTATGGACAAGATGGGCTCCATGGAGCAAATCCTCGATATGATTCCTGGTGCGAAAGGCCAGATCAGCGAGGATGATATCGACAAGAAAGAAATTATACGAGAAAAGGCAATCATCTACTCTATGACCTATGCGGAACGTGTTAATTACCGTATAATGGGCCCTACTCGGAGAAAAAGAGTCGCTTTAGGTAGCGGAACTTCACTTTCCGATGTGAATAGATTGATCAAAAAATTTGAAAAAATGCGACTTACAATGAGAAAGTTAGCAAAAAATAAAAAATACCAAGCTGCAATGCTTAAACAGATGGGTATGTGAAGTTGAATTCGTAGGAGGAATTGAAGTGAGTACAAGCATGAGATTGAAGCGGTTTGGATCCAAGAAGAGACCTGATTACAGAATCGTCGTAATGGATTCCCGTGCTGCAACGAAGAGCCGAACCCTTGATGAGGTCGGACAGTATCACCCGCTCGCCAGTAAGGAAAGTCAGGTGGTTCTCGATGTAGAGAAGATTAACAGTTGGATTGCCAAAGGGGCACAGCCAAGCGATACGGTCAGACAGTTGTTGAACCGCAATGGCGTAACCATTACCAGAACTGTCCAGGAATAAGTTCCAGGAGAACGTTGTGGAAAAGGATCTTGTTGAATACATTGTGAAATCCTTAGTTGATGTCCCTGACGAAGTCAGTATCAATGTGGTTGAGGGCGAAAAGTCCACAATCCTTGAACTGAGGGTTGCCAGTGGTGATGTCGGCAAGGTAATTGGCAAGCAAGGACGCATTGCAAAGGCTATCAGGACCATCCTGAGTGCCTCTGCCACCAGAAGTGGCAAGCGTTCCGTGCTCGAAATCTTGGATTGATTATGGAAGAGATGCTCTCTACTGCTACCGTGCAAAGTACCTTTGGTATTCGCGGTGAAGTAAAAATTCTCCCTAATAATGATGACTGCAGCCATTTGAAGAAACTCAAAGAGGTTGTGTTGCGTTATAAGGATGGATCTGAGCGTACTGTAGCCATCGAGAAATTCAGGATGCAAGGATCACAAGCTCTGATGAAGTTCGCTGGGTATGATAACCCTGAGGATGCTAGGGCCCTTGCAGGTTGTCGCCTGATGGTTGAACGAAGCAAAGCTGCTCCCCTCAAGAAGGGCGAATACTATGTTACCGATCTCATCGGTTGCACTTTGGTGCATGAAGGTGAGACATTGGCAACTGTAGAAAAAGGTCTGGATGGGGCACAGGCAGTGTTGTTGGAAGTGCTTGCTACTGACGGCAAACGGTATATGGTTCCCTATGTGGAGCAATTTATCGGAGCGGTTGATCTTAAGGAACGCACCATTGAATTGAAGACCCCTTGGATCTTGGCGTGAAGATTCACATAGTCACCCTCTTTCCGGAGATGGTGGAGGGATTTTTCAAGAATTCAATAATGAAGCGTGCCGTAGAAAGCAACCTTGTGCAGTACGACATAATCGACTTCCGTACATTTGCCAAAGATCGTCACCGGACCTGCGATGATGCTCCTTTTGGCGGTGGGGCTGGGATGGTTATCCAGTGTGCTCCCCTTTGCGATGCCCTTGATTCCATTGGAGCCAAAGGCAAGCGAGTGGTTTATCCCTCGCCCTCGGGGAAAAAGTTCACACAGGCATATGCCGAGAACCTGAGCCTGGAAGACGAGCTGGTCTTTATCTGTGGTCATTACGAAGGTATTGACCAACGGGTGATTGACCTATATGTTGATGACGAGATTAGTATTGGAGATTATGTGATCAGCAGTGGGGAAGTGTCCACACTGGTGATCGTTGATGCCGTTTATCGGCTCATTGAAGGGGTCATCAGTTCCGACTCTCTTACCGAAGAGAGCTTTTCTGACGGATTGCTTGAATATCCCCAATATACTAGGCCTGAGACCTATTGCTCAAAAAGTGTCCCTGCTGTATTATTGAGCGGACATCATGCCAATATTGGTCAATGGCGACTGAAGAAGNNNAGGAAGATGTTATTAGAATTGAAAGAACATAGGGCGAAGGGGACCGTAGACAATGGATGTAATTAAGGCTATTGAGTCGGAACAGATGAAGGAAAATGCTGAAAATTTCAGTGTTGGTGATACCGTTAAGGTATATTTCAAGATTATCGAAGGTACTAACGAACGTGTTCAGATCTTCGAAGGAATCGTACTTTCTAAGAATAATGGTGGTATCCGCCGCACGTTTACTGTAAGAAAAATATCTTATGGTGTTGGTGTTGAAAGGATATTCCCCATGCATTCACCTCGTGTAGAACGGGTAGAGGTTATCAGAAGAGGCCGTGTAAGACGTGCCAAGTTGTACTACCTCCGAGACAAGGTGGGCAAGAAGGCAAAGGTCAAGGAACTCATTCACAGAAAGAATGCCTAGTTTCCAAACTGATGCAATACACAGAGGGCGACATCATTATGATGCCGTCCTTTTTTGCTTTATATCATCTTGCCCATTACCTGAAAACAGGATAGGGTAGATTCAGAGGATCATATGGAACCAGAGAGCAATAATAAGACATCTGCAAACCAGCCCAAACGTGATAGCAGCAATCGCAAGAGAGACCGCAAAAGAAAGAAACGCGGCTCTAAAGCCAAAGGTGGGGCCGAAGGAAACAAAAAACCTAAGAACACCTTATTGCCTTCTCAGACGAAGGTCCCTTACCACAGCAGCCTTCCTCCCTTGCCGGTCAAGCGGGTAGAGGAACCTCTGCTGGAGTGTCCCTTATGTGGAAAAGTCATCGAGACTATTGCCAGTGCCCTCACTCACCCCTCCGGTGGATTCTGTCATTTTGATTGCGTCCTGGAAAAGATAACCAAAGACGAGCATCTGAGTGAACAGCAGAAGGTCAGTTATGTCGGTCGGGGAACATTTGCCGTTGTGGAGCCAAACCAAGAGACTGGGTTTTCTTTTGTAAAGAAAATTGTCTGGGAGACCCCCGAGACCTTTGATACCATGAAGAAATATGTGGAGGCGAACAAGAAATGAAAGCTTCTAGAAATATAGCGATGCTCCCCGGATCCTTCGATCCTCCGACAAACGGACATATCGACATCATCGAAAGGAGTGCTTCCCTCTATGATAAGCTCTACGTGGTAGTTGCTGAAAATGTACAGAAGAGTTGTCTTTTTACAGCTGAGGAACGCATGGACATGCTTAAGAAAATACTCAGCGGATATGACAATATAGAAGTTGTCACCTACCAAGGTCTTGTCGTGCAGTTCGCACAGGAGCATGGGGTGGGAGTGATGATAAGGGGCGTGCGTGCCTTGGTCGACTTCGGCTATGAGTTTGAACTGGCCATGACCAACAAGCAGCTGAACAACGATCTCGAGGTTTTGTTCATGCCTACCAGTCCAAAATATTTCCAGCTCCGATCCAGTGCCATTAAGGAGATGGCCGCCTATGGCGCAGATATCTCCCCTATGGTTCCTCCCTTGGTTGTGAAGATGATGGGTGATCGGATCAAGTTGTTGATCTGAGGCACTTTTGCTATGGGTGACTTTTCATTTTCGAACAAAATGAATCTCTCTTTGAATTTCGTTAATTCGTTCTTTACCAAACAATTCATGGGTATTGATACAGACAAAAGCTTCAAATATGGGTTTAGTTGTTGACGCAATAGGGGGTTTTCGTTATTATTCCCTAAGTGTCGAAATTTTGCATAGAATAAGAGGTATTTCAATATGGCAACACCTAAATATAAGACTTCAAAAGCTAGTTCAGCTTCTCGTAAGGCAGCAAACATGCGTCTTGCTTCTCCAACCCTTTCTCGCTGTGGTACCTGTGGCAACATGGTAGTACCTCACCGTGTATGTCCCAAGTGTGGCTTTTATCGTGGTGTTCAGGTGATTGAACTGCAAGACAAATAGTTCCCAATTTTTAGGAGATAGATGTAATGGATAATAATGAAGTTTTTGAGAAAGTAAAAGCGCTTATCGCAGATAAGCTGGAAATTGATACTGCAAAGATTACAATGAATGCTTCCTTTAGGAAGGATCTCGGCGCCGATAGCCTGGATACCTATGAATTGGTGTACGCCATCGAAGAGGAAATGGGCATTTCCATTCCTGATGAAAAGGCTAACGAGTTTGAAACAGTCAAGGACGCAGTAGACTTTCTTTCAACTCAGCTCTAAGGCGTAGGTTCTATGGACCCATTTGCCTTTGGTATAGCTCCCGCAATCTCTTCTTCAAGGGAACGGGAGCTTCTTGCATTTAAGCAAGAAAGCGCCATGAAGTGTGATAATTTGAACCTGCTCAATCTTGCCTTTACCCACCGATCGTTTGCCAATGAGACAACAGAAGAGGTCGGGAACAACGAGAAGCTTGAATTCTTGGGGGACAGTGTCCTCGGCATGTGCGTAGCAGATTGGCTTTTAAGAAATCTTCCTGCAAAACAGGAGGGGGATTTCTCAAAAATCAAGAGTGTGGTCGTCAGTGAGGACAGCCTTGCTATGATCGCCCGCAAATTGAATGTCGACAAATATCTGCTCATCGGAAAAGGGGAGGAGAACAGCGGAGGCAGGGATAAGAAGACCCTGCTTGCAGACTGTATGGAAGCCCTGTTTGCAGCCAGCTATCTCGATAGTGGTTTTGAAAATGCAAAAAAATTTGTCATGCTCCACCTCGAAGATCAGATACAAGCTGTCCTTAAGTATGATTACCACCGCGACTATAAGACAAGTTTGCAGGAGTACATGCAGAAGAAATGGAGGAAATGTCCGGTCTATACCCTGGTGAAGAAAACAGGGCCCGAGCATGAGTTTACATTCTTTGTTGAGGTTCAGGTAAACAACCAGAGTTTTGGTCCCGCCCAGGGACGCAGCAAGAAAGATGCAGAGCAAAACGCAGCCAAGCTGGCTTACGACTCAGTCGTAGCCCCAACGCTCCTTTGATAGTTGCGAGCCATGCTGAGCAGTTGCTCAGCATTGTTTTGGGCAGGGTCATCCAGAACCGCCTCCAATAGATAGGAGAGCGTAGAGCCGATACTCTTTCCCTTGGGAACTCCAATCTGCATCAGATCGTTACCATCAATAGCCAGATCCTTAATGCTTAAGGCATCCCTAGCCTCAAGGATCTTGTCGATTCTACCTTGCAGTTCATCGATGAGGGAGGTGTTTGGTTCCCCATGGATGGCAATCTGGTCTGCGATACGTAACTGGAATAATAGGGGGATATCTTCGAGGCCTACCCGTTTGATGAATCTCCTCACGGCACTGTCGCTCCAGTCGCTCTGATAATTGAACATATGCTCTCTCACCAGATGAGTGACGATTCGAACCTGCTCATTGCTTGCCTTCAGGTAACGCATGATGGCTTTTGCCTCCTTGGCAGAGACGACCTCATGTGCATGGAAGGTGTTTCGCCCTTCCCCTTTCTTGATGACCTCGGTCTTTCCAACATCATGGAACAGGGCCGCGAGCCGGACTGGGAGGGGGAAGTTTCTATCGGAGGCAGCCTGGCAGGCCGCTATGTTGTGTTGCAGAACGTCCTGATGGTGCATCCCTCCCTGTTTGATGCCGTCCCCTTTTGCAAGGGCGGGCAGGAGGGTGGCGAGAACACCGCTATGGTGCATATATCCAAGCCCTACGCTGGGGTGGTCCGACCCTACCAGTTTGAACAGCTCTTCCCTTATTCGCTCCGCACTGACATTTTTAAGGTTTTCCTTTTCGCTCTTCATGGCACTGAGGGTATTCTCTTCGATGATGAAGTTAAGCTTTGAAGCGATCCTGCAGGCACGGAAAATACGCAGGGCATCTTCTTCGAACCGTTTTTGCGGATCTCCTATTGCACGGATGGTCTTTTCCCTAAGGTCTTTCAAGCCGTTGTTGAGGTCGATTATAGCACCTGTGGTGCAGTCTGCTGCAAAGGCGTTGATGGTGAAGTCCCGTCTCTTGAGGTCCTCCTCAAGATTGCGGATAAAGGTCACTGAGCTGGGGTGCCTGCCATCTAGGTAGATCCCCTCACTGCGGAATGTTGTCACTTCGAACATCTGTTTTTCAAAAATGACCGTTACCGTCCCATGGTCTATCCCTGTAGGAATGACATGGCTGAAGAGGGCTTTCACCTCACTTGGCTCAGCATCGGTGGTAAAATCGAAATCACCATTCTCCAAACCTAACAGATAGTCACGAATTGCCCCTCCGACTATATACAGGGTAAACCCTGCTTTTTTGAAACGAGAGGAAAAGCGTTTAATCGATGCGGAAACGGGGAAGGTTTTCATACTGCCACACTACTGTTACAAAGCGGAAAGGTCAACGGTAATAATGGTTAGCAAAGGTTGTAATTTACCCCTATAATTAATAGAATGGCACTAATGCGGAAGTTTACCAATGCTTCCGGGAACAAGGAGCGTCTATGTTTCGTCCAGTAACTACAAGAGTTGATTTCCCTGCTATGGAAGAGAGTATCCTCTCTTTTTGGCAGAAAGAGGATATTTTTGGAAAATCGATCAGTTTGCGTCCCTCTGAGAATGAGTTCGTCTTTTATGACGGGCCTCCCTTTGCGACAGGCCTTCCCCATTTTGGCCACTTGGTCCCAGGGACCATTAAGGATGCCATTCCCCGTTACCAGACCATGAAAGGAAAGCGTGTGCACCGACGGTTCGGGTGGGATTGCCACGGTCTTCCAGTTGAGTTTGAAATGGAGAAGACCTTGGGTATCAGCGGTCCTGTCGCCATCCAGGAGTACGGAGTTGCCAATTTCAACGAGCAGTGCCGCTCCATTGTGCTTCGCTATACCAAGGAGTGGGAGAACACCATCAACAGGATGGGGCGTTGGGTTGACTGGGAGAACGGGTACCGCACCATGGATACCGACTACATGGAATCCATCTGGTGGGTATTCAAGACACTGCATGAGAAGGGTTTTATCTATGAAGGGTATAACATCCTTCCTTACAGTCCCGCCCTCGGCAGCCCCCTCTCAAACTTTGAGGTAAACCTCGGAGGTTATCAGGATGTGGTCGACCAGGCTGTAACTGTCCGGTTTGCCGTTGAAGGCGAAAAGGACACCTACTTCCTTGCATGGACCACGACCCCGTGGACCCTGCCTTCCAACCTGGCCTTGGCCTTTGGTCCCGACATTGATTATGTAAAGATACTCGACAAGAGCGAGGGCAACTTCTATATCCTAGGAAAGGAGAGGCTTGGCCACTACTACCAGGATGAAGAGCAGTATGAGATAGTTGACGAGCAAAAGGGGACTTTCTATGAAGGCATGCGCTATGAGCCGCTCTTCCCTTATTTTGCCCATCTGAAAGAAGTTGGTGCCTTTGTCTGTGTCACCGGCGATTATGTTACCACCGAAGACGGCTGCGGCATCGTTCATACTGCTCCAGGCTTTGGTGAGGATGACTATCAGGTGCTCAAGGACACAGGCATCCCTGTCGTGTGCCCTATAGACAGCGAAGCGAAATTCACCAGCGAAGTTCCTGACTTCGAGGGACGTTTCGTAAAGGATACCGACAAGGATATCATTGCCATGCTCAAAGAGAGTGGCAAGTTGGTAAAGCGGGAAAACTTCCTGCACCCTTATCCTTTTTGCTATCGTACCCATACACCACTCATCTATCGTGCGATGGAGTGTTGGTTTGTTGATGTCCAGAAGATCAAGAGCTCCATGCTCAATGCCAATGAGCAGATAACCTGGATTCCTGAACATCTGAAGTACGGACGTTTCGGTAAGTGGCTTGATGGTGCCCGTGATTGGGCGATCAGCCGCAACCGTTTCTGGGGCAACCCGATTCCAGTATGGAAATGCGACAACAGCGATCATATTGAAGTGATCGGCAGCAGGGAGGAACTGGAAGCGAAATGCGGCCAGTCCGTGCCTGATTTGCACAAGCACTTCGTCGATGAGCTCACCTGGCCCAGCCCTGACGGTAAGGGGACCATGAGGCGTATCACCGATGTCCTGGATTGCTGGTTTGAGTCCGGCTCAATGCCCTATGCCCAACTTCACTATCCGTTTGAAAACAAGGAGTACTTTGAGGAGCACTTCCCCGCAGACTTTATCTGTGAAGGTTTGGACCAGACGCGAGGTTGGTTCTATACCCTTACCGTATTGGCTGCCGGCCTGTTCGACAAGCCTGCATTCCTGAACTGCATAACCAACGGGATCGTACTTACCCCAGAAGGTAAGAAGATGAGTAAGAGTGCACGGAACTACACTGACCCTATGGAGATAGTGAACACCTACGGTGCCGACTCACTCCGATTTGCCCTTATGAACAGTGCGGTGGTCAGGGCCGAAGACCTCAAGTTCAGTGAAGACTCCGTTAAGGATGTATTGAAGAACCTCATCATACCTTTGTGGAACGCATACTCCTTCTTTGTTACCTATGCGAACATTGATGGGTACGAACCTAGTGAAACCCCTTATGAAAAGCTCTCCAATCCCATGGATACCTGGATCATTTCAAGTAGTGAGAAGCTTATCGAAGAGGTTACTCTGGCCTTTGATGCGTACGATATCCAGAAGGCCTGTGCCCTGTTCGTGCCGTTTATTGATGATTTGAACAACTGGTATATCCGTAGGAGCCGAAGGCGGTTCTGGAGAAGTGAGAACGATGGGGACAAGAAAGAGGCGTATGATACCCTCTATCGCGTTTTGATGACCTTCATTCATATCGCCGCTCCCATCATTCCGTTTACGACAGAAGAGATGTATCAGAATCTCAAGACCGAAGATATGAGCCAGAGCATCCACCTTGCGCTCTATCCTGAATATCAGAGTGGACAGCGGGATGTCGAGTTGGAGAAGAAGATGGCCCTGACACAGAAGGCCATTGTCATGGGACGTTCGCTTCGTGCTTCAAACAATTTGAAGACGCGCCAGCCCCTCAAGACCCTTTTCCTTGTCGACAGGACAGAGGAGGAGCGCGAGGTGCTCTTTTCAATGAGGGATATCATTGCAGAAGAGCTGAACGTGAAAGAGGTCCTTATCCAAGAGGATGAGAGTGGTTTGGTAAGCTATAGCGCAAAGGCTAACTTCAAGGTGCTTGGTTCAAAGCTTGGCAAGCATATGAAGAGCGTAGCTTCTCAAATTGAACTTTTCTCCGGAGATACGATCGCTTCCATCCTTGACGGAGGAAGCAGAGTCCTTCAGTACAGCGAAGGGGAGATTGAAATCTCTTCCGAGCAGATCATTGTCCAGCGTACTGAAAAGGAAGGGGTCAAGGTGCTTAACGAAGGATCGCTGACTGTAGGTTTCGATACGACGGTGACTGAAGAGCTCCTCCAGGAGGGAATCGCCCGTGATATCGTACGCAGTGTCCAGAACCTTCGTAAGGATAGCGGCTTTGATGTCTCCGACCGCATACGGCTCACATACGATGGTGATGAAGTGGTGCAGAGGGTTTTTGAGAACTTTGGAACCTCTATAGCACAGGAGACATTGTCGAACTCCATAACGTTTGCTACACTGGAAAACGTTGAGGCAACCGAGTGCGGAGACCATTTGGTGAGGCTAGCCGTAGCAAAGGACTGACCTATGAAAAAGAGTAAGGCTGTTGTAGTTTCCCTGTTCATCGTGCTGTTTCTCTCTTCTTGCGCCTCCTTGGCCAAAAGGGAGCGGCCTTACTTTCATTTTCAAGGGATGGCCCGCAGCGGGACTATTGTAGCGACAGTCGATGCCGGGGCAGAACCTGACTTGGTAGCCTCTGCCTTTGGCGACCTCTCCGAATTCGCCCGTCGTGCAAGGCGGGTCTCTCTCTCACTCAAACCCACAAGCGACAGCTATCCTGTAGACCAGGAAGCCCTGGACGCTTATGGGGTTGTTGAAGGTGATTTCCCTAGGTTCCTACTGAATACCGGTATGATGTACTCTAGGGAGCTGTCCAAGAAGAGCAATAAGGACGGCCTCTCATGGTTCGCACAGAAAGATGGGCCGTTGAGCCTCTACACCCCAAAAAATGATGAGCTGCTCTTCACCAACGGATCGTATGAAGAGGCCTATGCCTCCTACAAGGGCCAACAGCGGCTTATAACCGATGAGATGGCGCTTCGTATGGCAAATGCTTCCATCGCGCTGTATGCCTATGAACCAGAGACATTCTTTGATCTCGGACTGAACCTTCCGCAGTCAGTATTCCAACAGGCTAGGGAAGTGCTTATGCTTATCCATCAGGAGGAAGGACTCTATACAGCAGATGCGTATATCACCATGGAGAATCCAAAACTTGCAGCGACACTCTCTCAGATGGTTCGGAGCGGATACCTGGCACGTTTGAAAAAGGATAAGATCCCTTTCAAGATTGCCGAATTGAAATTGATGTTTTTACTCGATGAGGAACTTGTGACGATAGTGCAGATGCCCCTGAGCGATGAGCAGATGCAAATGGTGAAACAAAACCTTACCGGAGTCTTATAGAAGAGGAGATACCTATGCCTAGTTATGAATATGAATGTCAGAATTGCCATGCACAAGTAGAATTGGTGCAATCAATTGAAAACCATCCCACACCTGCGATGTGCCCTTCATGCAGCATGCAACACACGATGGTCCGGGTGTTCAACCTGCAAGGCAACACCTCTGAGGGTGAATCAAAAAAACAGGATAAGGAGTAGGTTGTGGAAGCCAAAAAAAGAATACTGACAGGTGATAGGACTACGGGAAAACTCCATCTGGGACATTATGTTGGTTCCTTGAAGACACGCGTTGAACTGCAGGATACCTATGAGGAGTTCATCCTCTTAGCTGATATCCAAGCCCTGACCACCCATTTTAACAATCCCAAACTTATCAACGACAGTATCTATGATGTGACCATCGACAACCTCTCTGTCGGACTTGATCCCAATAAGGTCACCTTCGTCCAGCAGTCCCAGGTCAGCTCTATAGCCGAACTGACAATTTTCTATTCGATGATAGTCTCGGTTAACCAGTTGCGCCATAATCCCACCATCAAGACTGAGGCGAAGAACTATGGCTATGAGGACCTTACCTATGGTTTCCTGGGATATCCTGTAAGCCAGACCGCAGATATATCATTTTGTAATGCCGACCTTGTTCCTGTCGGTGAGGACCAGATCCCTCATATAGAACTCTCTCGCAAGATAATACGCAAGTTCAACAAGCTGTATGGAACCTCGATCACAGAGCCTCGGGCAAAGCTCAGTACTGTAGGCAGGCTCAGCGGCCTAGATGGCAACGCCAAGATGGGCAAGAGCATGGGCAATGCGATATATCTTTCCGATTCGCCCGAGCAGGTGTGGAAACTTATCCGCAAGGCTGTCACCGACCCCGCCAGGGTTACCACTGACATCCCCGGACACCCGGAGATCTGCAACGTCTACAAGTACCATAAGATCTTCAACCCTGAGGAAGCCCCGGAAATCTATGAGGGGTGCACTTCAGCCAGGCTTGGATGTTTCGAGTGCAAGAAACGGCTGAACGTAGTCTTGAACAACCTTCTTGAACCTATGAGGGAGAAGAGGGCTTACTATGAGAACCACATGGATGAAGTGAAGGAGATCATAGTGGAGGGAACACGTAAGGCCAACAAGATAGGCAATGAAAACCTTGATGCGATCAAGGAGAAGATGTTCTTGAAGATCTGACCAGAGGGGAGGGAAACCTCCCCATTATTCTGTAGGATGTCAGCTATAGTGAAGGTATCCTACATATTCC
>LFRM01337477.1_pt1 | contig 15923 bp, 14 predicted proteins | sample 618341 | NCBI WGS metagenome assembly LFRM01 (sample SAMN03654438, study PRJNA283298) | anaerobic digester metagenome | isolation source: pool of bioreactors CSTR01a, CSTR02a, and CSTR03a thermophilic anaerobic... | place: Denmark: Kgs. Lyngby | collected 2014-05-21 | reverse complement strand
TTTTAATTTATTATAAATTTCTTTATAGGAATCGACAGTATAACGTCGACCCATCATTCTTAAGATCTTATCATTTCCAGATTGAACTGGTAGGTGAAATGAGGGCATAACATTTGAGTTGCTGGCGATAACTTCAATCATCTCTTCACTAAAGTCCCATGGATGTGAAGTTGTAAATCTAATTCTAGCAATATTTTTGTCAGCGACAGCTTGTAAAAGCTTGGCAAAAGATGTGCCATCTTCTAAGTCTTTTCCATAAGCATTGACATTTTGGCCAAGTAAGGTAACTTCTTTATAGCCCGCTTCAATGACTTCATCAATTTCATTTAAAACATCACTCATCATACGCGAACGTTCCTTACCACGGGTATATGGGACAATACAGTATGAACAAAACTTGTCACAACCATAAATAATATTAACCCACGCCTTATGGTGACCCACTCGACTTGATGGTAAATTTTCGATAACATGGCCTTCTTCTGAAAAGACTTCAATAACCTTTTCCTTTGAAAAGATTGCTTGCCCCAATAATTGCGGTAAGCGGTGAATATTGTGGGTTCCAAAGACCAAGTCAACATGTTGATATTTTTCTAAGATTCGATTGACCACATATTCTTCTTGAGCCATACAACCACATAAACCTAAAATCAAATCAGGATTTTCGCGTTTTAAACGCTTTAGTGAGCCAAGTTCGCCAAAGACCTTATCTTCAGCTCCTTCTCTGATTGCGCATGTATTTAAAAGAATGACATCTGCTTCTTCTGTATCAAAGACTTGAGTATAACCAAGTTGTTTAAAAATTCCTAGCATAACTTCACCATCGCGCTCATTTGCTTGACAGCCATAAGTTCTAAGGTAGAAGTTTTTTCCAAAGCCAATATTTTCCACTGCTTTTGGAATTTTGAAAAGATTCTCTTTGATATCAACCGGATTATCAGTTCGTAAACGCGCATCCTTTAAATTGGGCATTTGATATTTTTTTTCCATACTTACTCCTTTTAAAAAGCCAAGCAAAAGCTTGGCTTAAATATTTTTAATGATTTACATCATTTTTTTAATATCTATCTAATACATTAAAGTATTGTTGTATCTAGCCTTTAAATTCTTGTTGCTTAACAATTATAACAACAATTAAAGGATAAATCAATATTTATGGTCTAATCTGAATCCGTTCTATTTTACTAGCACGATTTGTCTTTTCATCAATTTCAATTACTACTGCACACAAGACCGCTTCATTTTTTGAAACTGTATAGTATGTTTGTTCATTACCAACAAATCTTGATATAACTTCGTCAATATCGCGCCCGATAACACTCTCATAAGGTCCACTCATGCCAACATCACTTATATAAGCACAGCCATTAAAGATGTCTTCATCAGCTGTCTGGACATGGGTATGGGTGCCTAAAATCGCAGTAAAATCGTTTTTAAAGTAATGCATGTAAGCTACTTTTTCAGCTGTTGCTTCGCCATGTAAATCAATAATCTTAATATCGGCCTTTGCGTTTACAAATTCTAAACTCGCAATAAATGGATCAGGGTCAACATTATGCATAAATGCTTCTCCACAAACATTGCCGACAAGAATTGTTTTGTCTAATACTTTAAACAAACGATAACCTTTACCCATTTTTGATGTAGTCAGATTAATTGGTCTGACAATCTTTTCATCATTAATAATTTCAAAGATTTCTTCTTTAGCATAAGCATGATTGCCCAAGGTAATAACATCAGCTCCAAAACCAATAATTTGATTAAATATTTTTGGTGTTAAGCCTTTGCCGTGGGCTGCATTTTCAGCATTTACAATTGTAAAATCAATATCATGTTTTTTTTGAAGGCTTTTTAAATGTTTTTCTAAAACCCTTCGACCAGGTCTTGAAACAATATCTCCTACAAATAGTATTTTCATCTACTTAGCAGTTGCGCTAGCTCTTGTTTCTCTAATTACTGTTACTTTTACTTGGCCTGGATAAGTTAGCTCACTTTCAATGCGTTCTTTTATTTCACGTGCAACTCGGTAGCATCCATTATCATCTAACTGATCTGGGATTGCGATAACTCTAATTTCTCTACCGGCTTGAATTGCATATGATTTTTTAACACCTTTAAATGAGTCGCCAATTTTTTCTAAATCTTCAAGTCTTCTAATATAATTTTCAAATGATTCATAACGCGCTCCCGGTCTGGCAGCACTTAAAGTGTCAGCTGCTTCAACAAGGTTTGAAATGATGTGAGTTGCTTCAACATCTCCATGGTGAGATTGAATTGAGTTTAATACAACTTCATCTTCGCCATGCTTTTTAGCAACTTTATAACCAAGTTCAATATGTGTACCTTCCATTTCAAAGTCTAAGGCTTTTCCAATATCATGTAATAGTCCAGCACGTTTAGCTAAGCTTTGGTTTAAACCAAGTTCAGCTGCCATAACACCGGCAATGTGCGCTACTTCAAGACTGTGGTCTAAAGCATTTTGTCCATAACTATAGCGATAGCGTAACTTACCAACAAGTTTAATTAACTCACGGTCCATTTTGCCAACACCAAGTTTAAAGACTGCGTCTTCTCCAACCTTCATAATTTTATCATCTAACTCTTTTTGCATTTTGTAGACAACTTCTTCAATTCTGCTTGGTTGAATTCTTCCATCTTTAATTAGGTGTTCAAGGGACATTTTCGCCACTTCTCGCCTAATTGGGTCAAAACATGAAACAGTAATAACTTCAGGTGTATCGTCAATTATTAAATCAACGCCAGTAGCTTTTTCAATCGCGCGGATATTTCTACCTTCACGACCAATAATCCTACCCTTCATTTCCTCACTTGGAAGTGATACAACTGAAACCGTTCGATCTTGAGCTTCCTCTTGGGCGCTCCCTTGTATCGCTAAGCCTATAATATTTCTAGCGACTTCTTGTGATCTTGATTTTGCCTCATCTTCTTGATCTCGCATAAAGCCAATAATTTCGTTTTCCATTTCTGCTTTTACTTGATCTAAAATTTCCGCTTTCGCTTGTTCTTCACTTAAATTTGAAATTCTTTGCAATTCTAAAATCTGGCTGTCTAGCCTACTATTTAATTCGGCTTCCAGTTTATCTAGTTTTTGGATTTTATCGGTAATTTCATTACTTCTTCGATCGTTATTTCTTTCTTTATCTGTTAAAGACTGGTCTCGCACATTAAGATTCTTTTCCCTTGTCATCATGATGTTTTCTTGACTTTCAAGGTCATTTCTTCGACTTCTTAATTCGCTTTCGACTTGAGCGCGATGTTCTGCACTATCTCTTCTCGCCTCTGCTCTGGCTTCTCTTGTTATTTCTTCAGCTTTCACACGGGCTTCTTCAACTATATCAATAGCACTTTCGCGAGCTTTTTTCTCTTGTGCTCTTACGATTAGTGCCATGACTAATAACCCGATTAATATACCAACAATACCTGTTAAGACTAGATAGAGTGACTTAATATCATTCATGTCGTTCTCCTTTTCTAGTTGGGTAATTATTTACCCATATACATAGTACTAAATTTTACTAAATTTAACAATCAAATATCTTTAATTGCTAAGCTTAGAAATATTTAATAGCGTTTTTTCACTTTTTTGATATGATTTTGTTAAAAATACCAAAAATTTTATTATTGTTAATAAAAAACTTAGAGCTTTTTGAATTTTTCTTCTACCATACTAAGACTTGGCATTCCGGCTTGAGCCCCTAATTTTTCAATTGAAAGGCTAGCTGCTACATTTGCAAAATTTATTGCTTTAAATAATGGTTCGTCTTTACTGAGGGCTACGGCTAAAGCGCCATTAAAAGTGTCCCCAGCCCCAGTTGTATCAACCACCGTCGTCTTAATCGCCTTTACTTTTACAATTTTTTCACCATCAAAATACATCGCCCCTTTAGAACCTAGGGTTATAATTACTTGATTTGGATATTGCTTAACAATTTCCTTTAGATTTTTAGTTTTCAATAAACTGATCGCTTCATGTTCATTTGGAGTTATATATTTTGCCTTTAATAATGTATCTAGGGCAATTTCTCTAAATGGGGCTGGATTGTAAATAGTATCTATATTATTTATATAACAAAAGTCTAGTACTTGTTCCACAATAAAGGCTGGAATTTCGTTTTGAACAATAACAAAGTCATGTTGTAAAATAACTTGGCTAAATTTCTCAATAAAGTTTTTTTCAAAACAGTTATTGGCCCCTGGAATTACAATAATTGAATTGTCACCATCACTTAAAGTTATATGAGCACTTCCTGTCTCACTTTGTTTAATACTTTCAACATTTGAAATATCAACATTGTTTTTGTTTAAATTTTCTAAGACATCGTTAGCTATAAAATCAACTCCAACTTTTCCAATCATTGAAACACTAGCTTTTAGCCTTGCCGCAGCGATAGCTTGATTAGCCCCTTTTCCACCATAAGTAACCGTCAATTTTTCTCCAATGACTGTTTCACCAATCTTTGGCCTAACTTTACTACTCACGACAAAATCTACATTAATACTGCCGATAACTAAAATCTTTTGCATAATTTCACCCCACTTATTTGTAGCTTTTAATTTTATTAATTAGTTCTTGATTAAAGCGCTTAATATCGACGTCTACTAAGACTTTGACTTTACCATTTTTACTATTCATTCGCCGATCAGCCACACTCATACCGCGCGTCAAACCTTCATTAGTTTCGACATAAACATCTAAGTTTTCAAAACTAAAGATATCTAAGTTATTAATTGCCATTAAAGCTACAACATCATGTAAGGAGCCTTTATCAATCTGCATATAAGAAGATTTAGGATCTAAGATGTCATATAAAAACTCGCCAATTGGATTTAAAGCTTTTAGATCTTCTAATAATTTTTGGCTAACGATGGTTTTTTCAGTTACATCTAAACCGGCCATTATTATTGGCAGCCCTGATTCTAAAACAATTTTTGCAGCTTCAGGGTCAGCATAAAAATTAAACTCAGCCGCAATCGTTGTATTACCACCTTTTAAACCACCACCCATAATTGTTAAGTATTTAATTTTATTTTTAATGTCTGGATAGGTCAACAGAAGTTTTGCGATGTTGGTTAAAGGACCAATTGCGGCAATAATCACTGGCTTTTCTGCTTTGGAAATCACTTGGTAGTAGGCCTTTAAAACTGATATCTCTAAAAGCTCTGCCATCTCATCATTTTTATAAATGTAGTTATTCATCCCATTTTTACCATGAACATGTTCTGCATAGTGCGCTGCTTTGACTAAAGGTCTTGTCGCACCTTTGACAATTGGAATATTTTTATTTGCCATTTTCACAATTCTTTGCGCGTTTTTAGTATTTACATCGACATTTACATTACCTGAAACAGTTGATACTAACCTAACATCTAAATTTTTGTCTGCTAGGGCATATAAAAGCGCATAGGCATCATCAATACCTGGATCACAGTCAATTACTACTATCTCTTTTTCCATTTTAATCTCCTTTAAAATTGAATAAAACTTTTCCAACTTCCACATCACTTACTGTTTCAGATATAACTTCTAATATTTCATCAATATCGCGATAAGCATCCGGATGTTCATCAAGGGTTCGATGTGAGAGTGTTCTTGAAAATATTCCCCGCATTTCATGAATCATATTATCTAAGGTCAATGTTTTTTTAGCTGCTGTTCTAGATAAGATGCGACCGGCCCCATGGGGGGCGGCACACATCCAGTCAGGATTGCCTTTTCCATAACCCATAATCGTTCCATCACGCATATTAATCGGAATAATTACGCGTTTATTTAAACTGGCATCAATTGCGCCTTTATAAACAATGTTTGTTTTGGTATCAAAGTAATTATGGTGGACACTCTCAATTTCAAATTCAAAAGGGACCGCATAATTAAAGTATTCATTGACAATGATTTCAATCATTCTTTTACGGCTCAAACGAGCATAGTCCATTGCGATTTGCATATCATTGAGATAGTCATCGTAGTTTTTATCACTTAAGTATTGACCTTCACTTTTATTTGCGATCCTTTGATAATATCTTGCGATCTGATTTCCTAAATTTCTAGAACCACTATGAACAACTAAACGATTGACTTCTTTAAATTCATTAAGTTCAATAAAGTGGTTGCCGCCACCTAAGGTTCCAATTGCATGTTGAAAACGGTGCATTTCTTTTTGTGAATAATTAAAACGTAACTGATTTAACCTGTCCCACTTGTAAACATGTTTTGAGTTTTTGTTGTGAATCTTAAAACCGGTCGGAATGTTTTTTACAATTACATTATATAATTTATTGTACTCTAAAGAAACATCTTTAGGAATATCAATAAAACTCATCCCACAACCAATATCGACTCCAATCGCATTTGGAATAATTTTGTTTTCCTTAAATCTTCCAACAAAGCCAATTGGTACCGAAAGACCAATATGTGTATCTGGCATCAGGTGGATTTCTTCACTAATATTTAAAACTGCCTCATCAATGTTATCTAATATATCTTCTTCATAATTTATTGCATGTATTTTTATATCTTCGCGTTTCATTAATTTATCATCCTTTTTAAAAAAAGAGCAAATATATTTGCTCTTAAATTTCTTCAACTTCGATTGGTGCTGTTAATTTTTCTTTAATTTTTGCGTGAATCTCTTCATATATATCTGTATTACTATTTAAATATGTTCTTACTGCTTCACGACCTTGACCAATCTTGTCATCACCATAAGAATACCAAGAACCAGCTTTATCAATGATGTCATATTCAACACCTAAGTCAATAACTTCTCCAACTCTTGAGACTCCCTCACCATATCTTATTTCAACTTCCGCAAGTTTGAATGGTGGCGCAACTTTATTCTTTACAATTCTAACTCTAGTTTTATTTCCGATAATGTCTTTGCCTTCTTTTATAGCTTCCCCACGTCTTATATCAACTCGGACTGAAGAATAAAATTTAAGCGCTCTTCCGCCTGATGTAGTTTCAGGGTTTCCAAACATTATTCCAATTTTTTCTCTTAATTGATTTATAAAAATAACTGTACACTCTGAACGATTCATAATTCCAGCCATTTTACGCATTGCCTTTGACATCATTCTCGCTTGCATCCCAACATTTGCATCCGACATTTCACCATCTAATTCTGCCTGTGGAACTAAAGCTGCAACTGAGTCAATAACAACTAAGTCAATTGCCTGACTACGGACTAACATATCAGCGATTTCTAAGGCTTGCTCACCACTGTCTGGTTGTGAAAGAATCAACTCATCTATGTTAACACCTAAGGCTCTTGCATACTGTGGATCGACGGCATGTTCAGCATCGATAAAGGCAGCTCGGCCACCCTTTTTTTGACATTCAGCAATTGCATGTAAGGCTAAGGTTGTTTTTCCCGAAGATTCAGGACCAAAGATTTCAATAATACGTCCCTTTGGATAGCCCCCTACTCCTAGTGCTTGATCAATTAATAAAGAGCCACTGCTAATTACGTCAACATTAACGTTAGCTCTTTCTCCAAGTTTCATTACTGCGCCTTTTCCAAATTGTTTTTGAATCTGTTTTAGCGTATCATCTAATAGCTTTTCATCTCTAGCCATTATTACTCACCCTTCTCTTTTAATAATTCGATTAATCTAGTCTTAGCTAAATTAATAACTTCTTTTCTTATTTGATTACGACTACCAAGTAGTTTATCGGTATAAGTATAATTTTTATCTTTAATTTTTATACAAGTAAATACTAGACCTAAGCCTTTATTTTCTAAAGTAGCTGGTCCAGCATTTCCGGTAAAAGCAAGTGTGACATCGCTCTTTAAAAGTTGACTACCATTATTTGCCATCAAAACCGCAATCTCTTCACTAACAACTCCATATTTATCAATTGTTGTTTGGTCTATATTTAAAAGATCTTTCTTTACACTATTAGCATAACTAACAATACTTCCTAAAAAAACCTCTGAAGCGCCGGCAACTTTTACTAGCTCACTGGCAAATAAACCGCCAGTTAAACTTTCGATACTAGCAATACTTAAGTTTTCTTTTTTTAAAATGTTTATTAGTTGTTTCATTATTTTGTCTCGAAAATAATTTCTTTAGCCCCAACAAAATAGGCATAACCACTAAGCAAACTTACAAAGGTTGAAAACCAAACAAGTAAGTCAGCAACTGGAAGCCTCCAAAACTCAAAGGGGATATTGTTTAAAAGCAAAAGCCCAATTGCAATAATTTGAACAACTGTCTTTATTTTCCCTAAGATTCCGGCTGAAATTGTTTCACCCTTTGCTGATGCCATCATTCTGATTCCATCAACCATCGTGTCACGCCAAATCATTAACAACACCGCAACAATTGGGACAACCCCTTGATAAGCAAGTAAAATAAACATTGTGTTTACTAAAATCTTATCCGCAATCGGGTCTAAAAATTTTCCGAAAGTTGTAATTTGATTATTTTTGCGAGCTAAATAGCCATCTAAAAAATCAGTAAATGATGCCAATGCAAATAAAAATAAGGCAATTAAGTTTTTTAGTGGTAGAAAAACATTTCTAATTGGATATGTAGGCATTAAAATTCCGAAATGCGCATAAGGAAATATTACTACTAAAACAATTAATGGAACTAAGGCAATTCTAAAAATAGATAATTTATTAGGTGTATTCACTATTCCACTTCCTGATCTAATTTGAAGATTACACTTGTTGGTCCACTCACATCGGCAATACTTGCATCGAGTTGATAATCCTCGTTGTTTATCACAAATTTATTGCCGCGCATTATGCCATATCTAATGCTAATAACATCGCCTGCTTTAAATTCTTGTTCAACTTCATTTAAAGTGTATTTGTCCTTAAGTACTAATTCTTCGCCTGGCGCAAAAGTTTTACTTAAATTATTGTCTTGTGGAATATTAACAACTTGATCGTTAACTTGAATTTGGGTCCAAGTATTAACAACAAAAACCGTCTTGATATTAAAGTCTTTTTGTTGTTGCCAATTTGTGATTAAATAGGTATTTGGATCTTCTTTCGTTATTTTTAAATCCGCAATGATCGGTTGTTCTTCAATTGGATCTTTTTCATCATCAGGCTTATCAACAGGATTATCAATAACTGGTGGTACATCAGTTGGATTATCTTTATTAACCAGATTAATTGCGATTGAATAAATCAAAAACCCCGCGATTAGGGCCACAATCGTTATTAATGAAACTAAAGTCCAATCGACACTACCTCTCGTTTTTCTAAATCCACCTTTACTTGGTGGTTGTGAAAATTGTTGTCTTTTAACTTTAATGTTTTCATTTAATGTTTTCATTTTTTCTTTTTCTAAAATAGCCATACTTTGAGTATAGTCGATAGAAGCTTTGTCTAACTCTTTTTCAAGTGAGTCAAAGTCAACATTAACCGCATTTGAATATGATCTTACATAATAGCGCAAATAAGTTAAATCATTCTCAAAATATGAGACATTGCCTGCCTCAATATTTTTAATAATATTTATGTTCATTTTAGTTTTATCTGCAATATCTTTGATTGTTAATGCTTGTTTGATTCTATTTTCTTTTAGAAACATTCCTATTTCTTTCATAATACCTCCAAACGAAACAATTTAAATAATAAGTAATGACATTCTGTAAGCCATGTTCTGTACCTTGCGGTGACAATCATTTCTCTACATAATGAATTATGTTCTAACATTAGCTTGAGTTCGCTATGTCAAATTCCCCTACCAATATTTGGGTTTCTCGCTTATGGGGTTTACCTCGTTCCACATTTAAAGTTTCCTCTAAATATCGTCTCTATGGCACTTTTATAGAATACTCCATAGCTTGCGCCTTAGGATTCTTCCGCCGTCAGTTTGCACTGCTAAGACTTATTTTTTCGTCTTACATAAACACTACACTCATCTCAGAGCGTGCGAGCATGGACTTTCCTCTAGTTTCCCAGCGATTGTCCGAATGTCATTACTTATTTAATATTATTTCTTCAAGTCTTGCTAAACGTCTTAAAATATCTATATTGCTAACTTCTGGTTTACGATCATTTACTTTAAGCATTGCTTTTAATTCAATAATCTCAGCTTCTAAAGTCGCAACTTCATATTTTAAACGTCGGTTATCTTTGATTATTTCATCTGTAATTTCATCGATTATTTGATAGTCTTTTATTACAGTGTCTAAAAAGCTATCAATTTCTTTTGGAGAATAGCCCTTAAATTCAACAGAAAATTCTTTTTCATATATTTTCTCTGCACTTAACTTCAATATATCTTTCACATGACCGCCCCTTTAAAATTACTATTACTATATATCCTTTTAAACCACATCTATTATAACAGAATAACCAAGATTTTTAAACGCCTGAACTCATAAAGAAGCCTAGAATCTCAAAGTCTTTAGCTTTAGGCTTAAATCTATTTAATTATACAATAAATCTAGCTGATTATAAATGATAAAAGCCGGTTTATATCTGTTATAATACTTAAGTCATTAACTTTATAGCAAAATTACTCAATTTTAGTTATAATATCAATGGTGAGATTATGATAAAATATCCTAATGGACAAAAGAAAAAGTTTAAACAACAGTTAAATGTGGCTTCTTCATCTAATCGAGGGATTGCCCTTGAAGATGATCTTAACACTACAAATAACTATTACTTAGATTTAGATCTTGCCGTGGTCCATAAAAAGCCGGTGCCAATTAAAGTTGTGGATGTTTCTTATCCAAATCGAAGTTTGGCAAAAATTACAAAGGCTTATTATGTAACTGCAAGTACAACTGATTACAATGGTGTATATAAAGGCCGAGCCCTTGACTTTGAAGCAAAACAGACAAATTCAAAAACCTCATTCCCCTTTTCATCCATCCATGACCATCAGATTGTCCACTTACAAAAAGTTATTAATCAACAAGGAATTGCTTTTGTTATAATAAGGTTTAATGCTTATGATGAAACATATTATGTCATAGCGCAAGATTTAATAAATCTTTATTATAAAACAAGAAGATCTATTCCTTATACATGGTTTAAAGAAAATGCTTATTTAATACCTTTTTCTTTAACACCACCGGTCGATTACTTGAAAATAATTGATCAGCTATATTTTGAAAGAGAGTGAATAAAATGACAGACGATAAAAACAATTTGGACGAAACCAAAATTTTTAAGACAAATGATGGTGATAGTGATGAAACACTTAACATCCCTTTTGTAAATAAGCTAGATACAAATTTAGAGGAAACGATTAATTTAAGTGACGAAGAATTAATTGATGAAGGTCTTAATAACATTAAAGCTGCCGAAGCAGAAATTATTCGGGTTTTAGAAGTTCAAAATAATGGAAATGGTGATGACAATATGGCCAAAAAGAAAAAGAAGAAACGCTTATCTGGTTTAGGTAAGTTCAATATTTTTCTTTTAATGTTAGTGTTTTTGATGTTTGTTGGTTTTGGAGCCGCTGGTTATATTTGGATGAAACTTTCAGTAGGTACTCCAGATTTAGACCTTGCAAGCTTAAAAAACGAAACCTCAACCATAATTTTAGATAAAGATGACAACCAATTTTTTGACTTAGCCATGTACACTTGGAATGAAGAAACTGGTGAAGGTGGAGCCTCATATGAAGACATTGATTATAATGGGATGTCACAAAGTATTGTTGACGCCTTTGTCTCAATTGAAGATTCGCGCTTTTTTAAACACAATGGATTTGATATTCCACGTTTTAGTAAGGCAATTATCGAAAATATTTCCGCCGGTGGTTTTTCTCAAGGTGGATCAACTGTAACAATGCAGTTAATTAAAACGTCACACTTAAGTGCTGACAAACAAGTAGAAAGAAAAGTTCAAGAAATTAATCTTTCTTTAGAAGTTGAAAAAGTAGTTCCAAAACACCAAATTTTAGAATACTATGTTAATAAAATTAACTATGGAGCTGGAAATACAAGAGGCCTTGAAAGTGCTGCTCAGTATTTCTTTAATAAATCAGCTGGACAATTAAACATAAGTGAAAGTGCACTTTTAGCCGGACTTGTTAACCGTCCAAATGCTTTTAGTCCAATTTACAACTTAGATGAAGCCTATGAACGTCGTGCTGATGTTTTATATTTAATGAACTATCATGGCTACATCGATGATGAAGAAGAAGCTTTAGCAAATGCAATTAAAATTGAAAATCAGTTAACCGATGAAAGCAGTAAGTCTTTATCGACAACTGATAATCCTTATATAGATTATGTAAATGCTGTTATTGATGAAATCTATGACGTCTTAGGAATTGACATTGTCGCAACTCCTCTAACTATTTATACAAATATGGATCCGGTTGTTCAACTAGATATAGCTTCAATTCAAAATGAAGAAGGATTTACTTATCCTGATGAAAATATGCAGTCCGCAATCGCTATTGGAGAAAACGAAACTGGGGCTTTAATTGCCTTAGGTGGTGGCCGCGACAGTCAAGTTGTTAAAGGTCGAAACCGCGCAACAAGAATGTTTAAACAGCCAGGTTCAGTAACAAAGCCGTTAGTCGCTTATGCGCTTGCCTTTGAACACTTAGGCTGGTCAACTAGTCATGTTGTTGAAGATAGACCATTAATGTATGCTGGAACCGATAAAGTTTTGGCTAACTGGGACCGTCGCTACCGTGGAGAAATGACTCTAAAAGCGGCAGTTGCACAATCAATTAATATTCCTGCTTACAATGCTGTTTTGGCTGCTGAAGGCGTTATTGGTCGCTCAGGTGTTGCTGATTACTTACACGATAACTTAGGCTTTACTCAAGTTACCCGCGATAACTATAATACGCAATTTGCAATTGGTGGTTCAAGTTTCCAAATTTCACCAGCTGAACTCTTTGGAGCCCAAGCCGTTATGATGAATGGTGGCTTTTATACAAAACCACATACAGTTAGATATGTTGAAACAGCTGATAAAAAAATCATTAAAGATGAATTTGATTATCCAAAAACACGGGTGCTTTCAGAAGAAGCAGCATACTTAGTTTCGGTATTAGAAGAAAATAACGTTAGTTCAGGTACAATCAACCGTATGGAAAACTTAGGTGGTCGTCCTTATAAAGTTTATGCAAAAACAGGAATTAGTGACTATGGAGATTCAGCAGTCCAATATGGAGTTCCAGTTGGAGCCGGTAAAGACCAGTGGATGATGGCATCATCTAAAGGTTATACAAGCGCTGTTTGGATGGGCTGGGATAAGGCTGAAGCAGGTAAAGAAAACTGGTGGACTTCACCTAAGTATTCTTATAACCCACTAGGCAAAGTAAACCACCGTCTTTTAACCACAATTCATAAAGATAAACCAAACCCAGGTAATGTAGAAAGACCATCTGGTGTTACAAGCTTCAATCATGTATTAAGTACCTTCCCTTATGCAAATCCAATTGAGGGTATTGATGCAAAATATATAACTACTGGCGAAATTGCTAAAAAGAATTTGAATTTGGTCGACTTAGACAAAGCTTCAATTGATGTTGAAACAGTAGAAAGTTTTGTGGCCGACATTAAAGTTGCTGGAAAAAATAAAACTATAAGTCTAGGCTGGACAGAATATCCTGAAGATGGAGCAATTAAAGGCCCAACCTACGATATATCACTAGGTTCAATTAAGGCCACTGGTACAAGACTATTTCATCCTTCTTGGATCTTTGGACCGGTCCAATACAAGGCTACGATTTATGTCGATGGACAAAAGCTAGAGGAAGTCAGAAGTGATGCAAACTCATTTGCCAAAGACTTTACAATTCCAAATGATAAGACAATCAAAGTTTGTGGATATTATGGAAATAGTGTTCAAAATGGTGTTGAAACATGTGTAAACCTCGATAATCCAAAAATTGATGAAAAGATAGTTATTCCAAATTTTACTACTCAAGCTGAGATTGATAACTTCATTATTGCTCAAGGATTAAATAAAAATCTTTGGACAGTTGGCATCCCAACCCTTACGTTTGATCCTACATTAGTTGGAAAGGTCGCAGATGTTAGACATAATGGAAGCAGTATTATGAACAAGGATGTCCAGATTGAAAAACTAAAGGAAATGGAAATTAAGATTTCCTTTTATACCCAACTTAAACTTCCGACCGGCACATATAAAGACTTTGAAAATTGGGCCAAAAATCTTGGCTTAAACATTAAAGACAATGATGATGCGGAGGATGATAAACCGGTTACTAAGTATAATATAAATGATTCTAATCAAGTATACTTACCCGGTAGTGATGTCACGATTAAAATAAATTCTATCAAGGCTTTCACAAATTAATAAGTACTTAAAAAGCAGATCACAACATGATCTGCTTTTCTTTTGGCTATTTATTTTTAACGTTTTGAGTATAGTATTTACAATCTGCCGTTAGTGGACAAACATCACACTTAGGACTACGCGCAGTACAGTGGTAGCGCCCAAATAAAATAAATGAATGATGGGCTTGGGACCAGCGTTCTCTTGGCAGCGCCCGTTCTAAGCGCTTTTCTGTTTGAAGGACACTATAAGACTCTCTGACGATCTTTAACCGCTTAGTGACCCTCTCGACATGGGTGTCAACCGCAATCGCTGGTAGCTTAAAGTATTCTGATAAGATTACATTGGCCGTCTTTACTCCAACCCCAGCTAGAGTAATTAACTCTTTTTTTGTATTAGGGACTTGATTATTGAAGTCATTAACAATTTGATTTGAAAATTCAATAATATTTTTAGCTTTGTTTCGATATAAGCCAATTGATTTTAAGATTGCTTCAACATCTTTATGATTTGCCTTTGCTAAAGCTTTAGCATCTGGATACTCTTCAAACAAAACTGGCGTAAGTTTGTTAACCGCAACATCTGTTGTTTGAGCTGAAAGGATAACCGCAATTGCTAGTTCAAAAACATTATTATAATATAACTCAGTTTTTGCATTTGGAAACATTTCTTCAATTGTATTTAAGATTCTAACACTTCTATTCATTTTTACTATTTTCTAAAATCCGGTTAATATAGTTGAAATTTAACTTTTGCATGATTGAAGCATTACGTAATGATTCAATAATCACATCACGGTCATATTCACTAATCCACTCGTTTAATCTAACCAATTCATTTTGAGTTAATAATCTCGAAAACTCTTCTTCAAAGATTTTAAAGAGATCTACTACATCATTATTGACTTGTTTTTTTAGCTCAAAAATTTGATCAATTGAAAAACTCACTTCACCAGCACAAACTTTAATTTCTAAATAGCGTTTTGCAGCTAGTAAGGTAATGGCATCATCTACTTGTTTACTTGTAAGTGGGGTTAAATTAGCGATCGATTCAATATTTACTTCTAATTTTTCTTCGTTTAAAACAACGATTGCAAGAATCACCACAATCTCATCAGAGCTAACATCCAGCTCTTTTAAATGAGCTAAAATCCATCTTATTTTATCAAAATATATTTTATTAATTAAATCAGTCATTTGCTATCCCTTTTCTATATCTAAATACTTCTTCTAAGTCATAAAAATCTATAAAAACATCAAAGTCCTTATTTACAATTACATATACTGGTTTACTTTTATATAAAGTTAATCTAATTTTGTTTTCATATTCTTTAAACATTGTTTTAGAAATATTTAAAGCTTTCTCATAGTCTAAGTCTTTACTATCAACCTTTAATATTAGGTTTCCTTTGCTAGAGAAAAAATAAATATACCTGCTGTCGATGGCAGTGTAATATATTTTATCAAAAGCATAACGGCTTTCTAAAGCTAAGTTGTTTAAGTTGTTATTTTTTTCGAATAATTCTAATATTTGTCGATCCTCTTGATCATAAAGCATCGTTGGCGACAGTTTATAGTAGAAATAATTGAAGAATAATAAAATGGAAATAATTACCAATATTAGAAGTGTTAATAATCCTGATTTTAATCTGTCTTTCAT
>LFRM01011081.1_pt1 | contig 15926 bp, 14 predicted proteins | sample 618341 | NCBI WGS metagenome assembly LFRM01 (sample SAMN03654438, study PRJNA283298) | anaerobic digester metagenome | isolation source: pool of bioreactors CSTR01a, CSTR02a, and CSTR03a thermophilic anaerobic... | place: Denmark: Kgs. Lyngby | collected 2014-05-21 | reverse complement strand
GCCTTATTTCATGCCTTTTTACTGGGATTGGACGTATGTCATCTTGATTCCCGCTGTGATCCTGGCAATGTATGCCCAGGCGAAAGTCTCCGGCACCTTCCAGCGCTACTTGCGCATTCCTTCCCGCCGAGGCAAGACAGGCAGTCAAGTAGCCCGGGAGCTTCTCGACAGCCACGGCCTCCACGATGTGCGGGTTGAAATGACGCCGGGCCATTTAACCGATCATTATGATCCCCGCAGCCGAGTGCTTCGTTTGTCGCGGGATGTATATCACAGCACCTCTTTGGCCGCCTTGGGGGTGGCCGCCCACGAAACAGGTCATGCTTTGCAGCACGCCCAGAATTACGTTCCTTTGGGCATCCGCAACAACCTGTTCCCGGTGGCCCATTTCGGCTCCCAAATGGCCTTTCCCCTGTTCTTCCTCGGGTTTTTGTTCAACGGCCCGCTGTTGATGGATCTTGGCATCCTGCTTTTCGTGGCGGCCCTTCTTTTCCAGGTGGTCACCTTGCCGGTGGAATACAACGCGAGCTCCAGGGCGATGCGCCTATTGGAGGTAGGAGGTTATCTAGCTCCCGATGAGGCGCCGAAAGCCAAGAGCGTTTTGGATGCGGCTGCCCTGACGTACCTAGCGGCCACGGCCATGGCCGTTCTGCAGCTGATTCGCCTGCTGGTGCTGCGAGGGCATCGGGATAGACGTTAAGTTATGGCTGCGACCCTAGCCCGACGGATTGCCGTTAAGGTCCTCGAGAGCGCCGAGAGGCGGAAAAGCTACGTTAATCTTGCCCTAAATTCCCGGCTGACGGGGGACATCACCAAAGAAGACCGGGCCCGGATTACCGATCTTGTTTACGGTACCAGCAGGTACTTAGGGACCATCGACCGACATCTCACTCCCCACTGCAAAAGGGACCTGCAAGACCTTCCCGGCCCCATCAGGGCCATCTTGCGACTTGCCCTTTATGAGATCCTTTACACCCAGACACCTCCTCCGGTGGCCGTCGATCAAGCTGTTGAACTGGCCAAGTTGTACGGCCACCGAGGGACTGCTTCGCTAGTCAACGGAGTCCTCCGTTCTTTCTTAAGAAAAGGCAGCGAGCCGGTCCCCTCATTGGCAGAGGACCCGGCCCAGCACATCGCCATTACCTACAGCCACCCCCAATGGCTAGTGGAGAGGTGGGTGGCGCGCTTTGGGGCTGACTTTACGGCAAGCCTGTGCCAAGCGAACAACGAACCAGCCCCGACAACCATCCGGGTCAATACCTTAATCACCACGAGGCAGCAGCTCGCCAGCGACCTTGCCGAGAGGGCAATTGAAGCACTGCCGACTACTCTTTCGCCCCATGGGCTGTCGATCAAGGGCTTCGATCGGCTGGCCGATCTGGACCTTTTCATCCAGGGGCATTTTACGGTTCAAGATGAATCCTCGATGCTGGTGGCGCCGGCCTTAGAGGCCAAGCCTGGTGATTTTGTCGTGGACCTTTGCAGCGGCCCCGGAGGGAAGACTACGCACTTGGCGGCGCTGATGGAAGATCGGGGACGGATTTTGGCCCTGGACATCCATCCCCATAAGCTAACCTTGGTGCAGCAAACTTGCAAGCGCCTGGGGATCCAATGTGTTGAGACCCTACATGGTGATGCTCGGGATCTCCTCACCAAAGTTCCAGAGTTGGCCGGACAGGTGCAGCGGGTACTAATCGACGCGCCATGCAGTGGACTTGGCGTATTGCGCCGCCGACCAGATGCCCGTTGGCGAAAAAACCCGGCGGAACCCGCGGCTTTGGCCAAGCTGCAACGACAGCTGTTGGCGGTAGGGATGAAGCTCCTGGCCCGCGGCGGGCGCCTCGTTTACAGTACCTGCAGCTTTGAACGAGAGGAAACCTTGGCTAATGTGGCTTGGCTGCTCGAAAACTTCCCTTTGCGGCCTGTCAACCTTGCCGGTCTCATTAATGTGGAGCCGGCCGTTGAAGGCCTACCCGGCACCCTGACTTTGTTTCCCCACATCCACGGAACTGACGGTTTTTTCCTGGCCGCCTTCGATTCCTGTTAACCTGCATTTTTCAAGGAGGAATATAGTGAATAGTCGAGAATTGTGTTTTTATAACTAGCCTTGCTATCAAAGGAGCGATAGGTGTGGTCAGGATACTGATAGCGGACAACAATATCGAGCTTTGCCGGATTCTAGAGGAGTTTCTCAATCGACAGCAAGACATGGAAGTGATCGGCCTCGCCTACAATGGGGAGCAGGCACTAGAGAAGATCCAGGAAGCTCTGCCCAATGTGGTCATTTTGGACTTGACCATGCCCCAACTAGATGGCATCGGCGTCATGGAGCGCCTGCAATCCATGGAATTGAGCCGACGACCTAGAATCATCATTCTAACAGCCTTCGCCAAAGATGATATGGTGCGACTGCTGACCGATATGGGGGCGGACTATTTTATCGTCAAACCTTTTGATTTGGAAGTGTTGGTCGATCGGATCAGGCAATTTGCCCCCCACAGTGATTTGACCTTCGTTAAGGAAGACAAATCATCCTACTATGCCTCCCACGGCCATGAGCCGGAAATCTTGATCACAGAGCTTTTGCACCACATGGGTGTGCCACCACACTTCAAGGGTTATACATATCTTCGGGAGGCAGTCTTGATGGTTTGCCGCAACCGTCGGCTGATGGGCGGCGGACTATCTAAGGAACTCTACCCACGACTGGCAGAAAAGTATGGGACAACGGTCGGTGGGGTGGAAGCGGCTATCCGCAACGCCATCAATTCCGCTTGGCGCAAGGGCAACAAGGAGTTTGTGGAGGGGCTCACAGGCAGTCTTAGCTGGCCGGAAGCGGAAGATCGACTCCCGACCAATTCCCTGGTCATAGCGAAACTGGCCGATCGGATTAGCCTGGAGCTGCGAGCTGGTTGATCTTGACGTCGGGTAATAACGAAGGGCATTCGGCGGTGACACCGAATGCCCTCTTATCTGCTATTATCTGGTCGGGGCGAGAGGATTTGAACCTCCGGCCTCATCGTCCCGAACGATGCGCGCTAGCCAAACTGCGCCACGCCCCGACACGATCGTATTTTACCCCATGGGGCTCCTCCTGTCAACCTGGCCTTTGCCCTTGGAAAGGGTCGCTGGTGATGTCTAGATGCTCCCAAGCAAAGGCGAAGAACTTTCGTAAGGTTTTCTCTAAGCGCTTTCGATAACTGTCGCTATTGGCGGAGACCCTTAAGAATTCCTCGATGTCCGCTGGGCTGACTTTCTGCAGCAGGAAACGAAGAAAACGACTGGCATCCCCGAGGTAGTAGTCCTCTGAACGGATCCCCTGATTGAGAAGGTATTCGATGTAAGCGGTGAGAAAGTAGACCTTGCTCATTTTACCCACGGGGCTCTCTCCTTTCATCCCATTATTGTCCCCGAAAGAAGGAGTTTCATGGTGGGGATCACGAATTGGAACCCTGCAAGCGGCATTGGCTGGTATAGTTTGGCATCAAGTTCAACATAATACTGCTCAGAGGGGTCCCTGGAGGTAGTGGCAAAATGGAGAAAGTAGAATTGATCGGCGCCGATTTAGAGACTATCCAAGAGCTCATGTCCACACTGAAAGAGCCACCTTTCCGGGCCAAGCAAATCATGCAGTGGATTTATCATCGGGGTCGGTTTGATTTTCATCAGATGGGCAACTTACCCAAGACTTTGCGGGATAAACTGGACGAGACAGCTTCCATCGCCCTGCCACGAATCACTGCCAGACGCATCTCCCGGGATGGCACCCAGAAGTACCTCCTGGAGCTGGAAGATGGCGCGACGATTGAAACAGTGTTGATACCTGAAGGCAATCGGCGCACCCTTTGCGTCTCCTCCCAGGTAGGCTGTGCGATGGATTGTCGGTTCTGTGCCACCGGCGCTCAGGGTTTTCAACGCAACCTGACCGTCGGGGAAATGGTCGGACAGGTGCTTGTAGTCCAAAAGGACAGCCAAGACAAGATCACGAACATTGTCTTGATGGGCATGGGCGAGCCCCTGGCCAATTACGAACAAGTAATGGGGGCTGTCCGCCTTTGGAATGACCCTTTGGGACTCGGAATCGCTGCCCGCCGGCTGACTATTTCAACTTGTGGATTGGTCCCTGGGATCGAGCGCTTGTCCCGGGAGGGATTGCAGGTCGTCTTGGCTGTGTCCCTGCATGCTCCCAATGATGACTTGCGAAATCAAATCATGCCCATCAACCGCCGCTATAACCTATCCCAACTTATGGACGTCTGCCGACAGTATGTCGAGGCGACAAATCGTCGCATTACCTTTGAATATGCTTTGATGCAGGGTTTTAATGATTCCTTAGAGCATGCCCGTCAGCTGGCTCAGCTCATCAAAGGCATCCTGTGCCACGTGAACATCATTCCGCTAAATCCGGTCAATGGTCACGGATGGGCATCGCCGACCAAGAAACAGGTGCTGCTGTTTCAGCAGGAATTGGCCCGATACAATATCGAAGCGACGGTCAGGGCGGAAAGGGGCGCAGATATTGAGGCTGCGTGTGGACAATTGAAAAGTCGGCTCCTTGGCAAGGAGGTTGGACATGAGCATTCTAGCTAAGCTGGAGAAAACCTTGGAAGGACTGGTCGAAGGGGTGTTCCGCCGCGGCTTCAAGGGCAGTGTCCAGCCGGTGGAAATAGGCAGGCGCCTGGTCCGGGAAATGGAAGAGAACCGCCGGGTCAGCATCTCCCGAACCTATGTACCCAATGTCTACCAGGTTTATCTCCATCCCGCCGACAAGGAAAACCTCGATGCTTTGGCCTCCACACTGCGCAGCGAACTGGCGGACCATTTGCAGCAAGCCGCCGAGCGAGGCAGCTACTTTTTTGTCAGTCCTCCCCAAATCGCTTTCCTGGCCGATGAGAATTTAGACCAAGGGTCCATCGTGATCCACAGCTCCTTTTGTGAGGAGGAGGACTCGGGCACCGGGCCGATGATACAAGGAAAGAATGGGCTCCCTGTCGAAAATGATGGGGGCGGGGAAGAGACAACAGTCTTTAAGCGCAGCCGAGAGGTGCTCCTGGTCGTGGCGGGCCCGGATAAGGGAAAGGAGCTGCCAATCAATCAAGATGTGGTGACAATGGGGCGGGGCCATGACAACACTCTCGTTCTTAGTGATATTAGTGTGTCTCGCCATCATGCTCGACTCGAACGGCTCGATGGGGGCACTTTCCGGTTGGTGGACCTAGATAGCCTAAACGGCACCTATTATCAAAAGGCCCGCGTTAAGCAGTCGGAGGTCAAGCCGGGAGATCAATTCCGCTTGGGAACGACGGTGATCGAACTGCGGGCAAGATGAGAGGGAGGTGTGCGGCCCCCGCCGCAGCCTCTGTGGAACTGTTGATCCGGATTGCCAACTTGGTCTTTCTGTTGGGGTTGTATCGTTTCTTGCACAAAGCGATGGGGCTGGTTCTGGAGGATGTTCACAAGGCGGCTTCGTTGGAGTCGACAGCCGGCAGACTCATCCTCATGGAGGTGCCCGCAGGCGCGTCGGTTTTGCTGGGAAATCCGGAAAACCGCCTTGTCGCCGTCGGCAGTCAGATTCCCATCGGGTCAGGCAAGACCCTTGGCCGATTGGATGACAACGACATCATCATCCTCGATCCTTTTGCCTCCGGGCACCATGCCGAGATTTTCAAGGATCGCAATTCTCTGTTTATCCGGGATCTTGGCAGCTTGAATACGACTAGGGTGAACGCCAGGAAGCTCAATAAACCCCATCGACTGCGGTCTGGAGATGTCATTCAGATCGGGGAGACGAGACTGGTTTTCGAGGAGTGACAAGGATGCTGTTCGGTGCTCGAACGGACATCGGTTTAGTCCGGAAAACAAATGAAGACGGCTTCCATATTGGCGGCAATCTCTTCGCCGTGGCCGATGGGATGGGCGGTCACCAGGCAGGTGAGGTGGCCAGCCGGCTTGCATTGGAGGTCCTTGCCGACTACCCGATCGAGGGCGCCGACCCGCAAAGCAGTCTACGGAAGGCCTTCCAAAAGGCCAACGAAGTCATCTACGCGAAGGCCCAACAGGACGAGGCCCTAATTGGCATGGGAACAACCTTGACCGCCCTTTTCATCGCGGAAGGGCGCTTGTGGGTGGCCCATGTGGGCGACAGCCGGGCTTATCTTTGTCGCCGGCAGGAGCTGATCCAATTGACCCAGGACCATTCTGTCGTGGGGGAGTTGGTCCGCAATGGCGATCTGTCGGCCCAGGAAGCAAGGTTCCATCCCCACCGCAACCTCCTTACCAGGGCCCTTGGCACGGCCGCGGCAGTGGAAGTCGATGTCTTCGCCACCGAATGGCAGCATGACGACAAGGTCCTTCTTTGCACCGATGGTCTATCCGGCCCGTTGGAGGACGATGAAATTCGGCAAATCATCCAAGAACACGACGATCCCCAGAGGGCAGTGGATGAGCTGATAAAGCAGGCGCGCAAAAGAGGAGCTCCCGACAATGTCACTGCCGTCCTCATCAAGCTTGCTGTCCAAGACCAGGCGGCAAGGGGGAGACAAGCTTGATTGGGGAAAGACGAGGGGAACTGAGGCTAATCCTTTGGGCCTGGGGCGTAGTGATGTGGGGACTCGCCTGTTACTGGCTGGCCGAGCCCCAGTTTTCCCGTCAGGTGCTGGCCCTTTATGCGATCGGTTATCTGCTCATCGGCCTGTTGGGACATCTGCTCTTAATCGGCAACGCCCCTCGCGCCGACCAGGTCGTCTTTCCCTTGGTCTACATGTTGACGGGATTAGGTCTCATGAGCGTCTTGCGGCTGAGACCGGAACTGGCGCTCAGACAGTTCCTCTGGGTGTTCATAGGCGTTGCGTGGATGGGCATCGCCGCCGGTTATCCGCACTGGCATCGGCTGGTGTATTGGAAATACTCCTCGGCCGTGGTGGGGCTGCTGCTTTTGCTTTTGACCACTTTGCTCGGCTATGAAGCGGGTGGCGCCCGTCGCTGGCTTGCTTTGGGCGGATTTCGCTTCGAACCGGTCGAGCTGGTGAGGGTCTTGTTGGTCATCTTCCTGGCCGGTTATCTAAGCCAGGCCCGAAAGCTGCTGCAAGGGACCAAGGGCAAGTTCCTCGGCTTGTCCCTGCCCGAGCCTCGTTATGTGGGGCCGCTGGTGACTATGTGGATCCTGTTCATGTTCGTGTTGGTCGCCCAGCGGGACTTGGGAGCGGCCTTTCTTTTTTACGGCATCTTCCAGGCGATGTTGCTTGTGGCCACGGGAAACATGGCGTACTTGGTGGTCGGCGCGTGTATGGCGGCCGTCGGCGCCGGATTGGCTTATAGGCTGTTCAGCCACGTCCAAGTGCGCTTCCAAGCCTGGTGGAATCCGTGGGTGCGTCTGGAAAGCGGAGGATATCAAATCGCGCAATCCCTGTTTTCCTTGGGAGCAGGAGGGATTTTCGGCCGAGGTTGGGGGAGGGGAGCAGCTGCAAGCACGGTCCCCGCAGTCCACACTGACTTTGTCTTTTCTTCCTTAGCTGAGGAATTGGGCCTGCTCGGCTCCGGGGCCGTGCTTTTCCTGTATCTTTTCTTAGTCATGCGCACCGTTCGGGCGGCTCTGTTGGCCAATGATGAGTTTCTCCAGCTGCTGACGATCGGCATTGGTTCCTTGTTCGCTATCCAGGCCATCGTCATCATCGGCGGAGTGATCAAGATGATCCCCATGACAGGCATTACCATGCCTTTCATAAGCTATGGCGGCAGCTCCCTCATTAGCAGCTACCTGTTGGTGGGAGCCATTTTGGGCATCTCCCATGGGGGGTAATAGGGAATGGGCAAGAATATGCTGCGTCTCTTATCCTTGTTCATCCTGGGGTTCTTAGCCTTGTTCCTGATGACCGCCTACTGGCAGGTGCTCAGGTCCCCTGAACTCGCCGCCCATCCTCGCAACCCTCGGTTGCTTGCCCGTGAACGGGAATTTGCCCGGGGAGGAATTTATGATCGGTTTGGCGAAACATTGGCGGATAGTCGCCCTTTCGAGGGAGGGTATAAACGAGTCTATCAAGGTGGCGTATCCCTGGTGCAGACGGTAGGTTACAGCCACCCTCGTTTTGGTCAAAGCGGGCTAGAGTTGGCCTTCAACGGAGAATTAGCAGGGCTTAAGCCGGAGGATCAGATCTCCCAGTGGTTAGCGGGATTGGGCAGGCGCCCGAAGGAGGGCAACTCCCTCATCACGACCATCGATCTTCGCCTCCAACGGGCCGCGGAAGTCGCTCTAGGTCTTCGCCGCGGGGCCGTGGTTGTCCTGAAGCCCTCGACTGGGGAAATCCTGGCGGCGGCCAGTCGGCCGGGATTCGACCCCAATCGGCTCGATGAAGATTGGGACCAACTGCGGACCCATCCGGACAGTCCCCTTTTGAACAGGGTAACCCAGGGGCTGTATCCGCCGGGTTCGGCTTTCAAGGTGTTCACCTTGGCCGCGGCGCTAGAGACGGGCGCTGTCAACTGGGAGCAGACTTTCGAAGACCGGGGAAGCTTGAGGATAGGCGACTACGTCCTGGGAAATCCGGGGCGGAAAGCTTACGGCTCATTGGGACTTGTCGATGCCTTGGCCGTGTCGTCAAATGTGGTCTTCGGCCAAATCGGCCTCACTTTGGGCTGGGAGGGCTTCCACCAGATGGCCCGCGATTGGCTGCTGGACCAGCCGCTTCTTTTGGACATCCCGGCCAAAGGCGGCCATGTGCCGGAGCCGACGGTCCAGGGAGAGCTGGCCCAGTTAGCGATAGGGCAGGGGGAGCTGTTGGTGACACCCTTGCACATGGCAATGCTGGCGGCAACAGTCGCCAACGGCGGAGTCGCCATGAGGCCCTATCTGGTGATGGAGGTCCGGCGGCCAAACGGGACCGTCAAGGCTCGGACGCGTCCGCAAGTTTTGGCCCGCCCCTTGAAGACAGTCCATGCTAGTCGAGTGGCCCAAGCTATGAATGCTGTTGTGCAAGGAGGCACGGGCAGGGAGGCAGCACTGCCTGGGATTAGGGTGGCGGGCAAGACAGGTACCGCCCAGAACCCTCATGGCGAAGCCCATAGCTGGTTCATTGGTTTTGCTCCCCTGACAAATCCCCAAGTAGCTGTGGCTGTCGTGGTCGAACAGGGGGGCGCAGGCGGACTCGTTGCCGCACCGATCGCCCGGGCTGTATTAGGAGCAGCCTTGGGCTTACACGACAGCTCGTCCCATGGAACATAGAAGGTGGCTATTAAATGATCGGACAAATTTTGGCCAATCGATATGAGATTCTGGCGAAGGTGGGCGAAGGAGGTATGGCCCAGGTGTATGAAGCCCGGGACAACCTTCTGTTCCGGCCCGTTGCCATCAAGATCTTAAGGGAGCAATATGCAAGTGATACAGAATTCGTCGAACGGTTCCGGCGGGAGGCCCAAGCTGCGGCCAGCCTGTCCCATCCAAACGTAGTCAATATTTACGATGTGGGTCAGGAGCAAGGCGTCCATTACATTGTGATGGAATACGTAAGCGGCCGCAATTTAAAAGAGCTGATTAGGGAACAGGGCCCGTTGCCGGTGAAGACGGCTGTCAGTATCGCCCAGGGCATCGCCCAGGCGCTCGACCATGCCCATCGGCATGGACTGGTCCATCGGGACATTAAGCCCCATAATATATTGATCACCGAAGATGGCCAGGTTAAGGTGACTGATTTCGGGATAGCCCGGGCGGCGAGCAGCGTCACTTTGACTCAGACAGGGATCGTCATCGGCTCGGTTCACTACTTTTCTCCTGAACAAGCCAGGGGGCAAAATGTTGAGCCCCAGTCGGACCTGTATTCCCTTGGGGTTGTCTTATACGAAATGGTTAGCGGTCGGCTTCCCTTCACCGGGGAAAGTCCCATCAGCATCGCGATGCACCAAATCCACGAACAAGCGACACCTTTGCGCAAGATCAATCCCAGGGTCCCCGCGTCCTTGGAAAAAGTGGTTGCCAAAGCCATGGCCAAGGATCCCAAGGACCGCTATCAAAGTGCGGCGGAGATATTGGTCGATTTGCAAAGGATTTTTCCGACCTTGAAGGAGGAAGTCGACGAAGCAACCCAGATCATCCCCCAGCTGGACCAATTCGAGGAAACAGCCGTTCATACTGTGCAAGGAGGCGGTGAGGTGAGTGCCAAGAGAACGAAGCGGGGTTGGCTCTACGTAACGTTGTTTTTCATCTTCTTCCTAGCCGGCGTTTTCTGGGCCGCCCAACGCCTACCCGCCTTGATTTTCCCCGAAGAGGTAGCAGTCCCGAATCTGGTGGGGCTAAACGTGGAAGAAGCGGCCGAAATCCTCGCGGCGCGGGATTTGCGTCTCGATGTGGATAAGCGGGTTTTTGATGATGAGATCCCGGTGAATCACATCGTTTCCCAAAACCCTCCGGCCAATCGGCAAGTTAAGAAGCACCGGACGATTTATGTGGCGGTTAGTCGAGGCCCGGAGTTGGTGACCATACCTAACGTCATTGGGCTGTCCCTCCGGGAGGCAAGAGTCGCCCTCGGTAGAGTCGGTCTTACCGTGGGAGAAGTGTCCCAGGAGCCCCATCCGATGATTCCCACCGGTCAGGTGGTTGGCCAAGAGCCGGCCCCGGGACAGCGGTTGACCACCGGGGTAAAGGTTGATCTCGTCGTCAGCCAAGGTCCAGAACCAGCCCCTTCGTTGATCATGCCGGATCTGCGGGGTCTGCCCATTGAGCAGGCGGTCCAAGACTTAGAGGTGTTGGGGCTGAAGGTGAGAAATACTTGGCCGGAAATCTCTTCCAAGGCTTACGGAATCATTCTCGATCAGAATCCCCCGGCCAATACCGAGGTAATCAGAGGCGAAGAGGTTGATTTGGTCTACAGCAGTGGACCGACGGGCAAACCTCCCGCTGAGGCCCCACCGACGGACCAACAGGCAACGGTGGACTGGACCCCCGAGGGAGGGACTAATCTGCGCCGGGCCGATGTGCGCATCAGCATACCTCCAGGTCCCCAGCGGGAGGTAGTCATCCTAGTCATCGACGAACGGGGAATACAGGAAGTCTATCGGCAACAACACCCAGGGGGTGATACTTTCACCGTACGCGTTGAAGGAAAAGGCAAACAGGTCAAGGTACAAGTCTACATTGGCGGCGAGATGTACAAGGAGGCCGTCATTTAGGATGAAGACCGGAGTAGTCCTTAAGAGGGTCGGCGGCTTCTGCCATGTACTGGCTGACGGTCAAAGGTACATTTGTCGCTTGCGGGGTCGGTTGAAGCTGGAAGTGGATGGGATCCTGCCGGGGGACAGGGTGCGGATCAAACCGGCAGAGAAAACGGTGGAGGAGATTCTCCCCAGGCGGGTAACGCTGACCCGTCCTCCCATAGCCAATGTGGACCAAGTGGTGATCGTCATCTCCTTGACGCAGCCCGCCCCCGACTGGTTGTTCTTAGATCGCTTGCTGGTGCTGGTGGCTGCTGCGGGGCTCGAATCAGTGATTTGCTTCAACAAACTTGACCTCGTCGACGAACCCGAGGGTGACTTGTATGCCCGGCTGGGCTACCGCACTTTCTACACTAGTACTAGGACGGGGGAGGGGATAGGGCCCCTGCGGGAAGCCCTCGCTGGACGCATCTCTTGCTTCGCCGGGGCCTCCGGGGTCGGCAAGTCGGCGCTGCTTAATTGCATCATACCTGGAGCTTCACAGCAGGTGGGCTCAGTCAGCAGACGGTTGCAGCGGGGCCGCCACACCACCCGGAGCGTAGAGCTGCTGCCCCTCCCGGAGGGAGGCCTGGTTGCCGACACCCCAGGGTTCAGCCGGCTGTCGTTGAATCATGTGGAACCCTCTGACCTTGGCCAATGCTTCCCGGAAATGGCTGCGTTGGCGGAAGGCTGCCAATTCACTGGCTGCTTGCATGACCAAGAGCCCAACTGTGCCGTCAAGGAGGCATTGGATAGGGGAGAGGTCGATGCACGGCGGTACCGGAGTTATTCGATCTTCCTACAAGAGATTCAAAGCTACCAACGACGAAAATACTAGTAATTCCCGAAAGGAGGCAGGGCGACTAGCCCCAGGTCGCCTGACTAGATGATTAAGATAGCCCCTTCGATTTTGTCCGCGGACTTTTCCCGATTGGCCGAGGATTTGTGTCGGGTGAAGGATGCCGACTGGCTTCATGTCGATGTGATGGACGGCCATTTCGTGCCCAACATCAGCTTTGGCTTTCCGATCATGGAGGTTCTGCCCGGCATCACCGATCAGTTTCTTGATGTCCACTTGATGATCCAGAATCCCTCGACCTACATTCCTCGCTTTGCCGAGCTAGGCGCGGGTCTCATCACCGTCCACGCCGAAGCTTGCGTCCACCTTCACCGGGTTGTCCAACAGATCAAAGAGCTTGGCGTCAAAGCTGGCGTGGCGCTTAATCCAGGAACTCCCCTAAACGCGATCCTCCACGTCTTAGAGGACGTCGATCTCATCCTAGTAATGACGGTTAACCCGGGGTTTGGCGGTCAGCCGTTCATCTCTACCATGCTGCCAAAGATCGAGGAGTTGCGGAGATTGATTGCTGCCAAGGATCTGTCGGTGGACATTCAAGTTGATGGCGGCATCAATTTGCAGACGGCTCCACAAGTGGTAGCCGCGGGAGCCAACGTCCTGGTCGCCGGGTCGGCGATTTTCCGCTCCCCGGATCCCGGAAGGATGATCGCTGAGCTTAGAACGGTCTAGTCGACGGGCCCTGAAGGGGGCCCCTTTTTCTTCCCGCGCACCTCCGGTCAAATGGCAGGAAAGTTCAGACGAAAAGGGGAAATAAGCACTATATAGAGATGTGTAACGGCCGCTATTCTCTCCCCAGAAAGGAGTGTCCGCCTTGGCCAAGGATGTTTACGCCCGGAGTTTTATTCCCTTCGCCCAGATGGAGGAGTTTGGACGGGACCCGTTCGTAGTCGCCCGGGGGGAAGGGGTAAGGATTTATGATGATCAAGGCAACAGCTACATCGACGGCCTGTCTGGAGTCTTTGTTGTGGGCATCGGGCACGGCAACAAGCGAGTGATCGACGCTATGTACGCCCAGATGCAAGAACTCTGCTTCCATCCATCGATGCATAGTTCAAACCCGGCCGCCCTCCGCTACGCGCAGGACCTGCTGGAGTTTGCCGGTATGGATGGAGTGTTTTTCCTGAGCGGCGGGTCGGAAGCTACCGAGACAGCGATGAAAATGGCGCGGCAATATCACCGTCAGACGGGGAGTCCCCTCAAATACAAGATCCTGGCCACCTACGGCTCTTTCCACGGGTGTACCGCTGGCGCCACCGCCGTATCGGGAGGCTGGGAACGAAGATCTCCCTATGAGCCGCTGACAGTAGGGGTCATCCATCTTTATCCACCTTACTGTTATCGTTGCCCATTTGGTCAAGAATACCCCCGCTGCGGGATCACCTGTGCCCAACTGGTGGAGTACACTATCAAGAACGAAGACCCGGACACCGTCAATGCCATTATCCTCAATCCGGTGATGATCTCCTCGGCAGGCTTCATCGTCCCACCGGCGGATTTCCATCAGCTGGTAAGGGACATCTGTGATCGATACAATGTCCTGCTCATCTATGATGAGGTAATCACTGGCTTCGGCCGTCTAGGCGAGCCTTTCGCTGCCAATTACTTTCAGGTACGCCCCGATATCCTCTGCTGCGGGAAAGGGATGAGCGGGGGCTATGCGCCTTTGGCTGCCGCGTTGTTCACCGAGGAGATTCGAACAGCCTTTGCCGGTAAGTCGGGCGACCGACGTGAGTTTCACCATGGCCACACTTACACGGGCAATCCCGTCGCCTGCGCGGCTGGCCATGCCGTCCTCCAGGAAATCAAGGAAAAGGGCGCCATTGCCAATGGAAGGGCGATGGGCGAGAGGATCCGCGCCAAGCTCGAGGCATTCAAGGAGCGGTTTGCTTTCATCGGCGATGTCAGGGGCATAGGTCTGTTGCAAGGAATGGAGTTTGTCCAGGACAGGGAAACGAAGAAACCCTTCGGCCCAGAAGTTCCCATCGTGAAGATGATCGACCAGGCAGCCAGGAAGCGGGGTCTCATTATGCGGTGCGGGCCCGACTACATAGCACTGGCGCCGCCCCTCATCATCACCAGCTCCGAAGTCGACGAGATGTTGGATATCCTTGAAGATTCCCTGGTGGAAGTAGGAGGAAGACTATAGGCCGCCATGGGGACTCTGGTTTTGCAGCTTGTTTGATCGAAGGAGCGCCGAACCCCCCTTAGGATTCTGACTATGGGCTGACATAAGCCTGGACCCTCCCCTTGCGTGTGAGGAGCCAGGCTTTTCCCTTTCGCACCGTGCCGCCGAAGCATGTCTTCGACTCACCCGCAATCGGTTACTCCTCAAGCCGCCGCGTTAAGTTGTAATGTACTCTCGGCCGAGCTCCTTGACAGCGAGTAGGAGAGAACCGGTGAACTTGCAGGTGTAGGGGAAACCGATAGCGTAGGTCCGGTAGACTGACAATACCAACTACGGGCCATCGGTTCACGAGAGAGGCCAACTGACCGCCGCGTGCATCAGGGACCGAGGGAATCACTGTTAAAATTGAGTGCACTAGTCCTTGACTTATGTGCAGATGTTGTTTATACTAGTTATACCTGAAAGGAGGGATCTGGTCTGCGTCGAGGGCGAGTACACACAGGAAGGGGCGGTTGCCTGGAGCAAACGAACGCGGTGGGCAAGACCCACAATCCCAAATGCGCGAATGATCGACACAAAAACTCTCACATGGGCATGGCTGGTGTATCCGGGGCATGGAACTTTGCCGCTTCGTCGACGCAGCCTGTGCAGGGTAGCGGGTATCGCCGCTGCCCTGTCTTAGTATTCTGCCTCGTCCTACTCCTCTTGGTCTTTCCTTGCCATGGATGGAAAAGACCACCCCTTAAGGAAATGACTTCTTACGCGGACATCCAGTGGCACGACCTGATAGCCCAGGGAGGAGATGGAGGTTGTGGTCAAGCAGCACTGGCAACCCTGCTTCGCAACTACTACGGCCTGTCTGAGCCCCTCACGTTCACAGGATCGCGGACAAGCCTAGCCCAATTGGCCCGCTGGGCTAAGGAACTAGGCTTTGAACCGAAAGGGTTGATGATGGACGAGGATGGGTTGTGCCGCTATCTGGAAAGGGGTTTGCCGCCCCTCCTCCTCCATTTGGCCAGACCCGTCGGGCATTTTTGTCTGGCCCTCGGACTCGTGGAGGATCATGTAGTCCTGGCCGATCCGGCCTGGGGCCTCGGAGCTATGCCGTTGGCGGTTCTCAGGCAGTGGTGGACCCCGATTACTCTGATCATCATCGATCCGGCCGAGGGCGGCAGCTGGCAGCAGGAAAGCGCAGCCATTGTGGAGAACCGTCTGGCCTTGCTGAAACGACTCGGCCTTGTCAAGAAGGGAGGGTCGTATACATGGGTCGATTGAGCCTTATTGCTGCTTTGGTGCTGACTCTTGGGTGTGGAGCCTTGGCCGCGACGTGGCAAGTCTCCTATGGGTACTACACGGGTCAGTCCATAGCTACCGGTCTGTGGCCCCCGACCCAATGGCACGAGGAAAAAAGGCTCCATATTCTGGACGCTTCGGTCTGGCTCTCGGGGCCGAAGGGAACGGAAGTGCAAATCGGCCTGCCTTGGACAGGTCAGATAGAGCGGCGGGCTGGTTGGATGCAAACAGAAAGTGGGCTCCTTCCCTTGGCAAGCAGCGAAGTCTCTCGTTCCATCGGTCCCCTTCGAGTTGGGATCTGGTGGGGCGAGGACCGCCGCGTGGCCCTGCAGACAAAAGTCCAACCCCCTCATCCCCCCGAATGGGGACTGACTTTCCTTGTGAGCAGTATTTGGGATCCGCTGCTTTTTACGGTGAGGGGTGATCTGCCATTCCAAAGTGGAGGGCTTTGGTCCGGGAGTCTGGGGGTTG
>LFRM01386013.1_pt1 | contig 15934 bp, 15 predicted proteins | sample 618341 | NCBI WGS metagenome assembly LFRM01 (sample SAMN03654438, study PRJNA283298) | anaerobic digester metagenome | isolation source: pool of bioreactors CSTR01a, CSTR02a, and CSTR03a thermophilic anaerobic... | place: Denmark: Kgs. Lyngby | collected 2014-05-21 | reverse complement strand
CTAGTATTGGCTAATTTAGACGCTTATATGATAATGTCAGCTAACGTTTCCGCATTCCCGACACCGTCCTGCCCTAAGGCGACGGACAAACCTTAGAAAGCTTTTTTCTTAGGTTTGGCCAAGCCGAGTCATGCCTGACTTAGGCTGGACGGTGTGCTGCAGCACGCTTCAGCCTCTTTCTTAATCTCCCCGCTGAACTTGCTAATCCGCGCTCCCGCGGGAATGCATTGTTAGACGACGTGACTATGTTCTTTATTTCGTAAGCTCCATCCACGCCGATGCAAGTACTAAAAAATGATTAGTTGTTCTAATATCAAAATCCTCAGGAATATAGTCATCACCCACCCACTCAAGTATTTCTCTATATTCCTCTTTTTTGCGATTTCGGCATGCTTTTAATACTGCCTCTAGCCCAGATATACCTCCGCAATCTTCTGGAGGCCCTTGACGCTGACCATCTATCAAACATGGTAATACTGCGTTTTCATCCGCAATTAGTTCCGCCTCGACAAGAATATCTATTTCCCAACCATCCCCAAAATCATAGTAATACGTAAATACATCCCCTGGCTTGATTTTTAAATCCGTCAATCTAATCTTCTTGGAATTCTTTCCCGTGGCCTCAGGATTTGGTTCCTCATATATTTCACCCGCAAATTCAAACTTATATAAATGATAGTCCCACCATTGCATAAGTATTTGAATCATTCTATGTAATCCATGCAGTCTTGTACTCTTCGGAACTACGATTGTTCGCCAAATAAGCGGTTCTGAATCTTTTAATGAAAGCTTCAACTTTAGGGCTGGTACTTTCTTTAATCTGTACAAAATAGTCCTCTCCTTTTTCTCTTTCTGTTAATCATACTCTTTTATCTGACTCCAAACAATATTTAAACATAGGGCATGTTGTCTAACGGGCGCGGGTTTACGAAGTCCCTGAGCCTTAGAACTGCTTGCAGTTCTTGGCGATGGGATTTAGTAAACCTATTGATAGGCGTCGTCGCGAGCGCATTGCGCGAGCAGCCTATCAATAGGCAAGCCCGCGCCCGATAATCGGACGAGTGAGCGCTTTGCGCGAGCGATGTCCGCTTATCGTTTCCGCATTCCCGACGTCTCCCAGCCTTAAGGTGCCGGTCAAGCCTTAGATAGCTCTTATCTTAGGCTTGACCAAACCGGCCGCGACCGCGGTTAGGCTGGGGGATGTGCGCGGCATGCTTCAGCCTCGCCCTAAATCCCACCCCCGCGGGAATGCATTGTTAGCTGATGTTTGCGTTTCTATAATTTATAAGCACATTAAATATGGCATTTATAAAATTATTTCTAATAAATTCGTTATCGGCTATCTTATTCCTTAGGCCCCTACTAATTTCAAGCTGGACACCTTTTCCCTTTTGACCTCTATTACAAATATTAAATGGATGTTCTCCTGTTAACACCCCACTCGGTTTTCTAATCATGATCCCTCTCTTACTAAATGAATTCACTAGGTCATCAATCAACTCTTTTTCTAAGCCACCAAGTATAACAAAAGACTCATCTATTGTCTTTTCACCATGGATAGCGACTACAATATGCGCTGAATGTATCATTGCCATTGCCCTAGGTTCATCAAAATTATGACTAGTAAGATGCAAATCATTATTCGAGCTTTCTTTAATACCTTCGAAAGAATAAAATAGAAACTCTTCACCAGCAATATAATCAGCGATTTCGGAAGTAAATGGTTCAATTTTTCCACCATGAGGTGCTATAATGAGAAATGTCGTGTCTTTATTAGTCCTAAGCCTTACAACGTAGTCAAGTCCTTCCATCTCTTGTTCTCTAAGCTGAGCGTAATTAAAATATTTATCCGGCATTGGGAACCTCCAATTTAGCTGTAAAGTTAACCTTGCAAATGCTTATCAAGTATCATCTGCTTCTTTCTATTGTATTCTTCTTCAGACAAAATACCCTCTTCGTATAACTCCTTTAACTTAACAAGGCTCTTACTAACATCAACATCACGGGACTTTTCTGAAGCCTTATCTTTACCTTTGGTTATAAAAAGTAACCCCCCGGTAAGCAAGGCAATATAAAAAAGATAGTTAAAAGATTTAAAACGTATTTCCTGTGCTCTTTTGGTTTGTTGTTCAGTATAAAGTCTTTCTCTAGCAATTCGTTCGGATGGTGTTTGTAAAAGATTAAAATGGGAAGAGGTATAAGAAATATTATTAAGTTCTTGCTGTGTACTGTACAAGACTATACCAACTATAATTAAAGAAATAATCAAAATGCACTTTTGGGTCTTATTCATTAATATCACTCCTCGTAAGTTATTTTTTTATTTATTTTTCTTACTGCTCGTATTTTAATATCTGAAAATGTGATTTAATCAAATGTCAGCTAACGACTTAATTACTGAACCAAACTTCGTATATTCTGCTGATTTGGGTGTATTCCCGAAGTTTGTTTCGGTTATGTACCTTTATCTCTGTTTGTATTACTTTTCGTTATTAAAAATCATTTTATCAAGTGGGCTACTAATATTCCGTAAACTCTTTTCAGTCACATGAGTGTATATCTCTGTGGTTTTTGAGCTTGTATGTCCTAATAGCTCTTGTATATACCTTAAATCTGTTCCGCCTTCCAAAAGATGTGTCGCAAAAGAATGTCTTAATGAATGTACCGATACTTCTTTTTTTATCTTTGCTATCTTACATGCATTTTTAAATACTTTTTCCACCGTTCTCTCCGTAATATGCTTTTTATTATCCTGTCCTGGGAAAAGCCATATTTCAGGTTTATATAAATTAAAATACTTTCTTAACTGATTTAAAGCAACTTGTGAAAGCACGGTAAATCTATCTTTTCTACCTTTTCCTTGAGCTACACGTATCAACATTCTCTCACTATCTATATCATCAGCTTTAAGTTTAACAACTTCTCCTACTCTCAATCCGGCGGAATAAATTAAAAATAAAAATTTTTCCATATGAAATTATTTTACACCCTTTTGTTAAATATTGCAACTTTTGACATTATTTTTACAATTTTACAGATGAAAAGACGCTTCTTATTAACTGAAGCGTCTTCATTAACTATTACATATTTTTTTACCAACTCATTTCAACAGTAATTCAATTCAAATACAACCTCTATTCCTTCCCTTGTTTCTCCGCCAAAAACTCCTTCACCCTTTTAATAGCCTCCTTAACTTGCTCCGGTGAGGTCCCGCCATAGGTATGCCGGCGCCTGACCACGTTTTCCAGCTCCAAGACTGCATAAACATCCTCGTCAAGCTCAGGTAGCTTGTCCCCGCTTTCCCCGCATTCTCGCCGAAATTCCTCCAAAGTCAAATCTTCCAAGGTTTTGCCCTGCCGGATACAATAATTGACCAAATTACCGACAAGATGATGGGCATCCCGAAAGCTAATCCCCTTACTCACAAAATAATCGGCAAGATCTGTAGCATTGGAAAAGCCTTTCCCTGCCGCCTCTCTCATCCGCTCCTCTCGAAAGGTTAAAGTAGCAAGCAGAGGAATAAAGATCAGCAAACACTTCTGTACGGTCTCTACCCCGTCAAACAGGGCTTCTTTATCCTCCTGCATATCTTTATTATAAGCCAGCGGAATCCCCTTCATCACTGTAAGCAGAGTAATTAAATCACCATATACTCGTCCGGTTTTTCCTCTAATCAGTTCGGCTACATCGGGATTCTTTTTCTGAGGCATAATCGAAGAACCGGTACTATAGGCATCATCTAGTTCCACAAAAGCCCATTCTTGGCTGGCCCAGAAGATTATTTCCTCACAGAAACGAGACAAGTGCATCATGATGATCGATAACGACCCCAACAACTCAATTACATAATCGCGATCAGAAACACTATCCATGCTGTTTTCAGATACTTTCGTAAAACCTAATTCCTGTGCCACCATAAACCTATCCAAAGGGTAAGTGGTCCCGGCTAAAGCGCCGGAACCCAAAGGCATGACATCGACCCGTTTGCCACAATCCTCCAACCGCTCCACATCACGTTTAAACATCTCCACATACGCTAACAAATGATGACCTAAAGTTATGGGCTGGGCTATCTGTAAATGGGTATATCCCGGCATAATGGTCTCCGCATATTTCTCCGCCAATCTTACCAAGGTCTGCAACAACTCAAGCAAAAGCTCCTTTGTTCGCAAAAGCTGTTCTTTAGCATACATTCTCGTATCAAGGGCTACCTGGTCATTACGGCTTCTCCCGGTATGCATTTTTTTCCCGACAGGCCCTATCTTCTCAATCAACAGTGTTTCCATATTCATATGAATATCCTCAGCCTCTACGGAAAACTGCACCTGCCCTGCCTCAATTTCGTCTAAGAGCTCCTGCAACCCCTTAATAATCTGCTCTGCTTCCTCCTGTTTAATAATCCCCGTCTTGCCCAGCATCCGCGCATGAGCAATACTTCCCAAGATATCATAACGATACAAGCGCTGATCAAAGCTTATCGAGGAATGAAAATCATCCATTAACTGAGCCGTATCTTTTTGAAAACGTCCACCCCATAATTTCATCTTAGTCCTTACACCTCCCCTTGACCCCTTCTTACCGAGTCCTTCACTCTTACTTTAATCCCGCTTGCTTTTTCATCAAAGCCTGCACTTTAAGCGGCAAACCAAAAAGGTTGATAAAACCTTCTGCATCCTTTTGATTATAAACTTCATCGGCACTAAAAGTAGCTAAATCCTCATTATATAAGGAATACGGCGCTTTCGTGCCTGCCGGTAGGCAATTACCTTTGTACAGTTTCATTCTTACCGTACCGGTGACAGTTTTTTGCGTCACATTAACAAAGGCATCCAAAGCTTCGCGTAAAGGATGGAACCATACCCCATCATAAACAAGCTCTGCATAACGCTGAGCCAGCAAAGCTTTATAATGCAGGGTCATTCTATCTAATGTTATCTCCTCTAATTGCTGATGTGCCTTGTAAAGCACGGTACCCCCGGGAGTTTCATAGACTCCACGGGATTTCATGCCGACTAGACGGTTTTCCACCATATCGGCGATTCCTACCCCGTTAGCTCCGGCTAATTCATTGAGTTTTTCAATCAACTGTACGGGTTTTAACTCCTGCCCATCTACCGCTACCGGAATTCCTTCTTTAAATTCAATCTCCACATAAGTAGGCTTATCCGGTGCTTTCTCCGGTGGCGTAATCATCATCAACATCTCATCCTGGTATTCATTGGCCGGGTCTTCCAAATCGGCACCCTCATGACTCAAATGCCACAAGTTTCTATCCATACTATAAGGACGTTCTTTAGTTACCGGAACAGGAATATTCCGAGCCTTAGCATATTCTATTTCCTCTTCCCTGGATTTGATCTCCCAGATTCGCCAAGGGGCTATAATCTTCATTTCCGGAGCTAAAGCCTTAATCGTCAACTCAAAGCGCACCTGGTCATTTCCTTTGCCGGTACAACCGTGGGCAATAGCCTCTGCCCCCTCTACTTGTGCTATCTCCACCAGCCTTTTGGCAATCAGTGGACGGGCAAAAGATGTCCCCAACAAATATTTCCCTTCATAAACCGCTCCGGCTTTCAAAGTCGGGTAAATATAATCGGTAACAAATTCTTCTTTTAAATCCTCTATATAAATCTTACTGGCACCTGTCTTGATCGCCTTTTCCTTTAAAGGAGCCAATTCCTCGCCCTGTCCTACATCTGCCGCAACGGCGATAACCTCATAACCGTAATTCTCCTTTAACCAAGGAATTATTATGGAGGTATCCAAACCTCCGGAATATGCTAGAACAACCTTTTTCATCATTTTTTCCCCTTTCTAACTTTTAACTTCTCCATAAATCTTTAACTCATAACTCTACATATAAAAGGATGATAATAATTCATCATCTGTTTAGATATTTCCCTTACAGTAGTGCTGCCAAAATAGCTTTATGAGCATGAAGTCTGTTCTCCGCTTCATCAAACACTACTGATTGGGGTCCTTCCATCACTTCGGCGGTGATTTCTTCTCCCCGGTGAGCCGGTAAGCAATGAAGGACAATCGCTTCTTTCTCAGCTTGACTTAGTAATTCTCCGTTAATTTGATACCCTTGAAAAGCCTTGCGCCTTTTTTCCGCTTCCTCTTCTTGCCCCATGCTGGCCCATACATCCGTATATAATACCTGGGCTCCCTGTACCGCTACTTGGGGTTCGCGAACCACCTGAATCTTAGCAGTCTGACCGGCCAGCGATTGAGCCTTAACGACAACTGACGGATTAGGCTCATAACCTTCGGGACAGGCTACTGTAACCTCCATCCCCATAATTGCTCCGGCTAACATCAAGCTATGGGCCATATTATTGCCATCACCCACATAAGCTAGTTTAAGCCCTTCCAAAGTATCAAACTTCTCCCAAATCGTTAAGAGGTCTGCCAAGGCTTGGGTAGGATGAAAATCATCCGTTAGCCCGTTAATTACCGGCACGTCAGCATATTTCGCCAGATCCAATACCTCCTGATGGCTATACGTCCGAATGAGAATCCCGTCCACATATCTGGCTAAAACCCTGGCCGTATCCTCAATGGGCTCACCGCGCCCCATTTGCAAATCGTTTTTACTTAAAAACATCGCTAATCCGCCTAAATGAAACATGGCTGCTTCGAAAGAAACACGCGTACGGGTAGAAGCTTTTTGAAAAATCATCCCCAGAGTCTTTCCTTTTAATTGCTGATGAGGAATTCCCACTTTTTGTTTTTTCTTTAAATCTCGCGCCAATTCTAAGAGATACCAAATCTCCTCCCGCTTAAAATCAGCCAGAGTGAGATAATCCCGTCCTTTTAAATCCATAAACACACACCTGCTTTCTGCTGTTTTCTTTTATTATCTTGTTACTTTCTACTATTAGTTGACAGTTATATAAAGTATCTTTTATTTTGATGTGTTTCCCACGCTATTGTTAAGGCTTCCTCTATAATCGCCAAGGCTTTATCAATATCCTCATAAGCAATATTTAAAGGAGGAATTAGCCGTAAAATATGATTATGCACAAAATTAATCAACAAACCCTGCTCCTGGCAATAATCCTGTATTGTTTTTCCTTCAATTGACAACTCTATCCCGAGCATCAGACCTAACCCTCTAACCTCTTTAATCAAGGGAGTTTCTTTTTGCATCAGTTGAAGTTTTTCTATGATATATTGCCCTTTTTCTGCAGCCTGCTGTGATAATTTATTCTCAATCAAGACCGTTAAGGTTGCTAAAGCTGCTGCTGTGGACAGAGGATTTCCGCCAAAAGTAGCGGCATGCTGTCCCGGCCCTAACACGTCTGCAGCAACTCCTCGCGCTACCAGCGCCCCAATCGGCAAGCCACCGCCTAACCCCTTAGCCAAAGTAAAGACATCAGGTTGCACTTCCGAATGTTGATAAGCAAAGAGTTTCCCCGTGCGCCCCAATCCTGTCTGCACTTCATCAAAAATCAATAAAAGATCATTTTCTTGACATAACCTTTTTACCCCAGTCAAATAATCCTTGGTCGCCGGATAAACACCGCCTTCACCTTGCACAGGTTCTAAAAGAATGGCACAAGTTTTTTCCGTAATGGCGTTTTTCAAGGCAGCTAAATCATTATATGGTACATACTTAAAACCCGCCGGTAATGGGGCAAACCCTTTCTGATATTGTGTTTGTCCTGTCGCTGTCAAAGCAGCTAAAGTCCTGCCATGAAAAGATTTTTCCGCAGTGATGATTTCATAACGACCTTCGCCATATTTATCATAAGACCATTTTCTCGCCAGCTTGATGGCCGCTTCATTAGCTTCCGCTCCGCTATTGCAGAAAAACACCTTCTTCCCACAGGAATTATCTACAATCATCTTGGCAAGCTGCACTTGAGGTTCGTTCCAATATAAATTGGAACAATGCATAAGTTGTTCCGCTTGTCTTTGAACGGCTTTTACTACTTGCGGATGACAATGCCCTACATTATTCACCGCAATACCACTAACCATATCTAAGTATTTTTTACCGTCAGCATCCCAAACATAACTCCCTTTTCCCTTCACTAAAGCAATATCCAGACGTGAATATGTATTCATCACATATTCCATGCCCATCTGTTTGTTTGTGTCATTATTCATCCCATATCCCTCCTATCATCACATCTGTAGCATATGGACGAGTTGTGGCAGGGGGACGTTTCAGCTGCCACAACTTCCTCTACCACACGTCCCCCTTACCACATCCTCACGTCCGATAATCAGCATTAATTTTGACATAATCATAAGACAAATCGCAGCCCCAGGCTGTTGCGGCATACTCCCCTGCATGCAAATCAACCGTTACTACTACTTCATCCTGCTCTAAGATCCTCCTTGCCACCGTCTCATCAAAGGCTAACCCTCTTCCCTTTTCGGCTACTAAAAGCTCACCTAAATATACATCAACCTCTTCCGGTGCAAACTCAGCCCCGGAATAACCTAAGGCACAGATAATTCTGCCCCAATTAGCATCTTGCCCGAATATTGCTGCTTTGACCAGATTAGAACCGGCAATAGTCCGAGCAGCTATGCGCGCATCTTCCTGGCTTGGCGAATTTACGACTTTTACCTCCAGTAACCTTGTGGCCCCTTCTCCATCCCGGGCAATCATTCTGGCCATATAAACACAAACCTGCTGTAGAGCCGCAGTAAATAATTGAAACTCCTCACTTTCCGGGTTATCAATAAGTGAGTTCCCGGCCAGTCCATTAGCCAAAACTGCCAGTGTATCATTAGTACTGGTATCCCCGTCAACAGTAACCATATTAAAAGAATCTTTATTAGCTATCACCAAGGCTTTCTGCAAACACTCTTTACTGATAGCCGCATCCGTAGTTACAAAGCCAAGCATTGTCGCCATATTAGGATGAATCATTCCGGACCCTTTCGCCATTGCCCCCAATATAACCCTTTTCCCATCTATTTCCACTTCAATCCCAATCTCTTTGGGTACTGTATCCGTAGTCATAATTGCTTGAGCGGCTAACGCTCCCGCCTCTACAGAAAGATTTTTTCCTGCTTCAATTATTCCCTGCCGCACCTTCTCCATCGGTAAAGGAACCCCAATTACTCCTGTTGAAGCAACCAAAAATTCTTCAACCCTACATCCCGTAACCTCTGCAGCAACTTGTGCCATCATCCGGGCATCGGCTAAACCTTCATCACCAGTACAAGCATTGGCACAGCCGCTATTTACCACAAAGCCCCGAAGCTTTTCTTGTGCGGCTAAGTGTTGCCGCGAAACCAGTACCGGTGCGGCCTGAAATTTGTTTGTTGTAAAAACACCTGCCCCTACCGCCGAACATTCGGAAAAAACAAGAGCTAAATCATAACGCCCCTGATATTTTATTCCCGCATGAGCAACTCCGGCTTTGAATCCTTGGGGAGTCGTAATCCCTCCCCCTTCTATTACTTTAAATGTCATCATTTTCACCTTCCTTTTTTTGTGGCAGGGGGACGTTTCTTCTGCCGCATTCCTTACCTCTTTCGTAAAAAAATGTGCTGTGTTGTTTCTTAACGATACGGCCATTTTCCCAATGTGGCACAAGAAACGTCCCCCTGCCACACTGCTATTTTCCTTACGGGTACTGCGCCACTGTCGGCAGCCCCATCGTTTCCTCCAAACCACACATCAAATTCATGTTTTGTATTGCTTGCCCGGACGCTCCCTTCGTCAGATTATCGATTACCGAAATAATCACCAATCTACCGGTTCGCTGATCCAAAGAAAAACCCAAATCACAGAAGTTTGTCCCTTGTACCCATTTTGTATGAGGGAACTGTCCTTGCGGGTAAAGTCGTACAAAAGGCTCCTGCCCATAATAATCTTGATATACTGCTTCAATTTCATCCACAGCAAATGTATACGGAACAGTATAAATCGTACTCATCATCCCACGCGTCAGCGGCACCAGATGTGGGGTAAAACTTACTTTAATCTCAACCCCGGCGACCTCTGTCAGTTCCTGTTCTATTTCCGGCACATGGCGATGATGAGGTAAACCGTAGGCTTTAAAATCTTCATTGACTTCACTAAATAAAGAACTGACCTGAGCGCTTCTGCCGGCACCACTCACACCCGATTTACTATCGATAATAATCCAACTTGGGTCAAGTAATTTTTCCTTCAATAAAGGGTATAACGCCAAAATTGCCGTTGTCGGATAACATCCGGGGTTAGCTACCAAATTGGTCTTTTTTATTAAATCCCTATTTATTTCCGATAAACCGTAAACCGCTTGCCTTAACAATTCCTCTGTCGGTCCCGTCTTTTGATACCAAGTGCTATAAACTTCAGGATTCTTAAGACGAAAATCTGCACCCAAATCAATAACCTTTTTACCATACGCCAAACACTTTTCTGCATAAGGTACACTCAAACCATGCGGCAAAGCTAAAAAAACTACATCAGCTTGCTCAATCAATTCCGAATCATTAGAATCACGACACGTCAAATCAACAATCTGCCGAAAATGTGGATATATATCAACATACTTCTTACCTGCATAACTCTGTGACCCTAAGCCAACCACTTCTACTGCAGGATGCTGAGTTAACATTCTTACCAATTCCTGCCCTGTATATCCGGTAGCGCCAATTATACTTGCTTTGATCATTGCTCGATTCACCATCCCTCATCCTCTATTAATTCATTATTATACGTTTACTTTAATCTTCTTCTCAGTAAGTTTATCATTAATTAGTAATTTAATTATTTTCTTCCTGTAGCTATATAATTCCTTTTTATAATTATACACATTGATGAATAATTATTCAATAAGTATTTTAAGTTTTTTTGCTGAAGTTACCACAAAAAAACAGTCTCAAATTTTTGAGACTGTTCTTTGTCTTTCTTCCTCAGAAATTATTTCGCAAATTTTAAGGTCCTTTTCTTCTAATAAATCTATTTCCGGAAAATCTTTCTGCAGAACCCCATTTTTATCTGTAATCATCTTAATAATCGGTCGCGTAGAATAATCTTTGGGAACAGAAAGCACCACCCCTATAACCCCGTTATTTAACCGTACAGCCGTCCCAATCGGATAAGGAGCTATATTCCGGCAAAACGCTTTGACAACTTCCGGATGAAACGCTTTCTCCTGTAAAGCGACAACCTTTTCTATAGCTTGATACGGGAATAGCCGTTGCTGCTTATTTTTATCCTTCACGGAAACTAAATTATCATAAAAATCAGCTACACTAGTAATCGAGGCATAAAGATGTATTTCTTTACCGCTTAACTGTCTGGGAAAGCCGGTTCCATCATACCTTTCATGATGTTGATAAGCTACATGCGCAGCAATGATACTCAAGCTTTTGTCATTTCTTAAAATTTCAAAACCTTGAGTAGTATGGTCCGGACCCTTACTAATGGATTTACCAATATCGTGTAATATTGCGCCCATGCCTAAAACCTTTAATTTCAAATCATCAAACCCTAAAGTCATTCCCGTAAGAATACTTAAAACACTAACACCTACCGAATGATTATAAAGATATGTACCGGCGCTTCTTAAATCCATTAGTTGTACTAACAGGTTCGGAGTACCTTTTAAATCATCCAGAATCTTATTAACCATATTGCTAACCGGACGTATATCTAAATCCTGATGAAGTGAAGCGTTTTTTGTCACGTTTTTTAGAACTTCCACAGTCTGCAATTTGACTCTTTCATCAATTACATCTTCAACTTCAATATGTCCTAATAATTCATCTTCTATGTATATAAAAGGTATGCCTATTTCTTTCAATCTATTGATGTAGCGATAATTAAGAACAACTCCTTCTTTAAGAAGAACTCGCCCGGATTCATCAAAAACAGTTCTCGCTACACGCATGCCTTCTTTAAGATGTCCGTTGTCAACTGCTCGCATAATAACCTTCCTTTTATCATCTAAACTATTAAACTGCTGTGGTTAAATCTAATAAAATTATTAAGCGCTGCTGTACCTTAGCAACCCCCTTAATATACTTCTTGTTAATATTATGATCAAGTGCTTCATTGGATTTTATCTGTCCCTTATTAATCCGTAAAACCTCATGAACTTCATCAACAAATACCCCAAAAGCATGATCATTCTGTTTAATTACTATAACTCTGGAATCATCTGTAACATCCGTTACTTCTAAATTAAAAAATCTTCTTAAATCAATAATTGGAATTACATCTTCACGTAAATTAACAATTCCCAAAATATAATCAGGTGAATTAGGTAATTTTGTTGTTTCCAGGGGACGTACAATTTCCTGAACCATTAAGATATCCAGACCATACTCCTCTTGTCCTAGTTTAAAGACAACATATTGTTCCTCCAAACCTCTTACCCCCCTTGCCTATTTTCAAAATACTTATGTGAAATTAATGCTTATTCAACATTAGATTATCATATACGCCTTTTTTTGACAATTAGTAAATCGTTAAATATTACCCAAAAAAACATGTTCTAAAAAACTTTCAGCTACTTCTTTAGCCTTCTGCATACTTTCATAGGAAGTAGGAGGCAATTGTAATTTATAATTAGGAAAATATCTGGTCAAATGCAAGGGAATTGTTCGGTCTATTTTAGCAATCCACTGGGCAAGTGCAGCTACTTCCTCAAGCTTGTCATTTTTTCCTGTAATTAAAAGAGTAGTAATCTCCAAATGGCAGTTTTCTGCAAAAAGCTTAGCACTACGAAGGACCGGCTCTAGATGCCCCTGACATAATTCATGATAAAAGCCTTCCGTAAAAGCCTTTACATCCAAATTAACTGCATCTACAAACGGCAGCAGCTCTTTTAGCGGTTGCGGATTGATGTAACCATTGGTCACTAAAATATTTTTTAAACCGACTTCTTTAGCGAGTTTAGCAGTATCCAGCACATACTCAAACCACATCAAAGGTTCGGAATAAGTATAGGCAATCCCGATATTACCCAGCGGTATTAATTCCTGTGCTTTTGCTACCGCTTCCTCAGGTGCAAGAAAAAAGCTGGAGAGCCTGGCCTGGTCTTGCTGGGCAATTTGCCAGTTCTGACAATAGGAGCAGGCGAAATTACAGCCGAAAGTACCAAGAGAAAAAACGCGTTGGCCCTGGCTAAATCTACGTAAAGGCTTCTTTTCAATGGGGTCTAAAGCCATTGCCGTCACCAAACCATAATTAAGCGTAAATAATTCCCCGTCCAAATTTTTTCTGACTCTACACCGTCCCACCTGCCCCTCCGCAATCACACAACCATGCGGGCAAAGCAGACATTGTACTTCCGCACTGTTTTCTTTTTTTACCCAATATAAGGCCGGTTTCAGCTGTTTATTCTTAAACATAGCGCGTAACCTTAAATCTTTCTAATTCTACACTTTCACCCGCACCTATCCCGGCCTTTTGTTTAGCAATCTCCACCTGTTCTTCAGCTGTATCTATTCCCGGTAAATCCGGAAGCAAAAGCCCCCTTCTCGCCCCGCGACTAACAATCACCCCATATACTTGTGGATCAAGTTCTGCTAAAGAAGCGATCTTCTCTGGTTTTTCCAAAACATCCACGGATATGGTTAATTCCTCTAATTCTTCAAGGGAAACCGGTGTAAAGCGCGGATCCTGAACTGCCGCTGAAACCGCATTATAAATAATCTCTTCTGCTAAATTACTCCTTGTAGGCATTATTGTGCCGATACATCCCCGCAACTGTCCATGTTTTTTCAAAGAAACAAAAGCTCCGGCTTTTTTCTGCAATAACTCTCCGACGTTTTGCGGTACCTGCAAATATTGCCCGGTAGTTAGATATTCTCTCAGACTTTGTCTGGCTAAACTTACGGGCAAAGACTCCCCTTCGATTACTTTTTTTATTCGTTCGCTTCTTTCCCGATACAAACTAGTACATAATTCTCTTTCAGGCAAGCGCGGACCTTTTTTCAAACGAGCAACCATATAACCTACCCCAAAAGGTCCTTCATAGGACAATTCTTCTGCTTCAACGGCATATCCGTCTAACACGCCTAAAGCCATAATGAAGGGGCGAAGTGCACATTCACCGGCGTCCTCCACAAGTTCCGGTTCAATATTAAGAAGCCGTTTTACATCCCCCTCCCGAATACACTGTCTGATGTTCTCATCAAAAACAGCTCCACGTGGAGAATACCCAGCCGGCGCTCCTTGTTGCAAGCGGTGAGATAAATCCCCGCTCGCTAAAAAAACCCAGGAGATCTTTAATTTTTCCAGAGCATTACTAATACATTTCCCAAATTCGTATAGTTCTTCATAGGACAAAAAAGCCAGATGAACCGGAAGCAGTTTGCCACGCCAACCCAAGCGATAAAGGAAAGAAAGCGGTACGACCAGCCCATGATCTAATTGCTCACTAAGCTTGTATTTTTGATAAGAGTCTTTTTCAAGAGGTACACAAAAAAGTTGATGCCGGCGGCATTCCGCCAGGATTGCTTCTCTCTCTTCGGGAGCAGAACTAAAAGCAACTTTAACTTGGGGCGCTCTAAAACTAGCCATATCCCCCTGTAAAGAATCAAGAGCATTAACCGTAAAAGCATCACTAAATACAGGCCCATGGGGAGATACTGCCACGATTACCTCCGGATTTAAATCAACTATTTCTTGAGCTAATTTCTCCATCGCCCGATAGGTAGTACTTACTTTAGCAGATTCTTTGTTCCCCACCTCCGGCAAAACAATTGGTGGATGAGGAAAAAGTGTCACCATTTCCGGCATAATACTCACCTTCTCATTTAATTATTTTTTATTAGTCATATGCTCATAGTATTTCCCTAAAACATAGCCTGTCCCTTTTATTTAACAAAAAAGATTTTACAGCAACATTTTGTTCTCTTCTTACCTGTTTATTTTTTCTTACCTAGGTTGATTATTTAGAGATAATTGGCATTACTGTTGGACAATACTGGTCACCGTATTCATGTAAATACCTGACCGTTCCGGCATAGATCGACCAAGCCAATTTATCCTGGTAAGCTGAATCCTGCAGCAGTTTTTCCTCCTTAGGATTAGAAAGAAAGCCTAATTCTACATTAACAATAGGCATTTTCGCCTGATTTAAAATATATGAAGTTGTATCACTTTTTGGTTTTCTGGTAGTATTTCCCGGAAAAGCGATAAATTCCTCTTGAATGCATGTGGCTAATTCCTCACTGCCGGGAATATCCGGGGCATAAAAGGTCTGTGCTCCATACCAACGTCCCGCAGGGAAAGCATTACAATGAATAGCAATATATACATCGGCCTCCACTTGCTGTGCCATCTCTACCCTCTTCTGTAAATCTGCTCTCTTCCTAGCTCTTACGGTATCCTCATTATTACTTAAAGCTTTATCTTCCGCACGCGTTAGATATACCGTTGCTCCACCTTGAGCAAATAACGCATATACTTTTTTCGCTACTTCCAAGTTAATATCCTTCTCTAACACACCTGCCGGACTAACTTTACCCGGATCCTCACCCCCATGTCCCGGATCAATTAACACCGTACGTCCTGCAACTACCCAAGACATGGCCTCAACCGCTGTCTTTCCTGCATTGCCCTGCCAGGTCATAAAGCCAATTAAGATGAGAGTTACTGCTCCAAACAAAACTAACCAAACTAATAAGCGTTTTTGAAATAAAAATAATCTCATGCTCCTCTCCCCTTCATTACTTTATCTTTATAAGATATTAGGGGATTTGCTTCTCTATGCTTCATTTCCTTAAATCGTAAGAACTAAAAAAGAGCCACATTTCTGTAGCTCTTTCAGATATGATTTAATACGGTTGGCGCTTGCCATAAGCAAACTTTGTAATTGTAAACAAACTCGTGTGTAAATGGACAACAATGTTCAGTTACAAATAAGTTTGCTCACGTAGTTACAAAGTTTGCTCGTGTTGAAATGTAGTTGTTGCAAGGCTTCTCGCTGTTTCTTCCCTTGTAGTGACAAAGTTTGCTCGC
>LFRM01000809.1_pt1 | contig 15936 bp, 14 predicted proteins | sample 618341 | NCBI WGS metagenome assembly LFRM01 (sample SAMN03654438, study PRJNA283298) | anaerobic digester metagenome | isolation source: pool of bioreactors CSTR01a, CSTR02a, and CSTR03a thermophilic anaerobic... | place: Denmark: Kgs. Lyngby | collected 2014-05-21 | reverse complement strand
TCGTCAATAAAACAATACCGGTGGTAATCCTGAGGTGAAAGCCTAAAAATTAAGCAAAATCCCCCTCTATAGTTATCAGCTAGTACATCGTTTTGCAGTAAATCCCTAATTCTATAGAAAGAACCTTTAATATTAAATACGCTTTTCTCTCCAATCTCATAGACGGTTAATTTAGCGTCGCAGGGGCTAATTAAATGATTAGAGTCAAAATCAATTTCTCTCTTGCCCTCTTGAATTTTTCTGGTAAAAAAATCGTTAAATGAACAGTATTTTTTATTTTCGTATTCTGACATGTTTATCCCATTACGCTTAATGAATGGATTTATAAGTACTGTGGAAATCCTGCTGCTCAGTATTATTCCCCCAATTTTAGACATTACAGGATTGACCACAATCTTTAAACACAATCTACCGGGTGCCGTTTTATACAAAAAATTCAGCACCCGGCTGTTGTTTTCTTCAGAAATAATGAATTCCAATTCACCTTCTTTAATAAATGCCAAATTTCCATCCTCCTGCCGTCAAATAGGATAAAATCAATACACCAACAAAAGCCATTACAAGTCTGCCTTTGAGGTTTGCCTTTTTTACCTTAATTTTGGATACAAAAGCTGCTGCCAGGCAAAAAAGTAAGACTCCGTATGCGGCAGGAAAATAGGAGTTCAGAGATGAGCGAAAACACCAAAAGAGAGGAATAATAATAGCCACACTAGTAACGGGCAAGCCGTCATAGTGGCTTCTGGTCTCTTGGGTTTGCAGATTCATTTCCTCAGTAACATTATAATAAGCAAGCCTGATTAACGCAGCAAGAATATATACCATGAGAACCAAAAGGTGAATCGGCTTGTTTAATCCCAAGGTATAGCCAATTAAAGCGGGAAACACACCAAAACTTATTAAATCGGCCAGGGCATCAATTTGGATACCAAACTTTTTTTCCATATCATTTTGCTCTTTTGTTTTTGCAACCGTTCCATCAAGCATATCGCAAAAACCGGATAGCATAAGACACGGAATGGCGCCGAATACAAAACCTTGAATTGCCAGGGAAATTCCGATAACAGCAGATACAACACTCAAATATGTCAGAATAACGGTATAGTTATAGAAACCGATCATAAAACCCCTCCCCCAACGTATGAAAGACATGTCTTTATCGTTAACTCTTTTTTCCATTCTTCGTAATTGCCTGGCGTAAATTAGGTGCTATTTTTTAGCCCAGAGAAAAGTCTAGTATATTCATTCAGTTTTAATTCTATATATACACCTCAATATTTGAAGTAACACACAAAAAAGTTTTTGATTTAATTTTAGTCCTAAATATTTATAAGACAAAACGCCTAGTGTTATATTACTTGACGTGTCTATTATATATTAGAAATTACGACTTTTAACGACTTACTTTTAATTATTTGGAATTTCCCAGTTCTTTTTGTTTTTCCTTTCCCCCCAATTATTCACTTCACCTTAATTTCCAGAAAAAACTGCCCCATATGTTTGGCAAAAACAATTTCTGTTTATAGATCCGCCCATAACCAATTTCCGGAACGTTTTTTTTACACCAATTTTGACGAAAAATTGCCCCTGTATTGTATTGTATTCCTGCCTTTATTGTTTTGTATATAACTCTAGTGTTTTTTTGGCTTACCTTCCTTGTTTTCCAAAATGTTTGTTCACATAGCATTAAATATCACAAGGAAAACTAGTATCAGGAGGTGAATTGATTTGAATAGAGATTTGACAGGATGGATAATATCAGGAATTGGCATTATTGTTACAGGATTTGGCAGGTTGATCGGAGGCAGGATAGGTGCCGGAATAGCCGGTTTTGGAATGGCCCATATTATGTTGGGTTTTCTAGACAGGTTAAGACCTTCTATGAGAAGATGATATTCCAAGAAGAAATTACTGACAGTTAGAACCTGCTGCCGGAAACCGCAGCAGGTTCTTATTCCACGTTAGCAAAAAAACTAATAATGAGGTGGTAATTTTGAAAGAAAATGAAAACAACCGCTTGGAGACAGCAACTTTTGCAGGGGGTTGCTTCTGGTGCATGGTGGCACCTTTCCAAAACTTAAAGGGGGTAATAGAAGTAACGAGCGGATATACAGGAGGAACCAAGGAAAACCCTACTTATGAAGAAGTCTGTTCGGGACAAACGGGACACTGTGAGGCAGTCCAGATATTATTTGATCCTTCCGTTATAAGCTACCGAGAACTGCTTGACACCTATTGGAGACAAATTGATCCTACTGATGAAGGGGGTCAATTTGCTGATCGGGGGTCTTCTTACCAATCGGCAATTTTCTACCACAATGAAAACCAGCGTAAAGAAGCGGAAGATTCTAAAGCCGCCCTGGAAAAAAGCAAAATTTTTGACAAACCTATTGTAACAAAAATACTTTCAGCATCTCCTTTTTATCCTGCTGAAGAATACCACCAGGACTATCACAAAAAAAACCCGGTCCACTATAAAATGTATCGACGAGGTTCGGGACGGGAGCAATTTCTCGAAAAACACTGGAATGACTAAATTAAAGTTAAGGAGGAGCCTCTGTAAACCTTTTTTATCAAGCAGTTAAAACTTCCAAATTGTCATAAGCTACAACAGCATTTTTCTTTTCTTTAGCCTTATATAATGCTTTGTCAGCGTACTTTAGGAATGAATCCAACTGTATAGGAAGTTTGCTTGTCACTATTCCTATACTAATAGTGATACTGTCATGGGAAGAATCAAATTGAAACGTTTTTCTTTCCACAATCTTTTGGATTCGTTCTGCCGTTTTGACTCCCCTTTCGCAACTGGTTTGGGGCATGATAACAACAAATTCCTCACCACCTAGCCTTGCAACCGTATCTGTCTGTCTTGTGTTATTTTGTAGGATCTCACCAAACTGCCTTAAAACTTCGTCACCGGCCAAATGGCCATAGGTATCATTAATTCTCTTAAAATTATCTATATCAATCATCATTAATGAAACTGGAAATCGGGATTTATTAATGGCAGATGTTTTTGAATACAAGCACCTTCTATTGTACACACCCGTCAGACTATCCAAATTGGCCTGATAATATAGTTTTCGAATAATAATGCCGCAGAAAAAGAAAAGCACCAGTTGACCAAGGATACATGAAACCAGAAAATTGTTTACCCCCACAAATTTATAAAAAATAAACCCAACCAGCCAAATTCCGGCACCGATTCCAAGGAGTATAATCGGAGCAAACCTAAAGAAAATTTCCCTCATTAGAATTCCCCTATCTTATTTACTTTTCTGTGACCGACTCACAGATTAAAAAAGTCAGTTCCATTGTTTATTGGAATCATAAAAGAAAATTGCAAAAAAAACATCACCCAAAAAGGTGACTTGAGCTATTTACTAACAAAAAAACATTTTCCGTAGGAAAATTATTCTATTTCCTTACATCTATTTCAATAAGTTCAACTCCTTGGCTTTGGTTACAACTTGAACTCTTCTATTGACCTGAAGTTTTCCGTAAATATTTTTTATATGGGTTTTTACTGTATTAACTGTCATATCCAGCTTTTTACCGATTTCCTTGTTGGACAGACCTGCTGCAATGAGATAAAGTACCTCCAATTCTCTCTCAGTAAGGGAAACAGTAGGAGGCAGGCAAACTTCTTTCTGTATTTCTGAGGCACTCTGTTCCAAAAAGGACTGCATAGTCTTTGCGTAAAGCATTTGTCCTGCCAGAAACTTGGTTAGTTCCATTTTCTCTTTAGAAAAAATCCCGGTCATAAAACTGTTTTCCAGGTATAAAACACCCACGGGAATGCCTTGTAACTGTAATGGGACACAGGCAATAGATTTTACTTCCGAGTTTGCTATATAGGGGTCTCCTGCAAATATTCCCGCCTGTTTACTATCATTCACTACTATAGGTTCTAAAGTTCTCGCAACATACCGCACTACTTGTCTTGAAAGTCCGGGCATTTTTTCCAGGGAAATTGGTTTGTTAAAGAAATTGGTATTATTCTTGCTGTCCTTTATTGCCTCGATAAACAATTCATCGTCATTTTCTAAAATTAAATATCCTTTATCTGCATTTGTGCTCTTAAGTGCCAATTCCAGGAAGTTTTCCAATAGCTTACTTGGCTCAGATTCCTCGCAAATATTTCTCAAAACTTCTTGTATTGCCCCGGTGTCAAAACTCTCCTCTTCATTATTACTGTGTGAGGATAAAAAGATACTTTTTAGTATTTCCACCGGGTCATACATTTCTTCTTCTTTGCCTGCAGCACTTTCATTAATTAAAACTGGGTATTCCCGTTCCAAACCCTGCACTTTTGCCTCTGCTCCCCATTTTTTATATAAATGAAAAGCATCACTTATATATGCATTGGAAATCCTTTCCCTATAGTCAGCTTTATAGAACCTGGCAGCCAATTCACAAGCAACCGCTTCCACATTGAGACAGCCATTTTTTTGTGCCGCCAGGATGGCTTTATCATACAATTCACCAGCTTTCTGTTTTCTGCCGAAGATTCTTGCCCTTTCTGCTTCAACCAGCAGGTATGTATGCAGGAAATTTTCGGGACAAAAATGCGACCATTTCTTCATCATTCGTTGATTATTTTTTAGAGTATTTTTACACCGTCTCTTTTCCCTGTGCGAAAGCTTGTCATATACAGCAGCAATACAAAGAGAATGATAGAAATTAAATTGCGCAGACAGCATTAACCCCATTATTGCTCCTTCGCAGCTTTTTACTTTCTCAGCGGCAGCCAGGGCATCAAAGTAATCGCCAAATAGATAGCAAAGCTGCATCTTGGAAAAATAATAGGTTGCCAACGCAGCTTTATCACTTTCAATCAACTTAATATAACTGCTTTCGTCAATGTCCTCCACACCAGTAAACGTGGAGGATGATCTCCCCATTAAAGTGGAAACAGCTTGGCCATAGATTGCAACGTTGTTAGCAAGATTTTCGTGCTTTATTTTTTCGGCATAGTTCCTGCTTTTTTGAACCTGTTCCCAAACCTTATTTAGAATTGTGCCCATTAGGTATTGGTTTTCGAGAATAATACAGTGGGAGTATCCTGCTATCAGGATGTTTCCTGATTCAATAGCATATTGTATTGCTTTTTCTAAATATTTTTGACCTTCCTTCCAGTAACTTTTCCAGTGAGATACAAGGGAACCAAAGGTAAAGTATACGATACACTTGGAAAAACTTCTGCCGGCTGTTTCCACAAGGCTTATAGACATTTTGCCTAATTCGTCCCCCACATCATAATTACCCAATCCAGTTCCCTCAGTTATGGCATATCCCAAATAGCCTATGGAGGATGTATCTGTATTGCCATATTTAACTGCATGATTGCCGGCCTTTATTACCGCAAATGCATATAAATCCGGGTGACTGGTACAAGTTGCAAATATCAAACCTATTAGCAGTTGAGCCACTTTATTTTGAACAGGATTCTTTATTTCCGGCAGTTCTGCCAAATCTGCTATACTCTTGTTGCGCATTTGCCATTTATAAACCAAAACTTCCCTGACAATGTCCAGCTTACCCGGATTGGCCGGAACCTTTATCCCCAAGTTATTCAACTCATTAATACATATATTTACAGCCTCTTCATATTTACCGGTTCCCGCATACAGTAAAGCTTTTACACTATTAACCTCTGCCCTCTCAAGCTTTGTTTTCACATATTGAATCATCACATCAAACAGCCGCTCAGCATTAAAGATTTCACCCGCCAGGTATTCGCACTGGGCACATTCCAGGTATAGGTCGTAGGACAAAGGGTAGAACTGGTCCCATGAATTAACCGGCAGAAGTTCCATACCTGCCCGGAAAAAGTTTACCGCTGGATTATAAGCACCGGATGCTTTTGCCTTTTTTCCAGCCACTAAGTTATATTGAGCAAGTTTAATCCTTTCTGAAGAATCAGTTATCAAATCCAACCCACGATTTATATGGTCTAATATAGACATTATTTTTCCATTCAGTTGGTTCCGGTCAGTGTTCTTTAACATCGACCAACCAGTCTTTACATGAGCTTTTTTCTTTTCTTCCTCCGAAAGAAGAGAATACGCTTCCTGCCTGACTATGTCATGCAGAAATTCATAGACATCTTCTGAACTGTTGTCTGGTGGTTGTAAATTAGATATGGATAGGACAAGCCCTTCCATTACCGCAGGGCGAAGAAGAGAAGCAGTCTGTTCCCCTGTCATTTCACAGACAGCAGCTAGCGTTTTCAAATCAAAGTAATTTCCAATACAAGAAGCTAGTTTTAAAATATTTTGCGTTTCCACCTGGAGTTTTTGGAGTTTTTCCAGTACAAGGACTGCAGCATCTTCCGGCATTTTGAGCTGTTGTATGGATTGTTCCTCCCATTGCCAGCAGCCCTCTTTCAAATCAAAAGAAATGAGGTTTTCCTTATAGATTAATTTCAATAACTGACCAAGGAAAAAAGGAATACCGCATGTTTTTCGAAATAGCGTTTCAGCAAGAGTACCTGCTTTCTCCTCTGAACAGTTTAGCGCTGCTGCAACAAACTCCTTAGCCTCCGAAGGACTAAAGGGAGTAAGGTTTATTTCCTCTATAGCTGTTCCATCTTTCCTCATTCCCTCAAGAGCAGCCGACAGGGGGTGTTCCGGCCCAACCTCATTATTACGGTAAGCGCCGACAAAGAGCATGTGGGTTAGCCCTGTATCCCTGCACAAGTACCTGATAAGTTCTAAAGATGACGTATCCGCCCACTGAAGATCATCTAAAAATATTACCAACGGATGCTTTTTTTTCGCAAATACTTTGATAAAATCTCCAAATACCAGAAAAAAGCGGTTCTGAGCCTCCCTTGGCTGAAGCTCTTCTACCTGAGGCTGCTTCCCGATTACAGTTTCCAATTCAGGAATCAAAGCTGTGATAACGGCTCCGTTTCGCCCAAGGGCACAAAGTATTTTCTTTTTCCATGTTTCAAGGTTTTCCTTAGGCTCTGTCATCAACTGCTTGATGACACTTCCCAAAGCAAAAGCAAAGGGTGCATAGGGTATGTTCTTTCTAAGCTGATCAAACTTTCCATATCCAAAATATCCTTTTTCAATTGCGACAGGCTTAAGGGTTTCATTCACCAAAGTGGTTTTACCGGTACCTGCATAACCGCTCACAAGAACAAATTTCCCTTCACCAATGCATGCATTCTCGAAAGCGGTTTTTATTATTTTTTCTTCGGTTTTCCTTCCAAAAAGTCTGCTGGGAAGCTCTAAACGAGGAGACACATCCATTTTTCCTGGAGAAAATTCGCTGATTTCTCCCTTAAGGTTCCACTGCCGGCGACATTCTTCCAGGTCCTTAATAATTCCATAGATACTGTGGTATCTTTCATCAGGCACCTGGGAAAGGAGCTTCAAAATAACGTTTTGTAAAGGGGGTGGAACTGCCGGACTAATGTTAGCAATATTTCCCTCTTTCAGTGAGCTGCCTGTCAAAATCTCATAGAAAACCGCCCCGAGAGAATAATAATCACTGCAGTAGTCTAAAATTCCCTCTGTACATACAGTTTGGTTAAGAGGAATGTTTTCCGCAGTCCCCAACATACCTCTAACCGGCATGGCATTTTCATTTTTGGACAGATATGCCCTGCTGAAATCAGCGATTTTTACTTTCCCTGTGTTAACATAATATAATATGTTCTCCGGCCTTAAATTTCTATGAATTACACAATTTTGGTGCAGTTCCCCCAGGATATTAGCTAATTGGACTGCAATATCCAGGAAGGTAGGAATATCTACATGGCTGTTTTTAATATATTCACTCAAAAGGACACCACCAAGGTCTTCCATTACAAGGGCATATGTATCTCCGGCTTTTTCCAATCTTAAAGGTTTAACGATCCCTTCAATCTCAAGATTACGGGTAATCTCACATTCATTTACAAGTTCCGATATTCCGGCAGGGCTAACGTCCTTTTCTTTAAGCACCTTAATGATAACAGGCATGCTGCCCTCCACTGTACAGCCCCTGTAAAGAATTATCTTGTTGTTTTGGAAAATTTTATCTTTAATTACATAACCAGTTAAAATAAACATTTTATATCCTCACAATTCTTCCATTTGTTAACCTTTCAAAAGAACAGTCCCGCCATACAATTCCTAAAGATAAAAATTCCTAATTATATTCTAACATGAAATTATTGTTTAATTGGGTAATTGTTGTCTTAATATCTTGGCACTCTACTATTTCAAATCGGCTAAAAAAAACGGCAGCATTAATCACCACCGCTAATCAGCATAAAATATTTTTTTCTAGAAATTTTTTTCCCTGAGGAAGGCTTCATACTCTTGTACTTGCGAGCAGAGGAAAAACTTTTGCCGGTAAATTTACAGATTCTGAAGGAATAAACGGACTACATTAGCTCCCCCAATAAAAGTGCCTAAAGAACCGCCCACATTGGCCAGGGAAACAATTAGGAGTATTCTAGTTACTTTATTATTCCAAAAACCTTTCAGAGTGAAAATGTCGTCACTAAGGTTTTCAAAATCCCTAACACTTGGCCTTCGAATGTAGGCTTGAGTAAGCCCGGCAAACCACCCAGCCGCAATCAGAGGATGTAAAGTAGTTATGGGAGCTACAACAAAGGCAGTCAGTATGGAAAGCGGATGTCCAAGGGCCAGTGCCGTTCCCGCAGCTGCAAAAGAGCCCGTCCAGAGAACCCAACTCAAAGTTTGCTGTGCTCCCACTACAGGGTTGGAAATAAAGGTGTATACTATGAGAGCAATGATGAGAACAGGTATTGACCAACCAATAATTTTTGTAGTTTTTGATCTGGGAGGAACTTGGTTTAAAGCTTTGAGGTCATGGTCTTTTTTTATTTCTTCTTTAATCCCGGGAACATGAGCTGCCCCGAGGACAGCAACTATCTTATGTCCTGGGGCTTCCTTTATCTTCTGGGCCAAATACTGGTCCCTCTCATCAATCAAAGGTACTTTCAGCTTGGGAAAACTCTGCGTAAATTCATTGAGTATCGAAGTCAGCATATCCTGGGATTTTAACTTTTCCAGTTCCTTTTCCGTAATGCTTTCATCGGAGAAGATACTGAGAACAATCTCAGTAATGAGTTTAATTTTCCCCCAAAACCCTATTCCGTGCCAGATACGGGAAAAAGTAATTTGAATGTTCCGGTCAGCCAATACTAAATTTGCCTCAATCTCCTTGGCTGATTCTATTGCTTGGATCATCTCCTGTCCGGCATTAATTCCAAATTGTTTCGCAATACGTTTTTGGAAGGATGAAAGCAAAAGATTTACCAAAAGCAGAGTGGCCTTCTTTTCTTTAATAACCTTAAATATATCTGTATCCTGCCATTTGCTCCCTTCGGTTATGGTTTTATACCTGTCTTTGTCTAATTCAATACAGACAGAGTCAGGTTTTTCTATTTCAATTACCTCTTTCACTTGTTCCGCGCTGTACTTGGAAACATGGGCAGTACCAATTAAAATGAACTCTTTTCCATCTAAACTTAACCTCGTAATGTTTTCCATATTACCGGGCATAAATTTTACCTTCCTTTTTTATAACGGAATTCCCTGGCAGTTAGAATTCTTCGTTAATAACAATATTACCACTAAAAGAATAATACAAAAATAGTTGGGATAGCATTAAAACATTGGCAACGTCAGTATACCCGCATTTTTCTATGACTGATAGCTTATTTTCATTGTATTCTACTACAAAAAGATACAATGCACACCTCTCGGCTAATGAGCTACAATTTAGGACGAGAGGTGTGCATGTTCTTTCGCAAGCCTGGAAAAAGGATGTCAAAAATCAGGCATATCTTTCACTCTATGTTCTACATTAGTATTTAATAAATTTATCCCCCGGGACACCACAAATACTACATTTTTCTGGAACAATTTTTTCAATATTACCGCATACTGGGCAGAGATAATAGAATACTTCTTCTGTCTGGTCAAGGTTCTCTAACGCTTCCTTATATAGCTTGGCATGAACCTCTTCTGCTTTCATTGCAAAAGTAAAGGCCATGAGAGCAGCTTTGTTTCCTTGGGCTTCAGCTTCTTTTACAAATTCGGGATACATCTCTTTATATTCATAGGTTTCGCCTGCAATACCATCTTTCAGGTTATCAGCAGTTGTGCCAATTTTCCCTGCAACTTCAAATTCTTTTAAGGCATGTAAAGTTTCAGCATCAGCTGCTGCCCTGAACAATTTAGCAGCATTAAGCTTTCCTTCTTTTTCAGCTTTCTTGGCATAAGCCAAATACTTTCTATTAGCCTGAGACTCTCCGGCAAACGCCTTCATCAGATTATCAATGGTTTTGTTTTCACTCATTAGTTTTTCCTCCTCTTTTTATTAAAAGTTTTAATTGATTATTCCACTGTTTCTTGTTGGAAAACTTCTGAATTTTGATTGAAGTAAGAGCAAAAAATTTTGTGTTTTGGCTTTGTGGAAGCTATCGCTTCCCTATATCATTACCTCCTTCCTTCACTTGATATCATTTATATTAGAAAGGCATCTTGGACAGAGTCCTTTAAAATATACATTTTTATCATTGATCTTAAATGTGCTCAAATCTTCGGGGATCAAAGAATCTATATCAATAGGAAAATCAAATATTGTCCCACAGGATTCACATTTAAAATGTCCATGATTTTCAGTCACAATGTCATATCTGGTTTCTTTATCTTCTATTGTAATTACCTTTACCAAACCTGCTTCCGCTAAAATTCGCAAGGTGTTATAAATCGTTGTTTTTGATAGCGTAGGTATATCCTTCTGAAGGTCGATAAAGATCTGCTCTACAGTTGGATGACAGTGATTTTGGGTAAGGTATTCTAAAATCTTCAGCCTTTGATGTGATAGACTAATATTTTTTATCTTTAATTCTTGCATTAAATTTTCAAATGTAGCATCCATTGACTCACCACCAATTTAACAGTAACTATTTTTATTATGTAATTTATACCGGATTGTAATGGTTACAATTAAATTATACCTTTTTCCAATATAAAATTCAATAGCATATGGAAAAAATTTTTTGCTTTGCGCTTGCATTCCATTACTCAACCTCATTAACAGGGATGAAATCAAGCAATTCACGGTCAACTCTGCTCGGCAATTCCATCAGTAATGAGTTGGTAGCAACGCGCCCCATACCTAATGTTCGAGATTTCCGGCTCCTTTGGGTAGGCCAAACACCTCAAAATTTCATTCGATTGGTTATAATTATTTTCCTGAGCAACCTTTCTACGCAAAAAGGCGCTCATCCCATAATGTGCGCAGTAAAGAAACGAACTGCGAGCCAGTATTTTAACTGACTTTCACATTATTAGATGAACGCCTTTGTTCAATGTTTTATTCTCTTTTTTCTATGCTGCATATTAGCAATAGGCCGTTTCCTTCACCAATTCAATAATTCCGAAATCACTATCCTCAATTGTCATCAACGTCTGCGCCAGGCGACTCTTACACCGAGTACCACCAGGCCTGTCATCCCCAGGATACCAATTAGCGCAGCACCAGGTGCGTCATCAGTTTCCCCAATGTAAATGCCGGCAATGCCAATCAATACACCGATGACAAAAAGAAAGAAAGCAGTGCCCCATCCCTTGAGCCTGACTTTCTGCAAAAAGTCCACCTTCCTTAATAACTCCTCACTTTCAAATTTCTTGATAATTTAGTATCTTAATTTCCAAGGACTTATAAATTCATCAACAAGTCACCTGAATTTCCTGCATTAATAGTGTATTTTTATCTCCAAGTAAGTATGTAAGCATTTGATGTGGATAATAAAAGACCCTGTTGCTGATCTTTTTCAGGTCCATTTGGAATCCCACATTTGCGGTAATGCCTCAGTAGCAATTTGATTTACTTCAATATTAGCTCTCTTGTGCAGCATTCGCTCGCATCATAATTTCCTGGACTACCGACGATTTGGCATCCGCATAGTGCTGAACATGCCGCCACTTATTCTTTGCCAAGCTTCGTTTAACTTGTGCATATTTCTTCCGATTGCTCTCATTGAACCGGAGCCAATTACGGAAGCGAAGCATTCTATCAATCTCAGGTGTGCCCGCGCTGAACACATGTAGATTGATGTCAGTATCAGGTCCTTTAAACAAGCGGTGTTCCAACCAGTCAGACTCCCGAATCCGTAACTTATATCCGGCTTTTTCCAATGCCGGGACATAGGATGGCTCATCGGCAGAGTCCTTCACAACCAGCAGCATATCAATTATTGGTTTGGCACAAAGCCCAGGTACTGAGGTTGAGCCCACATGTTCAATCTGCAGCGCTTTGCTGCCGAGTACTGCTCGAATCCGGTTGGCCTCCCGTTCAAACAAATCAGGCCAACTTGGATCGTATTCAACAAGAGTGATTGGGGCATTGTATGGCTTAAGCTCACCAACCGTATTTTTTTGCAGATCGTCATCAGTCGTAGTCATGAAGCTATTATCAGATATCATTTTATCATACTCCCTTGTTAATTATTTCTGAGAGTTTATACTTAACTACTGTTTTTTCTTTGCTATATAAAATACATAGCTGTAATACTCTTTAAAGCGGTAGTACATATCGGCCTCAATTTTGCCGGCTTCAACGAATTCTTTGACCTCATCGGCATAATTATATTTTCTCAGAAATGCTTCTGCATTTTCAATAAGTGGCTGATAATAATTATCTAACCAGCATTTATCATCCAGAATAAAATGGGCAACGTTACTATAACCGCATTTCTCAATAACCGATAATTTATTTTCAATTGTATCAATCTCCGGATAGGCATTAACCCAGTACCCTTCAATTTCATCCGGTCTTGTATCGGTCAGCCATGATATTTCAGAAACAGCGATATAACCGTTATCCTTTAGATACTTTCTCCACAGGGACAGCCCTTTTTCAAAACCGATGTTGTAGATTGCCCCCTCCGACCAAATAACATCAAAAGAATTTTCCTCGAAGGTTAAATTATCCATTAACATTTCTTTGGCTGTAATACGGTCAATAAGGTTATTTTCTTTGACTCTTTTCATAAGTGTTTCCAAAAACTGCGGCAGCATATCGACAGCTGTGATATGTGCTTCTGTGTTTTTTGCAAGGGTAATTGTCTGCTCACCTGTTCCGCAGCCAATGTCCAATATTTTCGTTTTTTTATTCAAATGAGGAATAAGCTTAAGCGCTTTTAATGTCGCCTCTTTACTGCCCGGTCCCTGCCGTTCGTTATCCTTGTGATACTCTATGATTAATTCTAATAAATCCATTTTAATTCTCCTTGTCAATATTTGTTTCATCTATGATACACTTATTTCCTTAATAGTCTTTCCATTTCCTCTCCACCAAACGCTAACCCAGTGCCCCCCATTATTAAGACAACTTTGTTTTTGATGCGGTACAGTTTGTTAAACCTAAAAAAGGCTGCAGCGCCACCGAAAGCACAAAAACACGAGTTTCGAAACCTCCGGCTGTTTAATTTTCTTCATAGGAATGCCTTGCTATCGAAATAATTGAGTCATATAAGTATAAATAATGTAACTTCAGATATGTTAGCCGCAAAATGCGAGAATGTGCTAATCCAAGCATTTTTGTTTTGTGAAAAATAATCCCGTAAAAAATGCTGTTTATGAAGGTAAAGATAAGACCAAATATAATAACCATAGTATTTCCTGGTTCATAGTGGCCAAGAGTAAATAATAAAGAGGTTATAAACAGAACCGGCACAATCGGAAGGATTTTACTAAATGTATTTTGGAAGAACGCTCTCCATGCAATTTCTTCTCCTCTGTTAGTGGGTAATCCCACTTTGGTATGTAAAATTTTTCAATAGGAAGACTTTTCCCCCACCTTTCCGTATGAAAAAGAAATAAGGCCCTCAGTATCTGTTCGTCAGCCTGCCACCACCTTTCTTTTGGGAAAGCATAGGATATATCTTCTATCACAATCCAATATTTATTTTCGTTTTTATATGACCAATATAAAGCCGGAATATGGTTGCGAAATTCCTTAAAAAAAGAGGAACACTTTTTATAAAATAAAAATTCCTGGGGTGTTGTCTGCTTTACTATAATTGAATGGTTGAAAGAAAAAACAACCCGATAACACCCACCTTCAGCTTTGATACCATTTAACTTGTTTATAAGGAGAGGTTTTCCGTATGTTTTTATAAAAAATTGTTGTATATTTTTGGGAAATTGTTTTATAAGATTCATCTGTTATCGTGATCCTTTCTCTTTCTAAAAAAACTTTAGCACCCTTCGAAAAAGCCGATTTCCTCGGGTCCATCAGGATATCCTCTTTTATCGTACAAACCGTAGCTTCTGCGTATATTTGGCTCTTATTAATATAGTCCCCCACCTGCCTCTTGGCTAACGCAAGCACGGAAGGAGAGAGGTGGGGGTATTCCGCAAGGAAATAGGATAGGCTACAATTTCATTCCGCAAGCTCCGCAAAAGTTTGCGCCGGGGGAGACAGGTTTGCCACACTCCCTGCAAAAGTTTTTTGCAGGCACCGGCTCAAAATTAAGAGGCAAATCCTCATTACAATTAAGGGGTAAGAACAACCAATCAATCGTCTCACCATCTTCTGAAAAGCCGATAGCACCAGCGGGAGATACAACATAGAAGCTGTCTTCATCGGCAGGGTTTTCTTGATCATGGATTTCCGCAAGTCCCAGCAGACTTTTTTTGCGGTATCTGTCATCGGAATAAGCAAAACTCCATCCAGCGCAGAGTGTTGCGGCGAATTCCGCCGCTTCCAGCATAGTGTCGAATCTGTTCATCAGTCAAACCTCCCTTTTTATATTTGAACAACTTTCTATTTAAACAACAAGTTGTCACAACGTTTACAGCGGTCATTTTGAATGGGATTCATCATGGAACACACGTTGCAGTAGATGATGCGGTCTTTAGATTTATCGTATTTTTCGTAGGTACCGAACTTGGGATGGTATCGCACCCGGTCACCTACAGCCAGATAGTCATACATATCCCGCTGGCTGTCCCTTTCGGTAAGTTTCTTTTCTTTCCCGGTATCAGTGCAGAAGACCGTTGTATATTCCGTATAAGTCCTGTAATTTTCGTCCTCTCCGCCTTTGTGCTCGCTGCGCTCCTTGCTGAATTTGTTGACTACAACGCCCTCCCACATGGGCTGTTTTGCCCGGCGGAGAGCAAATAAATTGACTATCAGCATCACCAGGGCGATACCGGCGCCAATGACAACGGATTCTCCAAAAGGAAACTCGTCTATAAACAGCCCTGCGACAGGAAAGCCGAGGAGGGGTACGAAAACCAGTATCCCCATGCAGCCGATAGAGCTCTGTCTGTTTTTCTGCGCAGCCTCCAGTATTTCCGGGCTGTTGTACAGAGCCGAAAATCCCACAAGCCCCGTGCCCTGTGCTTCACCCCTTTGGGGGGACGCAGAACCGGCCGACTGGGGCGGCGACAGGGGTGTTTCCGGGATGTTAACAGCCGTGCCACAGCCAATGCAGAATGCCGCATCCTCCGGTAGGGTCGATTCGCAGGCGGAGCAGATATTGGTGTTATGCTGTTGCACTTTCACACCGCACTTCGAGCAAAAAACTGCCCCTTCCGGCAACCCATTTCCGCAGTTTTGACAAAACATATTTGCATCACCCCTTATATGGTTTTGATGTGCGGCCACCTTCTGTGTCCCTTTCTTCGATTTCTTCCTCGCCTTTAATGTACCTGTAACAAGAAAAATCAGGAATACACAGCCGGGAGGGGCAAGAAGATGATAAAGCAAACCTCTGGCACCCATTTGATCAAAGTCGGTGAGGGCGGCGGGTTTGTTGATATAAGGGAAGAAGGAGAAGTAACTGATAAGCTCGGAGCGGGTTTCACCTTCTTCGAGGCCAGGCCACGCCTCATCGCTGTTATACATCACATGGCCCCGGTATTCCTTGCCGTCCACTGTAAAGTAATAACC
>LFRM01145271.1_pt1 | contig 15941 bp, 14 predicted proteins | sample 618341 | NCBI WGS metagenome assembly LFRM01 (sample SAMN03654438, study PRJNA283298) | anaerobic digester metagenome | isolation source: pool of bioreactors CSTR01a, CSTR02a, and CSTR03a thermophilic anaerobic... | place: Denmark: Kgs. Lyngby | collected 2014-05-21 | reverse complement strand
TAAACTCTGATTTATTTAGAGTAATTGTATCATTCATCGGAAACCTGACTGTGTTATGAGGCGGAACTAAACTTAGGCACCCGGCACCGTCTAAAAAAGACCAAAGATAAAGACCAGCATGGCCGCAATCAGCAGAACAAGCCAGGCGATATAGCGGTTCGTGATTTCCCAGTCAGATGCCTCCGCCTGGTCTGCATTACGAATACGGAAGGATAAGTTCCAACGGAATAGCTCTTCTGCATACAAAATATAAAAGGCTGTAACAAGGCAGAGAAGCAGACCGCCGAACCAGGCGCTCCATTTACCTTTATGCGTCAGTTCAGGGTCAGTCATCAAAGCCAGTATGGCAGAAACTGATGGTTTCATCGGGTCAATCACATCCCCGTTTTCGTCAATCATAATTCCATCGGCTGCTGTCTTAGATAAATCTAAATCTTCAAAGCTCCCATCCTCCTTGTAGAGCAAGCGGTATTCTCCGTTATCTAAAATGCCTCCACGGAAGATGATTTCCTCTCCCTGACTAAGCTCTATGCCAGTCATATTCCTTCTCATTACATAATCCTTGGGAATGGCAGTCGGATCCTCCTTGGCAGTATAGGGTCCGTAGCTCTGATCTCCGTAACGAAAAACCACCGTTTTGTCTGCATATACGGTAAAGCTGGCTTCCTTTTCCTGAATCTTGCCGGAATATACAGTATTGCCATTTTCCTGATTCGGGGTGAGAATGGCATTTTCATATGCAAAGCCCTTTTTGGCAATAGTCATGAGGTAAAGCACGGTAAAAAACAGAACCATGGCGATCATAAAAAGCAGGATTCTTTTCTGGTAGCGACCTAAAGATCTGATCCTTTCCACAGCTCCACCTCCTCTATATTTTCAGCTTATCACGCTGTTCATTCTTCGACAAATCTGCCGAGGCAATAAACTAAGCTGCCTGCCACTGTCCTACATCTAAAGCCCTGTGATAAATGAAGAAGAGTTTGCAAAAGTCCTATGGCTTATGCAATAACAATGGCAAATGTCATTGGACTTAAATTGCCAACGTATCATTGATGATTTGAGCAATCTTTTTATGGGAGGGTATCTAAGAGCGATTGAAGAAATATTGACAGAGAATCATTATTTAACAATGATTTTTGCTACTAAAAACCGTGTTGATAATGAACGTCGCATCCTTAGCAACTTGTTACAGCAACCCCTGGCGGGAATTATCATTGAAGGAACAAAATCTGCACTGCCAAACCCCAACATTGATTTGTATCGCGAATTTGAATTCAGACAAATTCCAATTGTTTTTGTACATTCATCTTATCCGGAACTGACTGGTGCTATTCGTGTAGTAGCTGATGATAAAAGGGGCGGGCGGATAGCAACTGAACATCTGATTGCAAATGGACACAGAAGAATTGCCTGCATATTCAAAAGTGACGATATTCAGGGGCACTTGAGATATGCCGGCTATAGTGCAGCTATGCGCTCCTATGAGCTGCCAATAGTTGACGATAATGTTCTGTGGTATACAACCGAAAGTCGCAATCTAATTAGTATCTTTGGCAGCAATTTAATAAGAAACTGCACAGCTGTCGTATGTTACAACGACGAAATTGCACTGCAGCTTGTCTCACTTTTAAAAGACCGCAATATTAAGGTTCCTGAAGACATTTCTATTATGAGCTTTGACAACAGCACCTACAGCGAACTTTCGTCTCCTAAAATTTCTTCATGTTCGCAGCATAAACGACAAATTGGAATCTTATCGGCTAAAAAATTGATTAATTTGATCAATGGTAAAAAAGAAGAGACAGCTATTTTACCGTGGAAAGTAATTGAGAAGGAGTCTGTCAAGAGACTCATTGATGATTAGACTCCATTTAAACTTACCATCAGGTGTTGTTCTCTCCGGGAAGTTGCCAGTTAAAACACCTGCATCTGAAGATATTTTAGAATGCAATAATTAAGTACTGTTTAGATTTATTTTCTTGGCTCGGGATGAATTTCTTTGGCAGCGTATCGTGTAGTTCTTTTTCGGCATGCGTCAAAGAGACCGCTGGCCTTTTGCTACTTTTCCGACAAACATTTCGGACGTCAAATACATTACGTTCGGGAATCAACTTTAGTTAGGACTTGGATAGTATAGGTTTATTCTTTATAGTATAAGAAATTTTGTATTAAAAAATGCAACAGGAGTGTCATCATGTCACATAAAGCTTCTCAACTAACATCCTCATTTAGATTATCAGATGGTCGTGAAATTCACTACTATACTATCACTAATGAAAGTGGAACAAAGCTTGAAATATGTGATTATGGAGCACGTATTACAGGTATATGGATGCCCGATAAAACTGGTCGTTTAGATAACTGTGTTCAGCGATTTGACAATCCTGATGATCTCCTCGGATTTGGCGCTTACTACGGTGCGACGATTGGACGTTTTGCCAACCGACTGGCCGGTGCATCATTTACGCTCAACGGTCAGCACCACACTCTTACAATGAATGAAAACTCGAATATTCTTCATGGAGGAGATGGTTTTCACAATCGCATTTGGGATATTCAGTTGAAGAATGACAGTATTATCTGCACGTTAGTAAGTTCCTATGGAGACCAGGGATTCCCCGGTAAATTAAAGGTTAAAGTGGGGTTTAGCCTGCTTGATGATAACTCCGTAGATATCAATTATTGGGCTCAATCAACTCATGATACTGTTGTCAACCTGACCAACCACAGTTACTTCTCTTTATCCGGGTCTGATAATATTGATATCCTCAATCAAGAATTGAAAATTAATGCTGATTTTTACACTCCAACTAATCAGGCACTATTGCCGACCGGTGAAATCCTCTCTGTTCACAATACTCCATTTGACTTCACACAATCTAAAGCCATTGGCAAACACATATACGATAAAAACCCCGATCTTGAGATAGGACAAGGATATGATCATAATTTTGTTCTGCGTAAAAAGGAAAGAAATCAATTGAGTGAGGCAGCAGAAGTTTTCGACCCTTACTCCGGTCGCGTGCTTTCCTGTCTTACGACGGAGCCTGGTATACAACTCTATACATCAAATTCGATAATTCCTGATGCTGTAGACTGGCCATATTTACGCAGCAAACATAGCGCTCTGTGCTTGGAGACCCAGTGTTTCCCTAACAGCATGGAGAAAACATGGTTTCCTTCTCCGATACTATTTGCAGGAGACACATACAAATCTCGCACGATATATCATTTTTCAGTGCGAAGTTAAATCTAAGCTATGTAGAAACTTCTTTGATCTTCAAAGTAACTGTTGATAAAGAGGATTTTCCAAGATTTTATCCGCATCCCCTTCTACTTGCCAAACACAACTTAATCACCAAATTCAACAATAAATCTGCTCAAGCATTATTGTCTTCAACTCCGTTACTTTGTAAGTAGTTGCTGTTTAAGGAAGTTGCTGATATTTCCGTGACTATGCTCTGTGTCTCGGCTCAGATTAACTGCTGCATAAAATATCTAGTTGGGCCTAATTTACCCCCGGAACTTAACCTTCGCTTTCCACATAAGCATGCGTCCGGATGTAATCTAAAATAAGGGTTAAACCATCAATATTAGGATGCAGACCATCATTCAGCATCAACTCATCCTTAGCCATGCCTTCATCGTCCAGGAGAACGGAAATAGTATCCAGGTATGAACAGCCGGTTTCTTCTGCTATTGCCATAATCCAGCTATTGCCTGCTGTAATCATGGCATTGGTAATGCCGCCATAGTATCTATACTGCCGGGTAATGGGATAGATGGATTGGAGAATGATGATCGTATCGGGGCTGATTTCCCGGATATCAGTCACCAGATCCATATATTCCGCACTGAAATACTCTTTATCCATAAAGGATATACCGTTGATGCCTACAGCTATGATCAGGATATCCGGCGGATGCAGGGCCACTACCTCGCGGATCGGTCGCTCTGCATTATCGTAAGGATCAAGAATCTGATAGCTGCCCTGGTAAGCTAAGGTCATGGTTCCTTCAGGTCCGGTCCAGATTTGTTTGGAATCTTTCCCATCGCTCAGAAGTTCAAGCGGCCACAGCCAATAGGTTGGTGAATCGCAGATAAAAGTTATCCTGTCAATATATTCCTGACCCAGATCCTCGCTGGGAACCAGCAGGGCCGGTGAATCATAATTGACGGGTATCAGTTGGGGATTCAGCTCATAAATATATGCTGCCGAGTCATCTGCCTGAGGAGGAGGTGTTGTCGTCATTGTTGGAGTAGACGTCGAGGTAGTTGCAACAGATGTTGTCGTTGTTGGAACAGTCGTTAAAGCCATACTTGCATTAGTAGTAGGGGTATGATCGCTATCGGGAAAGCTGGCACTTGTTTGTTCTGTTGTTTCTTCAATAGAAGTTGGAGAGCAAGCCACAGGCAAGAAAATACTGCACAAGATCATTAGCACTATCAAGAAAATAAAGGGAGACGATACTCTTCTACTTTTCATTATCTTCCACCTGACTCTAAGTGTATCCAGTATATACACATTTCCGGTCACTTTGTAAATGCTTGCTTTTTGCCTCTTTGTGTATAATGACCATCCAGTGAGGTGAGTTAATGAGTAAGATCAAATTGCTAATCAGTGATTTAGATAAGACTATTTTGAAAAAAGGTGATGTGGTATCACGCAGAGATCAGGAAACAGTAGAAAGATTGCTCGATCTAGGCATAGAAGTAGTCTGGATAACAGGTCGTTATTTCGATTCAATACCTGAATACTTCACGCAAAATAAAAGAATCACCTATGTTTCCAGCTCCAATGGTGCTTTAATCCACGATGTGAAGGCCAACAAGGTCATCTATGAGAAATACCTGGATTACAAAGATGCTTTAACCATAATTAGAAAAGTTAATGAAAAAGCCTCGCATATCTTCATTGAAAGCAGACAGGCAGTTTTTACTGATGAACGTTTATACCATAACGAAATAATGGAAGATGTTAATTTTTTTGAAACTCTAAAAAAACAAGCTCAGCTGAAAGATGATCTATATGAATTTGTCAAAGAGAGTAAAATTGCTGCTTTGAAAATTGAAGCAGCTTTTCATGACCTGGATTTTAGGAATTACATCTATCGAGAACTTTGCGGGCTCAATCAATTCAAAGTATCCGCAACACATTACAACAATATCGATGTGATCAATAAAGACGCCAGCAAAGGGGCGGCCCTGCTCTTTCTGAAAAAACACTTAGGGCTGAAAACTGAGGAAATCATGGCTATCGGTGACAACGATAATGATGTCGCTATGATTGAAGAGGCCGGCATTGGCGTTGCCATGGCCAACGGGTCCCCTATAATCAAAGAATCTGCTGATTTTATCAGTGACTCCATTGAAAATGACGGCTTTTCAGCAGCTGTAAGAAAAATGATCCAGCAGGCCGCAGGCACTTAAGATAAGCCCCTGTCACTCGTCTATATTACCTAAGCCAAAAAATCTATAATCTTGTGGCACTTAGGAGCTTATATCATAATTCACATTGGCTATTGCCTACAATATACACTATTGTAATTCGATGTTAAGCCATGCTGTAGGCGGCAATACCCACAAAACAACAGATGGTAAGCAAGGTTCCCACAGAATAAGTCGTGGAAACATATTCTCCATCCTCCCCCAAATCCGCAAACAGCGGAATAATAAAGGGTGCGGGAAGGGAGAACATAACCATCATTGCAAGCCTTAGCTCCCGGCTTTCCGGAACAAATCGGAAAAGCACCAGAGAAGCCGAAGCGAAAAGTACAGCCATAAGTGCCAGCCTCACAAAGGCTGTAATCAGCACAGGTTTAATGAGACTCTTTTTAAAGGAAAGCTGATAACCCATGGAAATAAGTATAAGGCAGGCTGTAGGTGCCGCTAAAAAGTCAATCAAATCCATAAGTATCCCGCCGGCCTCGGATGAAATTATAATCCCGCCTATACCCGATATCCCCAAAGCAATACCAAGCAGCACTCCAACAAAGGGCGGAGCCGTTAACATATTTACTAAAAGTTCCTTAGCGCTAGCCTTTTTTCCGTCAGAAGCTTTTAAGAGAGCAAGATAAACAGTGTAAACGAAAATTGTTTGACCGATATCCACCATAGCCATAGTAGACAGCCCTTCTGTTCCAACAAGCAGGGCAAAAAGCGCATAACCAAGCATACCGGCTTCAAAACCTGTCAGTAAAAAGGGCATAAACTTTGAGTATTTACCTGCAAGGGGTCTTAAAAGATAGCCTGCAACTAGTGCTATAGTACAGCAAACAAATATAATACAAAAAACCACAAACACATTCATATTATATTCTGCAGTTAAAAACGCACGAAACAAAACCACAGGAAGTGTTACATAGGTTATTACTTTTTTAATTGAGTCCACACCGTCCTCACCTAAAACACCCTTTTTCTTAAAAAGCCATCCTATAAAGATGCTTGCAAGCACGGGCAAAACCATTTGCGTTATACTAATAAACATAAGTAATGGCATTCCTTTCCTTAAAACGGAATGATAAAATAAAAAATATTTGTTTCATATTTTAAAAAAGAAGATTTATCTCACAACATAAACCTCCTTGAGCGTTTTTGTAAAAGGCGGACTATCTTTAAAATAGTCCGCCTTGCTTTTAGCTTAATCGAAAAGAAACCTAGCTGTTTATAGCATCTTCAAAAAACTCCCAGGCCTGCTTATCCGTATAGCCTTCATGAACAATTTTACCTATAGCCTTAGCCATTTCTATAGGATTGTTGCTCTGGAAGATATTACGCCCCATGTCAACTCCATTTGCACCACCGGAAATTGCTTTATAGGCAAGGGTCAAAGCCTCTTTCTCCGGAAGCTTTTTCCCACCAGCAACCACAATTGGAACCGGGCATGCGGCAACAACTTCCTCAAAATTATCACAGTAATAGGTTTTAATAATATTTGCTCCAAGCTCGGCAACTATACGGGTTGCAAGCTTGAAGTAGCGGTCAGTTCTCTCCATGTTTTTCCCGACAGCTACAACACCCATTACGGGAATGCTGTATTCGATGCCAAGATTTACAGCCTTTGAAAGGTTGTCAAGACTAGAGAGCTGTCCGTCACCGCCTATAAAAGTTTGAACAGCCATGCAGTCTGCATTCATGCGGATAGTGTCTTTAATGTCAAGGGCAAGAACCTCATGAGACAGGTCCTCGTTTAACATAGATGAGCCTGAGGTAACCCGCAGGGCAACACCCTTGCCGCAATTTGGGGGAACGCAGGTTCTAAGCGCACCCCTGGTTGCCATAAGCACATCGACATGGGGTATTAGCTTTGGCACTATTATGTCAAGACGCTCAAGTCCTGCCGTGGACCCCATAAAATACCCGTGGTCGAAAGCAAACATAACAGTATTTCCACTTTTTGGATTAAATATGTTTGAAAGATGTTTTTTCATTCCCCAGTCAAGATTGTTAGAGCCTTTGACGTGAAACACGTCTCCGTTTACGAAGGGCGTATCAAGATAATAGTTTTTTGCTACCTTTAAGCCTTCAAGATCTGCCATAGTAATATCCTCCTTATGGATTTCTTGGTATGTGTTTTACCACAGGTATAAGCTCCCTTGTGGTATACATCATTTAAGTTTTGTAAACATCCGCAAAGGGGATGTTGCGCCATAGATTCAAAGCACCATGCTTTGCATATAAAAAGCCTAAGTGCCCTTTACGGACATCTGCCACACCCCAGACCTAAAGGACAAAGAGTTTTGTTCTTTAGGTCCAGGGTGTGACCGCCCGGGTTATGCGGCCACACCCCAGATATGATAGAAAATAAATGAAAGACTTATTTAGAAGTCGTAGTCATTTACATTGTCCTTGTTGAACACAGCCCGCTCAGGCAGAAGAACAACACCGTTATTAACGTCGCCTGTGGCATCGCCTTCAACTAGACTGTCGTTAGGCATAATCTCAACTGTGCCGATCCCGGGGATATCAATCGTGTCACCAACAACAACTTCATTGCCGGCGGCAAGATATGCGCTCAGGTATACGCCGATAGCGCCCTGAATGCCGCAATCCCAAAGGCCCCACTGCTCAATAACGTCAGCTTCGCAATAGTCCTTGATGGACATGGGGGAAGCAAAGCCTGTGATGGTAATGTCATCCTTTGTAAGTCCTGCGTTCTGTGCAGCCTTGCACTGACCGGGCAGGGCTGTGGAGTCATTACATATGATAAGGTCTAAGTCCTTATTTGCTTCAAGGACGGATGCGCCGATAGAAACGGCCTTTTCAGCATCCTGCTCGGAATAGTAGTTTGCAGGAGCTACGTTTACCCAGTTGGGATACTTCTCGGCTATATAAGCCTCACCGGCTACCTGCCAGCTGTTCTGGTCTGCAACAGTGGCCTGGCTGTAATGCCAGCAGTACTGGATTTCGTCAGTTTCGGGGTCGAGTCCACGCTTAACAAGAGAATCTGCACCCATGTCAACGAGCATTTTGCCAAGAATGTCAGGTGTTCCCTGGGAAACCATAAGGCTGCGCGCATCGCTGGATACGTCAGAGTCCCAAGTGGTAACAACGATTCCGGCAGCAGCAGCTTCCTTAAGTGCAGCGTCAAGTCCGGTAGCATCAACGGAAGAAATGCAGATTGCGTCTGCACCGCTGGAGATTGCGTTGTTAATAACCTGAACCTGGTCTGCAACAGCCGCATTGGGGCTGCCCTGATAGTCTACTGTGAAGCCCCAGTCTCCTGCGTACTTCTGGGCTCCTACGTTTGCCGATTCAAAGAAAGCGTTTCCTGTAAGTTTAGGGATAAAGACAACTGTCTTTCCCTCAACTCCGGTACTTTCATTGTCTTCGCCGTCGTCAGTGGTAACAGGGTTAACAACCTCTGGAGTGGTATCATCCGGGTCATTGTTCGGTGCCTTTTCGCAAGCTACAAGTGCAAACACCATTACCAGTGCCAGCAAAAACGCAAGATACTTTTTCATTAGATTTTTCCTCCTAATGTATTATTATTTTCAGACCAAGTAATTCTCGGTCGGAAATACTAGGAAATCTCCTTGTTTTTTCTCGGAGATTTAAGTCTGCCAATAAAATCTTGGAACTTCGGCTTTTGGGAAACAGCCCTGCCGATTATTACTACAAGAAGCAAAAGTCCCACAGGTATATCGAGATATTGCGTGCTAACCTTAAATGAAAGAGGCAGACCGAATTTCAAAACTCCTATAACAACAGCTGCCAAGGCCGTACCCAGTATGCTGCCTTTTCCGCCGGTACTTAAGGTTCCGCCTAAAACCACGGCAGTTATTATAGGCAGTGTAAAGGTTGCTCCAATATCACTTTTTGCAGTGCCCAGGTAAGCTGTAAGCACAATACCTGCAATAGCGGCTCCAACACCGGAGAGAACATAGGTAGTCATGGTAATAAGCCTTGAGTTTATGCCGGAAAACTCTGCCGCCTCCGGGTTTACGCCCACCAGAAAGACCTGCCTTCCGTATTTGGACTTATGCAGCAGCAAATAACATATTACAATTAGGACAAGGAAAATAAGAAGCTGGCTGGGTATAACTCCAAAAAGCTTATACTTTGCAATCATTGTAAAGCTTTCGGGAAAACCGCTGATGCCCTTATAGCTCTCCGTAGCCGAAAGATTTGAAACAAGCAGTGCAAGTCCTGAATAAAGGAAGCTTCCGCCAAGGGTGACAACCATAGGCTGAACCCCACAGTAGGCCACGAAAAAGCCCGAAATAAGTCCGCACAAAGCCGCAACCAGCACTGCAATAGCAGCAGCTGCCCAGATGCTAAGCCCAGCATCCTGCCAGATAACGCCAATGATAATGGAGGTTAGTCCGACAATTGAGCCTGCCTGAATATCTATGCCTCCTGTTATCATAACGAAGGTAACAAAAAGCGAAATTATACAAATGGAAATAATGTCGTTTATGGAAAGTAGCATACGGGCTAAAGTAAACTTTTCACTGGCCAGTGAAAAAACCAAAAACTCCGCAATAAGAATATAAAAGAGTATGGCTTCCCAGCTTTTAAAGCCTCTTTTCAGCCTTGAGGTGACTTTGTTTTTCATTTTTCTCCACCACCTTTAGTTGAAGTCTGCATGGTTCGTGCTATAAGCCGCTCCCTGCGGTTTCTAACAGCAATATGTCTTTGAGTCAAGGCATCAACAACAACTATGGTAATGAGCAAAACACCCGTTATAGTGTTGTCATAATCCGAGGAGAACCCGAGGAAGACAAGAATCCTGCTGACCGATGACATGATAATGGCTCCAATAGATGCACCAAGTAGACTTCCCACGCCTCCCGTCAGGCTGACACCGCCAAGAACACAGGCAGCTATTGCCTTCATCTCATAGGCGTTTCCTGCCGTGGGAGTTATAAACCCTATACGGGATGAGTAAATCACACCGGCAACAGCGGCGAAAATACCGCAGAGGACATAGGCAGTTATCTTTGTGTTTCTCGTAGGTATGCCCACAAGTACAGCTCCTGCCTCGTTGTCGCCCACGGCGGTAAAATATTTACCCCGTCTGGTTTTCTTAAGTATTATGTGTGCAGCAATAACAACTACTATGACAATGGCATAGAACACTGTTAAACCGCCAAAAATCTTCAATTGAGAAAGCTTTGTAAATTTTGCAGGCAGGTTTTCAACCCAAGCGCCGCCGGTATAAACATAGATAAGACCTCGGACAATTCCGTTTGTTCCGAGGGTGAATATAAGAGAGGGAATCCCCATAACCGAAACGCCCCAGCCGTTTACAAGTCCGACAAGGGCACCAACGGCAATGCCGGCAAGAAAAGCCAAAGCCCAAGGGGAGCCGTCCCGCAAAAGTGTAGAGGTAACAGCTGCCGAAAGTCCCAAGGTGGCGCCTATGGAAACGTCAATTTCACCGGTGAGTATAACGAAGCCAATTCCCACGGCTAGCAGGGTGAAAACCACACTGTCATTAAGGCAGTTTAGAAGGCTTGTGGGAGCAAGAAAGCTGCTGTTTATAAGACCCACTCCGCCAAATAAGATGACAAGGAAAAGAAAAGCGCTCATTTCCCGTGCTTTTAATATCTTTTTAACCATACTTATGAAGCCGTCTCCTTTCCCTTTTCCAATCCAAAGGCTGCGGACATGAGATTATCCTGATTTATATCGCATTTTTGAAATTCACCGTTTATACGTCCCTGATAAACGCTTACCGCCCTGTCTGATAGTTCTACAATTTCCTCCATATCAGAAGAAATAAGAAGCACGGCAACTCCCTCGTTTCTCAGCTGATTTATAATGGAGTAAACATCACTTCGGGCAGCAGCATCAATTCCACGGGTAGGTTCATCCATTATAACAAGCTTCGGCTTTGTGGAAAAAGCCTGCCCAATAACTATTTTTTGCTGGTTTCCGCCGGAAAGACTTCCTGCCTCCTGATTTTGACCGGTTACCTTTATGCGGAAATCATCAATATATTTTTGGGTCTTTTCATACTCCGAGCGGCGGTTTAAAAATACAGAGCCAAGCTCTTTACCGCTTAATATCGATGCTGTTATATTTGCCGCAACATTGCTTATTTTGAAAAGTCCGTTAAGGTGCCTATCCTCGGAAACATAGTTTACTCCGGCCTTTATAACCTTAGCTGTGGAAAGGTTTGTTATATCCTTGCCCTCCAATAAAGCCTTGCCGCGCAAAGCCTTATCCCTGCCAAAAATCGTTGTTGCAAGCTCTGTTCTTCCAGCTCCAACAAGACCTGCAAGCCCAAGAATTTCCCCCTTATACACCTTGAGACTTATGTTGTCAAAGCCATAGCCGGAAAAATCCTTAAGCTCAAAAACGGGCTGTGAATTTTCATAATCTATAGATGAACCGGAAATATCACAGGCAGCACTTATCTCCTGAGCATTAGGAGGCAAAAGCCCCTTAACAAGATCCTCGCGTGTAAATTCTGATATTGGTCCCGCTAAGGTGACAACACCGTCTCTTAAAATAGCAACACTTGTAGCTATTTCAAAAACCTCAGCTAGACGGTGGGTGATATAGATGATACCGATTTTTTTACTTTTAAGGTCTTCTATACATTTAAACAGACTTTCAACCTCATCAAAGGTAAGGGCGCTGGTAGGCTCATCAAAGATAAGAAGCTGAGCATCCCTCATAAGACCTCGCAAAATCTCAACAAGCTGCTGTTCGGCAATGGAAAGACCGGAAGCTTTTCGGGAAAGGTCCAGATGCCATCCCAGTTCTTCCATCTTTTTCTCAAGCCTTTTCCGTAAAACTCCCCGCTTTTCCTTAAATCCAATAGTGATATTTTCTTCAACTGTCATGTTTGGAAAAAGCAGCGGTTCCTGGGGAACCATGTAGATGCCCCTGGACAGAGCCGCCGTGGGCTTTGTCAGGCATACATCTTCGCCTTTAACGCATATATTGCCCTTATCAAGCTGATAAATACCCATAATAATTTTCACAAGGGTACTCTTGCCTGCCCCGTTGCCGCCTATGAGGGCAATAACCTCTCCTGGGGATACGTCCATGTCAATGCCTTTAAGCACCGAATTTTGTCCAAAACTCTTTTGTATTCCCTTAATAGAAATAATAGGTTCGGTGGAGGCGTTCAATACGTTTGCCATAGGTTTTCCTCCGTTTAGCCTGATATGACAAATGTTTCAGTCACGAATTTTTATCTGTTTTCAATAATAGTTGATTTTTTTTAGAATGTCAAATTTTTATGAAAGATTTGTAAAAAAAGTATTTTCAGATTTATAGTTTTTCAAGCAAAACTCTAGCTCAACACCTTATATTTTAAACACTTTTGTACTAATTGTATATTTTATTTGAATCATTTTTTACAGCTTTCCTCAAGTTGTTACACAATAAAAATAATTTGACTTTAATTTTTCATACTGATATACTGTCATTACCTAAACAAAAGAAATCACTTTAAACATTTGTCCTGTAATATTTATGTTTTTGTTCTCTCCAAAGACAAAAACATAAAATTTTAGGTATCAGAGGTCATTTATGGATTATGAAGAATCGCTGACAATAAAAGCTGCTTGGTATTATTACGTAGAGAAAATGACTCAACAAAAGATATCTGAGCATCTTGGCATATCCAGAATGAGGGTCATAAAGCTCCTTGAGAAAGCAAGGCATACAGGTGTTATACAATTTAAAATACGCGAAGGCAACGCAGGGCGCATGGAGCTGGAGCAGCGGCTAATAAAAGACTTTGGGCTAAAAGACGCTTTTGTTATCCCCTCTCCCCCCGACACTCAAGAGATTAACCAGTCTATTGCAAAGGCAGCGGCCATGTATATAAGCGACCGTCTGCCGGAAAACGGCACAATAAACATAGGTTACGGGGAAACGCCAAGCGCAATATTAAACAATCTTGCCACTATGACGGAAACTACAGTTTCCTGTGTTTCCCTCACAGGGGGCGTAAACTGTTATCTGCCTAATGCACAGTCAAATATATTTAACGCAAAGCTTTTTTTAATTCCCTCTCCCCTTCTGACCTCAAGTAAAGAAGTTTCGGCGGCAATCCGCAAAGAAGAATACGTAATTGAAATATCACGGATGGCCCGCCTTTCCACTTTAACAGTGGTAGGAATAGGCGGTATGGGGGATAACGCCACTATAATAAAATCAAACATCCTCAGCAAAAACGATTTTATGTATCTGCGTATGCAGGGAGCAGTTGGCGATGTTCTTTGTCATTTTATAGATGCCAATGGTCAGCCGGTTAACGCTGACATTGAAAACAGACTTATAAGCACACCTCTTGAAAACCTGAAAGAACTGGAAAACGTAATCGGAGCCGCTGGTGGAAAGGACAAGGTGGAATCTATCCGTGCGGTCCTAAACGGCAGATATATTGACATCCTTATAACTGATGAAAACACAGCAGCCGGTCTATTTTTGGGCAAGGCATAAAAACCTACAGATTATGGAGGGCTTTTAAATGGCAGGAAAGTATCTTTTAGCGCTTGATGCGGGAACAGGCAGCGTGCGTGCGGTTCTGTTCGATTTTGACGGTAGCCAGCTTGCATCTTCTCAACAGGAATGGGAACATGGGGAGGACCCCCGTTGGCCCGGAAGTATGGATTTTGATTGGGAACACAACTGGAATCTTACCTGCGGCTGTATTAAAAATGTAATTAAAAAAGCAGAAATATCTCCCGAGGACATAGCTGCAGTTTCCACCACCTGTATGCGTGAGGGCATAATCCTTTACGATGAAGCAGGACAGGAAATCTGGGCCTGCGCAAATGTAGATGCCCGCAGCACTGATGAGGTTTCCCAGCTTATAAGCATGGCTCCGGAAATGGAAAGAGAAATCTATCTCCAATCCGGTCAGACCTATGCCTTAGGCGCCCTACCCCGGCTTCTTTGGGTAAAAAACAAAATGCCGGAGATTTACGAGCGCATCTCAAAGCTTGGCATGTTCAACGACTGGCTCATATATAAGCTCTCTGGCATTTTGGAGGTAGAGCCAAGCAACGGCTCAACAACAGGCATATTCGACCTGCAAAAACGTGATTGGGACCCCTCCATTGCCGCAAAATGTGGACTGCGCACAGATATATTCCCCCCCGTGCGTGAATGCGGCGAGATAGCGGGGAAGGTAAACGCCAAGGGTGCTTCTGAAAGTGGTCTCGCAGAGGGAACCGCCCTTGTTGTGGGCGGCGGCGACGCACAGTTGGGCTGCATAGGTGTTGGTGCGGTGCAGGCAAATCAAGCGGCGGTTTTCGGCGGTAGCTTCTGGCAATATGAATACAATACATCAGAGGGCAAAACCGATGCGGATTGCAGGGTTCGTGTAAACTGCCACGCTGTTCCAGGGGTCTGGCAGTATGAGGCTCTGGCTTTCAAGCCGGGTCTTGTAATGCGCTGGTTTAGGGACGGCTTTTGTCAGCTCGAAAAAATGCAAGCCGAGGAAAGCGGAAAAGACCCCTACGACCTTATGAACGAAAAGGCAGAAAAAATACCTGCCGGCTGCTATGGCATGATGTGCATGTTCTCTGATGTCATGAATTTCATAAGTTGGAAACACGCATCACCCACCTTCACAAATTTCGAGCTGGATTCCGAAAAGTTCAGCCGCTACACCTTTTACCGTGCCATTTTAGAAAACACAGCTATGGTAACAAAGGGTCACATGGAGCTTGTAAGGCAGGCTACAGGAAATAAGCCAGAGGAAATTATCTTTGCCGGCGGTGCTTCAAAAAGTCCCCTTTGGTGCCAAATACTAAGTGATGTTCTGGGACTTCCGGTGAAGGTTCCCGTTGTTAAAGAAGCCACAGCTCTCGGCGCTGCAATCCTTGCAGGCTGTGGTATCGGCATATACCCCAGCATTTCCGAAGGAGCAAAACGCCTTGTAAAAATCGACAAAACATATCTGCCGAATATGGAAAACCACAAAACCTACACGGAAATGTATGAACCCTGGCGGCTTGCCTACGCCGCCCAGCTTGAGCTATGCGACAGAAAGCTTACAAAAAATATGTGGATAGCTCCCGGATTACAATAATATTTATTATGACAAACATAAAATTTATAGAAAGGGTCAGTGAGACTAACCTCATTGTAACGGCACAGATATATGTATATAGTTAACGAAAACGAAAGAGAATACCGCTTTGGCAACAGTGGACCGAAATACCTTATGAAAGGTCCCCGCTCAAACTTTGCGATAGTTCAGTTTCAGCCCGGTGAAGATTTTAAAGCTCATTACCACAAGGTAATGGAGGAAAACTTTTTCATTCTGGAAGGTGAAATCGACATAGTGGTAGATGGTGTGGTTAACCGCCTAAAAGCCGGAGACCTTATCCATATAGAACCCGGTGAGGTTCACTACTGCATCAACAATTCCGGCAAGCCCATAAAAATGATATCAACCTTAGCCCCCTATCAGGAGTCTGATAAGTTTGAAGTAGATTAAAAGTAAGCGTAAAGCGGTAGCACAC
>LFRM01180071.1_pt1 | contig 15946 bp, 14 predicted proteins | sample 618341 | NCBI WGS metagenome assembly LFRM01 (sample SAMN03654438, study PRJNA283298) | anaerobic digester metagenome | isolation source: pool of bioreactors CSTR01a, CSTR02a, and CSTR03a thermophilic anaerobic... | place: Denmark: Kgs. Lyngby | collected 2014-05-21 | reverse complement strand
GACATGGCGTCCGTTAAATAAAGGTTACTGCATGCTACATTTTACACGCTTTAGTGCAGCCGCATAATAAAGTATCTATTGTGCAGGCGCCAGTTTGCTCAGCCTGTATAGGCTGCTTTTACCTGACGCATATTAACGGATACTGTACACTGTAACGTCCTTGGCGCCGCTACTGAAAACCCTAGCAGGCCCAAAACTCTTTACCTCGGACACCCCCATGACTCACGCCCCTTTTTCCAGTTTGCAGACTTTAAGTCCTGCTGAACTTAGCAACCTTGAACAGCTTGGATTTCAGCACATGACTGAAATTCAGCAGCAAGCCTTGCCACCTGCTTTAGCACAACAAGATATTATCGGCCAAGCCAAAACCGGCAGCGGCAAAACCGCCGCCTTTGGCATTCCTTTATTGCACAAGCTTAATCAACGTTTTTTTGCCGTGCAGGCGCTCATTCTTTGCCCAACACGCGAGCTAGCCAGCCAGGTAGCCGAAGACGTACGCAAACTGGCACGCTTTCAAGCCAATATTAAAGTGGTGGTGCTGTCGGGTGGCGTAGGCATCGGGCCGCAAATCGCCTCACTTGAGCATGGCGCCCATGTGATTGTGGGTACTCCAGGACGTATTAAAGACCACTTACGCAAAGGCACGCTAGATATTAGCCAAGTGCAAACGCTCGTACTGGACGAAGCCGATCGCATGCTGGACATGGGCTTTCGCGAAGACATCGAGCACATCGTCGGCCATACGCCTGCCGAGCGGCAGACCATGCTCTTTTCCGCCACTTACCCAGCCAATATTGAGCAGCTCAGTCGCCAGATGCAACGCAAGCCCGTGCGTATTAGCGTTGAATCTGTACACCAAAGTAGCAGCATTCAACAGCGCTTGATTATTTGCCCGCGCAACCAAAAGCCTGAGCTATTAATCAAAGCTATCCAACACTTTGTGGTCGAGCATGCCGTTATTTTCTGCAACACCAAGCTCGAAGTAGAAGAAGTGGCGCAGCGTCTGCGCATGGAAGGCTACACCAGCTTGGCACTGCATGGCGATTTAGAGCAGCGCGATCGAGATGAGATTTTTGTGCGCTTTAAAAACAACAGCGCCCACTTTTTAGTTGCTACTGACGTCGCCGCCCGCGGTTTGGATGTGGACGAACTACCCGTGGTGATTAATTATGATTTGCCGCACGAGCGTGAAGTCTATACCCACCGTATTGGTCGCACCGGTCGCGCTGGCAGTACAGGTTTAGCCATTAGCCTCGCCCATGATAAAGACAGTTTTAAAATAGCGGCTATCAATGCGCTACAAGGCATGGATATGCATGAATACCCGCCCGAAAAGCTGTGCCGCAAACCTAGCAAGGTTACTAAACCGAACATGGTCACCTTATCCTTGGCCGCGGGGCGTAAAGACAAGCTGCGCCCAGGCGATATTCTTGGCGCCTTAACCAATGACGGTGGCATTCCCGGCAGTAGCGTCGGTAAAATTGATGTGCTTGAATTTACCGCTTATGTAGCCGTGGAGCGCAGCTGCGCACGGCAAGCGCTGGAGCATCTGCGCACGGGTAAAATCAAAAACAAGAGCATTAAAGTGCGTAGAGTGTAAAAATTTAGCTAAGCAAGTCACGAGGCAACTATGTTCGTATTAGATGAGCGTTTAAAAAATGATACCTGTTGGCTGGGCGACTTTCCCTTGTGCCGCGTCTTATTGATGAACGACAGCAGGTATCCATGGTTAATTCTGGTTCCCAGGCAAGCTGATATCAGTGAAGTTTTCCAGCTCAGCGCGCCACAGCAGCAAACACTCTGGCAGGAAACCACTCAGGTAGCCCATGCGCTTAACACTCTTTTTGCTGCCGATAAAATGAACATCGCTACTTTAGGCAATGTGGTGAACCAACTGCATATGCACGTAGTCGCTCGCATGCGTAATGACGCAGCATGGCCTGCGCCGGTTTGGGGCAAAGGCACAGCCGAACCCTATAGCGCTGAGCAAATCCAGCTGCTACGTAAGCAAATCGGCAAAATTTTAGGTGAAAATTTTGTAGCCCAAGAGGAAACAGCATGAGTGCACTCGAGTCACGCTTGGCAGATTTGGAAATTCACCAAGCTTTTCAAGATGATACCGTACAAACCCTCAGCGATATCATCGCCGACCAACAACAGCAAATAGATAGGCTCAAGCGACAACTGGAACGACTGGATCAGCGTCTGCAAGAACAGCAGTCTGACCTGACAGAAGTCCCAAACGATCCGCCGCCGCATTACTGAGCTATCACTGAGCATCAACCCGTGCATGAACACAAATTAACAACTGGAACAGCTTGATGAAAATACTGGTGACTGGAGGTGCAGGCTTTATTGGCTCTGCGGTAGTGCGGCATATTATTCAACACACCCAAGACAGCGTAATCAATGTTGACGTGCTGACCTATGCAGGCAATTTAGAGTCCTTAGCCCAGATCAGTAACAACTCACGCTATGCCTTTGCGCAGGTGGATATCTGTAACCGTGCAGAACTAGACCTTGTGTTTGCCCAGCACCAGCCCGATGCAGTCATGCACTTAGCGGCTGAAAGTCATGTGGATCGCTCCATCGACGGCCCCGCTGAATTTATTCAAACCAATATAGTAGGCACCTATACCTTGCTCGAAGCAGCCCGTCACTATTGGCAACAGCTGGATGAGACGCGCAAAAACTCCTTCCGCTTTCACCATATTTCCACCGATGAAGTCTATGGCGATCTACCGCACCCGAGCGATGACCCGCGTGCAACTGAGACGCTGTTTACGGAAACCACTGCTTACGAGCCCAGCAGTCCCTACTCGGCGAGTAAAGCCAGCTCTGATCATCTGGTTCGTGCATGGCTGCGTACTTACGGCTTACCCACGCTGGTGACCAACTGCTCCAACAATTACGGGCCTTACCACTTTCCAGAAAAACTGATTCCGCTGGTTATCCTCAATGCGCTGGAAGGCAAACCCTTGCCTATCTACGGTCAAGGCGATCAAATCCGCGACTGGCTGTATGTGGAAGACCATGCGCGCGCTTTGTATAAGGTCATCACCACCGGCGAAGTTGGCGCCACCTACAACATCGGTGGGCATAACGAAAAAACCAACTTGGAAGTGGTGCAAACCATCTGCGCCATTCTGGATGAACTCGTGCCGCTAACCACCAGTTACGCAAAACTCATCACCCACGTCACTGACCGCCCCGGCCACGACCGCCGCTACGCCATTGACGCCAGTAAAATCGAGCGCGAACTCGGCTGGACACCGCAAGAGTCTTTTGAATCAGGCATCCGCAAAACCGTGCAATGGTATTTGGCTAACCAACACTGGTGTCAACGCGTACAGGATGGCAGTTATCAGCGGGAACGCTTAGGTACTGTTTAGAAGTATTCGATTTATCAGATCAGACTCTAACTAAGTCAGAAGACTATCAAACAGTCTTCTGACTTCTGCTGCTCTACCTGCCCGTCTGTCGCTTTTTACGATGTTCAATTTTTTTCTTATTCGCGATCAGACGTCTCTTTTTATTTACCTGTCGCTCGCTCAGTTTGTTTTTCTTGTGCGCAAAGGGGTTTTCGCCGCCTTTAAATTCGATCCGGATTGGCGTTCCTACCAGTTTGAGTACACGGCGGTAGGTGTTTTCCAAATAGCGCAAATATGCCTTGGGTACTGATTCGGTCTGATTACCATGAATTACAATCAGCGGCGGGTTAGCACCACCCAAGTGGGCGTAGCGCAGCTTGATACGTCGACCATTCACCATCGGTGGCTGATGCTCACGTACTGCGTCTTCAAGAATTTGTGTTAGGCGACTGGTCGGCCAACGGGTGACGGCTGAAGTAAAGGCGTTCTGCACCGAGCGATACAAATGCCCCACGCCCGTACCATGCAGCGCAGAAATAAAGTGGATATCAGCGAAATTAACAAAAAACAGGCGCCGCTCAAGCTCAACTTTTACATAGTCGCGCTCACTAGGCTGCATGCCATCCCACTTGTTAATGGCAATGACGATGGCGCGTCCAGCTTCCAAAGCAAAGCCCAGCAGGTTTAAATCGTGGTCAACAATGCCTTCGCGCGCATCAACCACAAAAATCACCACGTTGGCGTCTTTAATGGCTTGCAGGGTTTTCACCACCGAGAACTTTTCTACTTCCTCATGGATTCTGCCACGCCGACGCACACCTGCTGTGTCAATAAAGGTGTATTTTTCGCCATCACGCTCAAAGGGAATATAGATACTGTCGCGGGTGGTGCCGGGCTGGTCAAAAACTACCACGCGCTCTTCACCCAGCATGCGGTTGACCAGTGTTGATTTACCTACGTTAGGGCGACCAATAATAGCGATTTTAATTCCGTCTTTAGCGCTGGGTCCCGGCACTTTGACGAGATCTTCGCCCTCAACAAACTCAAGCTCTGCCACCTCTGGCTCAGGTTCATACTCTGTTAATGCCCATTCCATCAACCGGTTAATACCACGGCCTTGGCTGGCAGCAATACCAATCACATCACCCAGCCCCAGCGCACTAAACTCAGCAGTAACTACGTGTTCATCGAGACTATCAACTTTGTTGACCGTTACTAGAGTGCGCTTATTGCGTTTACGCAAATGGGTAGCGATATGCTCATCAGCTGGGCACAGACCATCACGCGCATCAACGAGAAAAAGCACAATATCCGCCTCTTCAATCGCCAATAACGACTGTTCGGCCATCTTGGCATCGATGCCTTCTTCATCACCCGAGATACCACCCGTATCAATTAAGATATAGTCGCGTCCTTGCCACTTAGCATCACCATACTGACGGTCACGGGTTAAGCCTGGGATATCGCCAACAATAGCGTTTCTGGTCTTGGTCAATCGATTAAATAAGGTGGACTTGCCCACATTGGGACGGCCGACCAAAGCAATTACAGGAACCATGGGCTCCTCCATAATATTTTAAAAACAGCTCAAAGAGTGCAGTGTGCTGGGAGTATTTTGGAACACATTCAGCAGGAACGCTAAGAATAGGTTCCTGCTGAGAGGCTGAGGTGAATGTAAAGCTGGGCTATATAATACTTGGGTAAACTTGTGTCATTACTTAATGGTTAGCGCCACCAACTTGCCACCGTTACCATACACATACAGCCAGCCACCAACGACTAGCGGCTGCACGCGCAGACCTTTTTTATCAATACGTATACGGGAAACGAAGCGGCCATCGACCTGACTGAGCAAATGCAAATAGCCTTCTACATCACCCACCGCAATATAACTAGAAAAAACGGCTGGACCAGACAGCTTTCTGCGTAACAGATTTTCGTTGCTCCACATGGCAGTGCCCGAGCGCTCATCGATACTTTCAACTGCGCCAACCTCTAAACTGGTATAGGCATTACCGAATCCCTGCCCCACTCCGACATAGCTGGATGCATCACGCTGCCACAGCATACGACCCGTTTCCTCATCCAATCCAGCCACTTTGCCTTGGTAGGCTGCGACATACAATACTGAATTTTTAAGCAGCAACTGACCATCAATATCAACCATGCGCTCCAGTTCAGTACGACCAGAAGGCATAGCTACGCGCTGCTCCCAAATGGGCAAGCCACGCTCTAACTCAACCGCAATTACCTTGCCGCTGGATAAGCCCGCATACACCACGTAGGGCGTAATCAAAGGTGCACTGCTGCCGCGCAAGGTTAACAGGGCTGGCGTGCTTTCATAAATCCAGCGCTGCTGTCCTGTGTCTGCTTCTAAGGCAATCAAGCGATCATCCTGAGTTTGCACTACTACCACGTCACCATTGCTGGCTGGTGCTGATAGGATTTCACTGGCAACATTACTGCGCCACAGCTCATTACCGGTTTTGCTATCTAAGGCTATTACGTCACCTGACAGCGTACCCAGCACTACCAGACCAGAACCTGCACCCACACCGCCTGATACTTGCGCTTTGAGTTTTTTCTGCCACTGGCGTTTACCGCTAAAACGGTCCAAGGCGACTACTCTGCCTTTTACATCTGCCGCAAAAATTTGGTCACCATCAACAGCTGGAGTGAGGTTATTCCACAGCTTACCCTGCCCCTGACCAACGCTGGTACTCCACTCTTTACGCAACTTAACTTCTTGCGTAAATTTTTCTAATTTCATTGGCTGCGGCTCTTTTTTCTTTTTACTGCTACAGCCGGCTAACGACACCGCAAGAACGACACAAAGAATATAGGCTAGGCGCTTCACGTTAAGCATCCTTCTGGGCTAGATTGTCCAGTTTCAGTGTTAATACGCTGGAAGGCGCGTTTTCAGATAGGGTTTCTTTGGCTTGCACGTAGGCAGCACGGGCTTCTTGCTCACGCCCCAACTGCAACAAAATATCGCCACGCAACTCATTGCGCGCAGATTGGAAAGCGGCTACGCCTTTGCCTTCAAGAAGTTTTAATGCTTGTTCGGCTTGATCTTGAGCGGCTAAAACGCGTGCCAAACGCTGCTGTGCCAACTCAGCCAACGTCGTGTTTGCTGGTTTATCAACCACTTTACGCAACGCTGCAGCGGCATCATCAAGGCGATCTTCATCAACTGCCAAACGCGCCACAATCAAGTGTGCATACTGGGTATAAGCGTGATTGGGTTTTAAATCTTCAAGGGATTTAGTTAATTTCGCCACCTCAGCTAAATTAGCCTCTGCTTGGTTAAAAGCTGTTTCAAGCAGCTGCTGATACAGGGTTGAAAGATGTTGTGCTTGGTTCGTCTGCTGCTTTTGCCAGGTTTGCCAGCCAAAAACGAGTGCCAACGCCAATACCGCGCCGACCAGCAACGGCTTACCATTGCGCTGCCACCAGTCTTTAAACAGCGCAATTTGTTCTTCTTCAGTGTACTGACTCACGCCGACACTCCTATGCAGTTGTGTTAAATAATTGTGCCAGATGATCAATCAGCTCATCTAGCGCTAGCGTTTGTTGCTCGTCTTCGTTGCGCAGTGGTTTGATACTTATTTGCTGAGCCTGCAGCTCATTATCACCCAAAATCAACGCATACAAAGCAGAACTTTTATCGGCTTTTTTAAACTGGCTTTTGAAACTGCCACCACCAGCATTCACCTGCAAGCGAACCTGTGGCAAAGCATCACGGATACGTTCTGCCCACTGCAACGCTGCCAACTCGCTGGCTTCACCAAAGGCGCAAAAGTACAGATCGACTTGCTGCTGCAAATGCTCTGGCGCTTTACCCAGGGTTTCTAGCAGTAAAATCAAACGCTCAATACCCATCGCAAAACCAACACCAGGTGTCGGTCGACCACCCATCTGCTCAACCAGCCCATCGTAACGGCCACCGGCACATACCGTACCCTGAGCGCCCAGTTTGTCGGTCACCCACTCAAAGACGGTTTTGCTGTAGTAATCCAAGCCGCGTACCAAACGGTTGTTAAGCTCATATGGCACACCCACAGCATCCAAGCGCGCACGCACGCCAGCAAAGTGCTCACGCGATTCGTTATCCAGATAGTCTTCTAGTTTGGGCGCATCAAGCAGCAAGGCTTGAGTGTCTGGATTTTTAGAGTCCAGTACGCGCAGCGGATTCGTGGCAACCCGACGCTGGCTGTCTTCATCCAACTGCTCAAAACGCGCCTGCAAATACTCTACCAACGCTTGGCGATACACGGCTCGTGCTTGTGCAGTTCCCAAGCTGTTTAATTCCAGCGTCACGCTGTCAGCGATGCCTAAGGCTTTCCACAAGCGCCAGCTGAGCACAATCAACTCTGCGTCAACATCTGGACCCGGTAGATTAAAGGCTTCAACCCCAATTTGGTGAAACTGACGATAGCGTCCTTTTTGCGGCCGCTCATGACGAAACATCGGCCCGCTATACCAGAGCTTTTGCACTTGTCCACCGCTGGCCAAGCTGTGCTCCATAACTGCGCGCACACAGCTAGCCGTGCCTTCCGGACGCAGGGTTAACGAATCCCCATTGCGGTCAGCGAAGGTGTACATTTCTTTTTCAACAATATCAGTCACCTCACCAATCGATCGACGAAATAACTCGGTGAACTCAACGATAGGCATGCGAATTTGCCGATAACCATAATTATCGAGCACATCAGCCACTGTCTGCTCAAAATAACGCCATAGTGCTGTCTGCTCAGGCAGAATATCGTTCATGCCACGAATGGCTTGTAGGGGCTTACTCACACAGATTCCTTAAAAACTACTACTTAGTACGCGCGATCACCGCAGCGTCTTGAGCCTGCTTGACGGCAGCACGCTGGCGAATCATTTTTTCTAGCTCATCAACCAGTCGCTCGTTGCTGAGTTTTTGCGCCGGTACACCATCGATATAAACAAGATTTGGCGAACCGCCAGTTAAGCCCAGATCCACTTCTTTCGCTTCGCCCGGACCATTGACCACACAACCAATCACTGCCACATCCAAAGGCACCAACAAGTCTTCCAGCCGTTGCTCTAACTCGTTCATGGTTTTCACCACATCAAAATTTTGCCGTGAGCAACTGGGGCAAGCAATAAAATTAATCCCACGCGTGCGTAGGCGCAAGGATTTCAAAATATCAAAACCCACTTTAATTTCTTCAACTGGGTCTGCCGCCAACGACACACGTATGGTGTCGCCAATCCCTTCTGCCAGCAGCATGCCTAAACCCACTGCTGACTTAACCGTGCCTGAGCGCAAACCACCAGCTTCGGTGATACCCAAATGCAGCGGCTGCTCAATTTGGCGCGCCAACTGGCGGTAGGCTTCCACCGCCATAAACACATCTGAGGCTTTGACACTGACTTTAAAATCAGGAAAGTTTAAACGATCAAGATGCTCAACATGACGCAAGGCTGACTCAACCAGTGCCTCGGGTGTCGGCTCGCCGTATTTTTTCTGCAAATCTTTTTCTAATGAACCGGCATTCACACCAATACGAATAGGAATGCCACGGTCACGGGCCGCATCAACCACGGCTTTAATACGCTGCTCATTGCCGATATTGCCCGGGTTAATGCGCAGGCAATCCACGCCCAATTCAGCCACGCGTAAAGCGATTTTATAGTCAAAATGAATATCAGCAACCAAGGGTACAGTGACTGATTTTTTGATCTGGCCAAAGGCTTCTGCCGATTGCATATCGGGAACGGAGACCCGCACTATATCAGCGCCAGCCTGTTCCAAACGTTGGATTTGCGCAACGGTAGCGGCAACATCCTCGGTATTGGTGTTGGTCATGCTTTGCACACTGATAGGGGCATCGCCACCTACGGGCACTGCACCGACATAAATCTTACGAGAAACGCGGCGCTGAATATAAGACGTATTGTGCACCTGAACTAACCTAGCTTGATACGGGCAATATTGCCGCGAATTTTGGAGTCGAAGTCAACTTGCTGACCATTGAAGGTGATAAATACACCCTTGGCATAACCAAGATGAATCTCAAAAGGACCATCTCCCGACAATTTTAGCACTTCACCGGCACGCTTAAGGCCGCTGGCAATTTCATTGCCCTGTGCATCAGTCACGCGTATCCAGCTGTCTTGGATAAAGCTTAACTCAAGCTCATCAACACGCTCGGCAGTGCTCGCAGACTCAACAACGGGCGCACTAGCTTCTGCTTCCGTAGCCGGCTCTGGTTCGAGCGCTGTCATTTGAATTTCTTCAATATCCATACTGGCCGTTTGCGCGTTAAGCTCATCCAAACTTTGGATATGTAACGTGCCGTCCACGCCTTCAACTTCAACCTTATTTAACAGGGTTTGCTTGTCGCTCTGGCTTTGGCGGTTGTCTTTTTGTTCGAACCACCAATAACCGGCTAACCCGGCAATCACTACAAGCAACAACACGAAGCTGATTAAGAAAAAGCGCGAGCGCGATTTGCGCTCGATATTTTGCAAAGGTTTAACACCCTCTCGTGGCTGTTCTTCCTGAACGTACTGCTTTGACAAACTGTTGCCATCAAGGCCGAGCACGTTAGCGTATGAGCGAATATAGCCACGTATAAAAGTGGTGCCGGGCAAAGCATCGTAGCGATCGTCTTCTAGGTTTTGCAGTGTGGCGGCTCTTAAGTTTAACTGTGCCGCTACAGCTTCTAAGGTCAACCCTTTATTTTCCCGCGCTCGACGAAGAGTTGCACCTAACAAAGACACTGCAGCATCCGCTTGTGTTGTTTCATCAACATCTGAGTTGCTCATTATTGCTCCGTTCTATAAGCCTGGTACTCTGCGCTTGCAGGGTACAGTCGTTTTAATTGCAATCCCAAACTTGCTGCTTGGTCTCGATCCTCAAAAATCTTAGCTAAACGCACACCTAACAAGAGGCTCGCTGCGTTGTGCTCGCTGATTGACACAAAAGACTCATAATATCTTCTTGCTGCAATATAGTCTTTACGCTCATAGGATAAAGTCCCCAGCTCCAATAAAGATATTGGTTGCTGTGCATCTAAGCGCAGTGCACGCTGAAAGTAATGGTACGCATCTTCAGCTCGGTCAAGGCGTAGCGCGGTCATCCCAAGGTTTTCAAACACTCTTGAACGACTTAGGTACATCGTGTCCTTAGCCGCTTCGGAAAAAACGTTATATGCCTCGTCATAGCGCTCTTGTTCAAATAAAAAACTACCGTAGTTATTTAGTATTCGCGTGTCACGCTTATTCGAGAGCGCCTTTTTAAAGTTTTTTTCAGCTAATTCTGGCTCCATTTCCTGCTGGAATACTAATGCCAGAATCTCCAGCGCTTCGCTGTCGTTAGGGTTTATCTTTAGTACATTTTGTAACGGAACTTTAGCTTGTCCAGTCATACCTTCGCGCAAGTAACCAACGGCCAAATCAATATAAGCCTGTCTAGCCTGCTCGCGCCCCTCTGCTGTGCGCATTGGTTGTGCCGGGCCTGATGTGACACAGCCTACTAGCAAACTGAGAAAAGTAATTATTATTCCTGTTCGTAGCATGCTATTTTCTCCATTAAAAACACGCATCCCTTTACTAAACTTCAAGCTGGCGTACGGCAATATAACGCTCGCTGCGTTTTGTTTTGTCTTGCACCTGACCAACCAGCTGACCACAGGCGGCATCTATGTCATCGCCACGCGGGGTACGTACAGTAACATTGTAACCAGCATTATGCAGAGCATCTTGAAAACGACGTATCGCATTATTGCTAGGTCGTTCGTAACCTGAATATGGAAACGGATTAAAAGGTATCAGGTTAATTTTACAGGGTACATCTTTTAGCAACTCACTCAGCTGCTGAGCATGCTCAGGCTGGTCATTAACCCCACTTAACAGTGTGTACTCAACCGTTAAATAACGCTTTTCACCCAAACTGCTGATATAACGCTGACAGGAATCTAATATTACAGCTAAAGGATATTTTTTATTGATCGGCACCAATTGATTGCGTAATTCATCATTAGGAGCATGCAAGGACAGGGCTAAAGCCACATCGATTTCTTCAGCCAGTCGGTCCAGCATCGGCGCCACACCCGCAGTGGATAGAGTGACTTTACGCTTGGAAATACCATAACCAAAATCGTCCAGCATAATATGCATGGCTGCCACGACATTATCAAAGTTGAGCAACGGCTCACCCATGCCCATCATCACCACGTTAGTAATGGCTCTATCTATTTTACCCGGCACACTGCCAAAGGACTTGTTGGCTATCCACACCTGACCGATAATTTCTGCAGCTGTCAGATCACTATTAAAACCTTGTTTACCGGTCGAACAAAAGCTGCAATCCAGCGCACAGCCCGCCTGGGATGAAACACAGAGCGTGCCGCGATTATTTTGCGGGATGTAAACCGTTTCAACACAACTGCCTGACGCCACACGAATCACCCACTTGCGTGTGCCATCTTCAGAAATATCTTCACTAACAACTTCTGGGCCTTGAATATAGGCACTGCGCTCGAGCTTCTCACGTAGTGCCTTACCCACATTGGTCATGTCCACAAAGTTGTCCACGCCAAAGTGGTGAATCCATTTCATCACCTGTGCCGCACGAAAACGCTTTTCGCCTAAATCGGCAAAAAACGCTTCCATTTGCGGCAAAGTTAAACCCAACAGGTTAATTTTTTCAGGTACGGCTTGATTCATGGACTCACCCAGTCAATCGCTCAATTAGCGAATGCGATCGCACAGCTCAGTGCTGGCAAAGAAGAACGCGATTTCACGTGCTGCTGCTTCTTCTGAGTCAGAACCGTGGACAGCGTTTTCATCAATAGACTGAGCGAAATCAGCACGGATAGTTCCCGCTGCCGCTTCTTTAGGGTTAGTTGCGCCCATCAATTCGCGGTTTTTGGCAATAGCGTCTTCGCCTTCAAGAACCTGCACAATCACAGGGCCGGAAGTCATAAAGTTTACCAAGTCATTAAAAAAAGGACGCTCTTTGTGCTCAGCGTAGAAACCACCTGCTTCACGCGCAGACAGTTGAACCATTTTCGAAGCAACTACACGCAAACCTGCTTTTTCGAAACGAGTGGTGATTTCACCGATAACATTTTTTGCAACTGCATCAGGCTTAATGATGGAAAACGTACGTTGTACGGCCATGGAAAACTCCAAAGATAAAAAATTAAAAAAAGAACACCCAAGCAAGTTAATACTCGCTTAAAGTAGTCCCAACCTAAACCCGCAGATTATACGGGTTTTCTTGCTAAAAGCGTAGGTACTCTGCGTATAGAGTTCGCACTGTAAATCTGATTTTAATGAACGCTCTACTCTAGTGCAATTTTGACTGCACCGCAGAGCAGAAGATAGGCGGCGACACCACAGTCTGTGCTGCGGCAGCTGGTTTACCGGCCACGCAAAAACAAAGCATCCAACTCTGTCATGTTCAACTGTGTCCAAGTCGGGCGGCCATGATTGCACTGGCCACTACGCTCGGTGATTTCCATATCACGCAACAATGCATTCATTTCTGCAATGCTCAATTGTCGGTTAGCGCGTACAGCGCCATGGCACGACATAGTCGCGAGCAGCTCGTTAATATGCGCCTGAACCCGGTCACTGCTGCCGTACTCCATCAAATCCGCCAACACGGCTTGCACCAAGTCCGCAGCGTGCGCCTGCTTAAGTAATGCTGGGATTTGGCGAATGGCGATACTTTCTTCACCCAACGCCTGCAATTCAAAACCTAACTGATTAAACCACTGCGCATTTTGCTCAGCACAATCAATCTCACGCGCACTTAGGCTCAGCGTTTGCGGCACCAGCAACGGCTGTCCGCGCAAACCTTCTTGCGCCATCGCTGTTTTCAAACGCTCGTACATCACGCGCTCGTGGGCAGCGTGCATATCCACCAACACCAGCCCAAGTTGATTTTCCGCCAATATGTAAATGCCTTTCAGTTGCGCGATGGCATAGCCCAAGGGTGGGATTTCAGTTTCGGCTACAGCATTTTCACCCATCAGTGGCGCAGTAAAAGCCTGATAAGCCTGTGATTGAGGGGCGCTAAAATTCACCGTTGAACGGCTGTCGTAGCCAAACGATCTTGCAGAAATATTGGACTGCTCCGTCGGGCTGTCACGCAAACCTAGCTCATTTTGCCCAGCAAACTCGCCGGCCATCACACCCGTTACCGCAGAAGGTGCAAGCATCTGACTACTTGCTGGTGCACTGACGGCATCACCGGGACGTACTTCAGCCAAAGTGCGGTTCAGTGCTGAATAAAGAAAATCATGCACAGAGCGCCCATCACGAAAGCGCACCTCATGCTTAGTGGGATGCACGTTAACATCCACTTTATTGGGTTCTAATTCTAGATACAGGACAAAGGCTGGAAATCTGCCGCCATACAGCACATCGCGATAGGCTTGGCGCACCGCATGACCGACCAGCTTGTCACGCACGGTTCTGCCGTTGACATAAAAATACTGCATATCCGCCTGGCTGCGGGAAAATGTCGGCAAGCCAACCCAACCCCACAGCCGCAACCCATTGCGCTCTATGTCGATGGGCAGCGCCTGCTCCATAAACTCATCACCTAATAGCTGGGCGATACGCCGTGCTTTGCTCTGCTCATCGGTTGCGCTGTGCAAGGCATAAATTGAGCGGTTGTTATGGCGCAAATGAAAGGCCACATCAAAACGCGCCAGCGCCATGCGCTTGACTACTTCTTGTAAATGGTCAAATTCGGTCCTTTCGGTACGCAAAAACTTACGGCGCGCAGGGGTGTTATAAAACAGATCGCTCACCTGCACCGTAGTTCCCTGCGGATGCGCGGCGGGTTGCACCAACGGCTCCATTTGTCGCCCTTGCGCTTCTACCTGCCAAGCCTGCTCAGCATCGGCTGTGCGCGAGGTTAAGCACAGGCGTGAAACCGAGCTTATAGATGCCAAAGCTTCGCCACGAAAACCCAAGGTCGACACCCCCTCAAGATCAGCCAGCTCCACTATCTTGCTAGTTGCATGGCGCTCTAGTGCCAAAGGCAGTTGTTGGTGCGCGATACCACGACCGTTATCACGGATACGCAGTAACTTAACGCCACCTTCTTCCGCTTCAATATCAATGCGATTAGCGCCAGCATCCAGTGCATTTTCAAGCAACTCTTTGGCTACAGAGGCAGGACGCTCTACCACCTCACCCGCTGCAATTTGGTTGGCTAACAGTGGACTTAGTAAGTGGATAACCGCTGTGTTACTCATGGTTGTGCCGCCAAAGTCCGTGCTGGAATAGTCAATTTTTGACCTATATGAATGGTGTCACCTTTTAACTTATTGGCTCGGCGAATCTCTGCGATAGAAACCTGATAGCGCAACGCTAAAATCGAAACACTCTCACCCGATTTAACCACGTGCTGCAGTGGGCCAATCAACGTCTTCCCTGCATCACGTTGTGCAGCGACGTAAGTGCCCGCCGGCGGATTACTATAAAAAAACTGTTTAACCCCAGTATGAATTGAACGGGCTATTGCCATTTGGTGGGAGCGGTTCGCCAGCTTACGCGATTCTGCTGGGTTGGTAATAAAGCCGGTCTCGACCAAAATCGAAGGCATATCCGGTGATTTAAGCACCATAAATCCGGCTTGCTCAACGCGTGCTTTATGCAGCCGTGTGACATTGCCCATCTGGTTTAATATTTTCTGTCCGACATCCAAACTTGAAGCCAAAGAAGCCGTCATCGACAGATCCAACAATACACCCGCCAATACCTGATCCTTATCGCCTAAACTCACATTGCCTGCACCGCCAATAAGATCCGAGCGGTTCTCGCTATCGGCCAGCCAGCGCGCTGTTTCTGAAGTCGCTCCACGATCAGATAAAGCATAGACCGATGCCCCGTATGCCGAAGCGCGCGGTGCAGCATCGGCATGCACGGAGATGAACATGTCAGCATTTTTTTTGCGCGCAATGTCTGTACGTTTGCGCAGCGGAATAAAATAATCGCCGGTGCGTACTAATTCTGCTCGAAAGCCTTTCTCAGCATTGATTTGACGTTGCAGCTCTTTAGCAATAGCCAGCACCACATCTTTTTCTTTCAATCCGCGCGGACCAATAGCACCTGGGTCCTCACCACCATGACCCGCATCAATGGCAATAACAATGTCACGCTGCTTATAAGTGGCTGGGGTTTTAGCGGTTGAAATCGGTGTGGTAGGCACCGTTATGGGAACGGCGGGCTCAGCCTTGTTGCCTGTAGTACCTTTCTCATCATAGAGATCCACAACCAAGCGGTGGCCATACTGTTGATTTGGCGCCAAAGTAAAGCTCTTAGGTGTAACCTTTGCCGCCATATCCAACACGATACGCAGCTCATTAGCTTGCAAACCTACACGCACATCTTTTATGGGTGATTTTTCTTTGAGGATCGCCTTAAGGTCCGCGGACAGTCGCGTACTTTTAACATCAATGACGATACGTTCCGGGTTATCCAGCGCAAACACATTGTGCGTAACTGGACCGCTAAGGTCGAAAACCAGCCGCGTGTTATCCGGCGCACGCCATAAGCGCTGTCTCTTATACACATCT
>LFRM01283843.1_pt1 | contig 15951 bp, 12 predicted proteins | sample 618341 | NCBI WGS metagenome assembly LFRM01 (sample SAMN03654438, study PRJNA283298) | anaerobic digester metagenome | isolation source: pool of bioreactors CSTR01a, CSTR02a, and CSTR03a thermophilic anaerobic... | place: Denmark: Kgs. Lyngby | collected 2014-05-21 | reverse complement strand
TCCTGTGAAAACTTTGGGAAAGCGGCTCAAATTTAGTAGTAAGAGTTATTCAATAGCCCCTAGTTAAAGTTATATATTTCATTAAATAATCAAATAAAGCAACTAAAAGCAAAAAGACCTATTTTTAAAACTATGGTACCAGATTTTATATATCACTTGTTGTATCACTAGAATAGAAAGTTAATTAATTGTGATACAATATAGACAAAAGCATAGACATAAGAGGTGGGGAGTATGGTGCGATTTTATCAAGAAGACTATAGAGACTTTCTGTGGGCTAAAAAATCTGATAGAGATGGTATTTTTACATGGTTACCTTTAAAAAATCACCTTAATGATACTCAGGAGGTAGCTAAGCTGCTATGGGAGCATTGGCTTAGTAATAATCAAAAGAGTATCATTATAAATTCTTTAGATGTTAAAAATGAAGAAATAGCTAAAAACCTAGTAGGATTTCTTGGGGCAATTCATGACTTAGGGAAAGCTACGCCTGCTTTTCAGGGGGGGAGATCTTATTATCAATCACAAGATTTAGATAGAGCTATTTTAGAAAAATTAGAAGGTCAAGGTATTAGTCTAAGAAACACGAGACTAATCTCTGATTCTAAGAGCCCTCACAGTCTTGCCGGACAAGCATTGGCAGAAAATATGGGAATAGGAAAAGATATAGCATCTATTATAGGGGCTCATCATGGGATATCTCCAGATAAGAAGAAAGAGGTAGAAGTACAGCTAAAATCCTACAAGTCAAATTACTTCCAAGAGGAAAACTCTAATGGAATATTATATAAAATGTGGACTGATATTCAAGGAGATATTCTAAAGTGGGCTCTTCAAGAAAATGATTTTAACAATATTAATCAGCTTCCAAAAATTAGTCAGATAGGTCAAGTCCTTTTATCTGGCCTTTTAATAATGTCTGACTGGATTGCAAGTAATGAATCCTATTTTCCACTTATAGATATTGATGAAGATGGAATTTGGGATAGCGTAGAGAGAATAAGAATTGGTTGGGAAAAATGGCATAAAAAGACACCGGGTGAGGTGGATAGTCAAATATTGAACATTAATGACACTTATTTTACTAGATTTGGCTTTGAAAAACCTAGAGATGTTCAGTTAAAGGTGGCCCAGTTAATAGATAAAAGCATCGACCCAGGTATTATCGTATTAGAAGCTCCAATGGGAATAGGAAAAACAGAAGCCGCTTTGTATGCAGTAGAGCAACTTACAAGAAAAAACGGATTACAGGGAATGTTCTTCGGGCTTCCAACTCAAGCCACTTCTAATGGTATATTTCCTAGAATAAAAGATTGGGTTGAAAAATTAGATAAGGGTGAAAATAAGTCGATTCAGCTGGTTCATGGTAAGGCTTCCTTAAACGAGAAGTATTCTAACTTACTGAGACGTGTAAATATGGATTCAAGTGATAAGGTAGTTGTTAATCAATGGTTTTCTGGAAAAAAAACGGCGGTACTTGATAATTTTGTAGTAGGAACGGTTGATCAATTGCTAATGATGAGTTTGAAACAAAGGCATCTTATGTTAAGACATTTAGGCTTTAGCAAAAAGACTATAGTCATAGATGAAGTTCATGCCTATGATGCCTACATGAGTCAATATTTAAAAATTGGATTAAATTGGTTGGGTGCCTATAGAGTATCAGTTATTATTTTATCTGCTACTTTACCATTAGCTATAAGAAATGAATTAATTAATAGCTACATGGCTGGAAGATACGGAAAAGATTTTATAGAGGAAAAATCAGGTGTTTCAGAAGAAATTTTTGATTATCCATTAATTAGTTTTAGCGACGGCGACCAGATAAATTATTTTTATGACTTTGAGAAGGAGAAGGATAAAAAAATAAAAATTTACGATTTATTAGAAGAGGAGATAGAACAATTAATTGTAAAAGAATTGGGTGGGGAAGGAATTATTGGGATTATTGTTAATACCGTTGGAAAAGCGCAATCAATAGCTAAAAGGCTAGGTGAAATCTTTGGAGAAGAAAATATGATTCTCCTTCATTCGAATTTTATTGCAACAGATAGGAATAAAAAAGAAGAGGAACTTCTATCGATGATAGGTAAGGATTCTCAGAGGCCTAGTTTTAGAATTATTGTTGGTACCCAAGTTATAGAGCAGTCACTTGATATTGACTTTGATTTACTTGTCAGTGAACTGGCGCCTATGGATTTACTTATTCAAAGGATTGGTAGGCTTCACCGTCATAGTTCAGCTTATAGACCACCTAATCTAAAAGAACCTAAGGTTTTTGTTTTTGGTAAGAATGAAAAATACCAATTTGATGGAGGTTCAGTTGCTGTCTATGGAAAGTATTTGCTCATAAGGACGCAAGAGATTATGCCAAGTTTTTTAATGATACCAAATGATATTTCTAAATTAGTGCAGGGTGTCTATTCAGAAAACACATCTATTGAAATTTCTGAGAGCTTAAGAGATGAGTATGAAAGAGCAAGGAAAGACCATAATAATTTACTTGAAGAGAAAAGAAATAGAGCCAAGACCTATTTGCTGAGGAGCCCTAGCAGTAGAGATAATGCAACTTTGGTGGGATGGCTCAGCAATATGAATCATCAAGAAAGTGAGGAAAGAGGCTACGCACAAGTCCGAGACACACAAGAAACGGTTGAGGTTATAGCCTTAAAGAAAATAGATGATGGATACGGTATTTTTGATAGTCGTAAAAGGATAGACACTGAACTAGGAAATATAGATACACAAAGGAAATTGGCAGTGAATACTTTAAGACTGCCTTTGCAGCTAACAAAATCATATAACATTGATTCTACAATAGGTTTTTTAGAAAATTATAATATAAAAAATCTCGCTGATTGGCAATTGACAACATGGCTTAAGGGTAGTTTAGGGATTATTTTCAATGAAAATAATGAGTTTGAAATTAATGGTTTCGCTCTAAAGTACGATAGTAATCTGGGACTCAGCTTAAGAAAGGAGGGATCGGATGGGTAGGTTTAATCTTGTAGATGAACCTTGGATATTGGTAATTTCTGATGAAAAGGGAGCTGTAGAGGAGGTATCTTTAAAGACTTTATTCAAAAATGCTCACGAATATAAAGCACTTGCAGGGGAAAGCCAAATGCAAAACTTTGCTATAATGCGGTTTTTATTGGCGATTCTTCACACAGTATTTTCTAGAGTGGACGCTAATGGAAGACCGTATTTATATTTAGAGCTAGATGATAGGCTTAGTCCAAAGTCAGCTGTAAATAAAAGAAATTCGATAGATTATTCAGAGGATTTGATAAATACACTTAGAGATATTAATAATAAAGGTGTTTTCCCTGACGTAGTTTGTGATTATCTAGAATTATGGAAAGATAGGTTCAATCTCTTTGATGATATTTATCCTTTTTATCAGGTTAATTTAGAAGAAATCTATACATGGACTATTAACAAGACTAAATTGGGAAAAATTTCACCAAGAACCTTTAATAGAACTATATCAGAAAGCGGGAACAAAAAATCTCTTTTTAGTCCGAGGATGGAATTGACAAAAGATGAGGTAGATGAAGCTGAGGTTGCTAGGTGGTTGATACTTTTTCAAGGGGTTGTTGGAACGAGTGATAAAGTTAAATTTGAGGAAGATAGCTCGGAAATAAAGTCTAAAGGATGGATTTATGATTTGGGAGGAGTTCTATTATCAGGTAATAGTCTGTTTGAAAGCCTTCTATTAAATTTGGCCTTAATTCACCCTATGGACTTAGTTGGTTTGGATGATATTTCGGAGGTAGAGGATCTTGATAGAACTTTATCCATACAAAAGCCATGCTGGGAATACAGTGGAAAAGAAGTATTAGATAGATTAATTAACGAATATCCTATAGATAATATTGCTGAACTATATACAAACTGGAGTAGAGCGGTCTATATTAGTCCAGATTCGCAACTGGATAAAGACTTTGGAATAAATATAGTAAAGCTCCCTCAGATCAATCATATCAATCAGTTTATTGAACCGATGACTAAATGGCGACTAGAAGAAAACAATGGTTTTAGTCCAGAAAAACATAATCTTGAAAAATCCTTCTGGAGGTCATTTGGAAGTTTATTCATTGATATCCCTAATAGCGATGAGAAGAAAGGTAAATCAAGGAGGCCTGGAATTATAGAATGGTTTTATCGGGCTAATAATCTTTTCGAGGGAATTGATATTAGTTTTGAGAGTTATGGCATAGAATCAGACCGAAATGCCACCTCATGGGTTCCGGTGGACGAGTATTTTGACAATATTATAATCAGTCAATTTGTTTTGGATGATTTAGAGAATGAAGGATGGGTTTATAGAATCTTCGAAGAAATTGAAATAATAGAGAAAGTAATAGGGCGGACATTAAGGGAATTTTCAAATGAAGTTGCAAAAATAAGGAACATTGAAACAAAGCCTTTTAGTGCTTTAGTTGTGAGCCAAGCATTCTATCAAATCGATGAGCCATTTAGGAACTGGATGGCTAGCATTAGATTAGATGATGAAAAGGATAAAAAAGTTGAAGAGTGGCGTAATCAGCTCAGAAAAATAATTAGTGAGGAGGCTAGAAAAATTGTAGGTGAAGCTAGTACCAGAGATTATAAAGGAGTTAGAAATAAAGATAAAGGACAGTTTTCTAATATAGCTATAGCATACAATACTTTCAATTATTGGCTTAATGTTAATTTGGGGTAAGAGCAAGGAAGGAGGACTAACTATGGAAAAAGAAAAAAATGAAAAAGGAGTCTATGCAGTAACTTATAGAATCCTAGAAAATCTTTCATCAGACTTAAACTCAAGCTTTTCCAAGGCAAGTCTGGCAGAACTTAGGGCATCAACAGGTAGAAATATTAGAGGAAGCCTAAAAGCTCTGGCATCAATAATAGGTTTTTTTCCAGAAGAGTTTTTAGGCCGTTCAGAGAAATTAACTTATGAGGAAAATGCTATTTTAATTAGCTTACAATTATTTGCAAGTCACCAACAAGGAAAAGATTTCTTGGTAAACACAAAAGAACATAAGAATATAGGGAAATCATTAAAAATCCTGAGAGACGTTGAAGATAGCGATGCTATAGACAGAAGATTTAATGCCGTGATTACAGCGTCTAATATAGAGGAGCTTAGTAATCACTTACGACATTTGGTTAAGATTCTTAGAGCTAAAAGTAGTGAAGAAATAAACTATTCATTGCTTGCACAAGATTTGTATTGGTATCAGATGGGTTATGACGACAGGGTCCGGCTTCAATGGGCAAGGTCGTTTTATAGCAGAGTTTCAAATACAGATGAAAAAAAGGAGAATTAAAAATGAGAAAAACAATTTATTTAGATATTCACGCTTTGCAAGTAGTTCCTCCATCAAATATAAATAGGGATGATACTGGTAGCCCAAAGACAGCTAAATATGGTGGTATCACAAGATCCAGAGTCAGTTCTCAATCTTGGAAAAGGGCCATTAGGCAATATTTTATTGAGAATGGAGATTTAGGAAATGTTGGTGTTAGAAGTCTAGAGATACCCAGGTATGTGGCTGAGAAAATTCAGCAGATTGATAATTCAAAGACAATGGAAGAAGCCTTAGAATTAGCTAAAAAAGTGCTTAATAAATCTGGAGTAAAAACAAAAGACGATAAGGTTAAAGCGTTGTTCTTTATAAGCTCTAGGCAAGCAGTAAAACTAGCTTCAGCAGCTCTTGATGGGAAATCGAGTAAGGAAGAGCTAAATGAGATACTTAAATCAGATCCTGCTATAGATATTGCCCTTTTCGGTAGAATGGTTGCCGATAATGTGGAACTAAACGAAGATGCTTCCTGCCAAGTTGCGCATTCTATCTCAACCCACGGTGTAGAAACTGAATTTGATTTTTTCACAGCTGTAGATGATTTTTCTTCTGCCACTGAAAACGCTGGCGCGGGAATGTTAGGAACAGTTGAATATAATTCGTCAACGCTATATAGATACGCAAATATTGCAGTTCATGAATTTAGTAATCAAATTGGTGATTCAGAATTAGTTCTAAAATCACTAAAACTTTTTATAGATAGTTTTGCCAAGTCTATGCCTACTGGAAAGGTTAATACATTCGCAAATCAAACCCTTCCAGGAGCTATTTTAATAAGTGTTAGAAAAGATAGACCTGTAAATTTAGTTACTGCATTTGAAATTCCAATAAAATCCACAGATGGGTACCTAGAAGCCTCGAAGAATAACTTGGTAAGAGAATTCAAGCGTGTAAATGAATGGGTTGATGAGCCAGTGCTTAATTTAAGCTTAGGCCTTGAGGAATTAGTATTTAATAAATCAAGTTTCAAGGAATTACTTGATGATTTTGAAGAGGGTATTATGCCTTTACTCGAGGAACTAAATGGAGCTCTGTAATGAAAACCTTATTATTAAAATTAGCTGGCCCCCTTCAATCATGGGGGACTGACTCAAGGTTTGAGAACAGGTATACTGATAGGTATCCTTCAAAGAGTGGGGTAATTGGCCTTATAGCAGCTAGCATGGGGCTTAAAAGAGAAAACGGATCAATTTCTCAGCTAAATAAATTAGATTTTGCTGTGAGAATCGATCAGCCAGGTGAAATTCTAAGGGATTATCACATTGCAAGAAAATTTAAATCGAGTGGTGACCATGAGCGTACATATGTAACTAATAGGTACTACCTTCAAGATGCGGTGTTTGTTGTTGGGATTGCTAGCAGTGATGATGAATGGATTTGTGAGATCGCTGACTCATTAAAAAATCCTTACTTTCAACCATTTTTAGGCAGAAGATCTAATCCTTTAACTGCAGATTTTTACTTGGGAATTTTCAATGGCGGATTAATTGAGAATCTTACTAAGTTGGATTGGCAGGCTGCGGATTGGTATATGAAGAAAAATACTGGTATAGAAAGTTTAGAGCTCATTTTTGATGCGGATTTAATAGAAGGACAAAAATTGCCTATGGCTAGGGATAGGGTCATCACCTTTTCTCAAGCCCATCGACAGTATGGGTTTCGGCCTTTAAAAAGAGGCCAAGTAAAACTTGTTAATAAAGCTGTCCAACTTGAACATGATGCATTCATGGGATTTTAGGAGTTAAAAATGTATTTATCTAGGGTGAAGATAGATTTGGATGATAGGCAAAAGACTAGAGACCTAAGTCACATAGGTGCATATCATGCTTGGGTAGAGGATAGCTTTCCAAGAGAAGAAGGTAAAGAGCGGGTAAGAAAACTTTGGAGGATTGATTACCTTAATAGTGGTACCTATTTACTAGTTTTAAGCCAAGATAGGCCTAACGTGCAATCATTTGAAAAATATGGAGTTGAAGGTAGCTGTAAAACCAAGGATTATAGCAAATTAATTAATCAGCTTAGAGAAGGCCATAGATATAGATTTAAGATAAAACTGAATCCAGTAATATCATTAAGTAATGAAAGGGAACCAGGAGAAAGAGGTAGAGTTGTTCCTCTAGTAAAAGAGGAAGACCAATTGGATTATATCTTGAAAAGATCTAAAAAATTAGGATTTAATTTAATAGAGAATGAGTATTTTATAACAGAAAAGGGCTTTGAAAAATTGATAAGAAAAGGCCAAAGACCTATAAATATTGCTAGCGCCACTTATGAAGGAATACTTACTGTGACAGATTTAGAGCTATTTAAAAGCACACTTTTGAAAGGAGTAGGAAAGAAAAAAGCATTTGGATTTGGCCTTTTAACTATAATGATTGGAGAAGCCTAGTGTCTAATAAGTTGTATATGGATAAAATAGAGTTATTTGAGCTTCCTAGGATAGGAGATAGAGTTTCGTTTATTTATCTAGAGCATTGTAAGATAAATAGGCAGGATGGAGCGATAACTGTAAGTGACAAAAAAGGAATAGTTAGAGTACCGGCTGCTATGATAGGCGTTCTTATGTTGGGGCCAGGAACTGAGATAACCCATAGGGCAATTGAACTATTAGGGGAAGTAGGAACTAGTATTACTTGGGTAGGCGAACGAGGTGTTCGCCTATATGCCCAAGGAAGAGCTCTGTCTCGATCTAGTAAGCTATTAGAAAAGCAAGCAAGTTTGGTTTCTAATAGAAATAGTAGGTTAGCTACTGCAAGGAAACTATATCAACTAAGATTTCCAGGAGAAGATGTATCAAATTTGACAATGCAGCAGCTAAGAGGGCGCGAAGGGGCTAGGGTAAGGAGCGTATATAGAAAATATGCTAAGGAGAATGGAATTAAGTGGGACAAGCGCACTTATGATCCGAAAGACTTTGATGGTGGAGATGTTATAAACAAGGCCTTATCAGCTGCAAATGTTTCTCTTTATGGGCTGGCGTATAGTGTAATAGTTGCTCTTGGGATATCACCAGGATTGGGTTTTATTCATGTTAATCATGAATTATCTCTAGTCTATGATTTGGCTGATCTTTATAAGGCCGACTCTAGTATAAAGGTGGCATTTGAGATTGCGTCGACTGCCGATGAGAATGAAGATATTGGTAGATTAGCAAGGCAGAAAATGAGAGACTATTTTGTTGATGGACGAATTATTAAAATGATGGTTAGAGATTTACAATATATTTTTGATGTAGATGAATATTTTGATGCTGACATAATAAATCTTTGGGATGATAAAGAGGGTTTAGTCGAGCATGGTGTTAATTATAGCTTGAGAGATTAGGAGGTGCATTATGGCTTTGACAGTAATAACAATTACAAATGCACCTTATGCTTTAAGAGGTGATCTAACAAAATGGATGCAAGAAATAGCTACTGGGGTTTATGTAGGAAACTTAAATGCTAGAATTCGAGAATCTTTGTGGGAAAGAGTGATGGAAAATGTTGGGAAGGGTGAAGCCACATTAGCATACACTTCAAGAAATGAGATTGGATATCAGTTTGAGACATACCAGACATTACGTTCAAAGATTGAGATCGACGGTTTGCCTTTAGTGTTTATCCCAAAAGAAAATCCCAATAATGAAGATAATTCATCTAAAGGCTTTAGTAATGCATCAAAATTTTCAAAAGCAAGAAAATTTTCCTCTAAATCTAATAACACTTCTTTACCTCCAATAGTTATTATAGATATAGAAACTGATGGGCTGAATACAAAATCTGATAGGATTATTGAGATTGGCGCCATTAAGATTGTTGATGGCGTAATTGAAGAGTTTAGCGAATTAATTAAAACTGATCAACCTTTAAATAAGGAGATAATCGAATTAACTGGAATTACTGACGATTTACTAAATAAAGAAGGAAGAGGAATCCTAGAAGTATTAAAAGAATTCACCAGGTTTATCGAAGATTTACCTTTAATAGGCTATAACATTAAATTCGATTTATCATTTATAGATTCACAAATTCTACGAGAAGGATTAGAACAACTTAAAAACGCAAGGTACGATCTACTGAGATTTATAAAAGATGAGAAGATGTTCTTAAAATCTTATAAGTTAGAAAATGTATTAAAAGAATATGGCATTAACCGAAAGATTGAACACAGGGCTCTGTCTGATGCATATAATACATATGAGCTTTTAAAGAAAGTAAATAAATTATTAGAATTAATAAATGAAGAATGTTGAGAAATAGGGATTAATTAAGTGTGGTTCCCGCATGTGCGGGGGTGATCCCCGCCTGGGGGAGTATTTATTACAAAAGTATAGGTGGTTCCCGCATGTGCGGGGGTGATCCTACACGACCATAGCAATAAGATAAGGAGGAAAGGTGGTTCCCGCATGTGCGGGGGTGATCCTAGTTAGTCCCCAGATGATAAGGGGAACAATAAGTGGTTCCCGCATGTGCGGGGGTGATCCTACTTGTCAAAAAATAATTTTGTAAAATATCAAGTGGTTCCCGCATGTGCGGGGGTGATCCTTGTTGGTTTAGTATCTGCACTAGATCCCTTAAGTGGTTCCCGCATGTGCGGGGGTGATCCCTGTTTCTCCAGGCGAGGGAGCTGGCCCAAGTAGTGGTTCCCGCATGTGCGGGGGTGATCCCTGAGAGGATGTGGAACTTGGAATTAAGGGAAGGTGGTTCCCGCATGTGCGGGGGTGATCCNNGTGGTTCCCGCATGTGCGGGGGTGATCCTCTAGGAGCTAGGAAAGCACCATAGGTTCGGGCGTGGTTCCCGCATGTGCGGGGGTGATCCTAGAGGGGTAAACCCTAGGATTAAACCTCCTATGTGGTTCCCGCATGTGCGGGGGTGATCCCCAGCTAGCAGTAAGAAGAATACTAGGCCATGCGTGGTTCCCGCATGTGCGGGGGTGATCCTGACAGTTTACCCCTTAAAAATTGATAAAACTCGTGGTTCCCGCATGTGCGGGGGTGATCCCGCCCAGGAGGCTGCCCAAAGGGCTAAAGAAAGGTGGTTCCCGCATGTGCGGGGGTGATCCTACATGACCATAGCAATAAGATAAGGAGGAAAGGTGGTTCCCGCATGTGCGGGGGTGATCCTGAAACATGGAAAAAACAAGTCTTAACTGTATAGTGGTTCCCGCATGTGCGGGGGTGATCCTAGTTAGTCCCCAGATGATAAGGGGAACAATAAGTGGTTCCCGCATGTGCGGGGGTGATCCCACCACCAACGGAATCCTCAAAATCTCCATCATGTGGTTCCCGCATGTGCGGGGGTGATCCTATAAAATTCCATTAGCTCATCATAGTATGAGAGTGGTTCCCGCATGTGCGGGGGTGATCCTAATGCTAGTATGTATTTTAGGGAATATGACAAGTGGTTCCCGCATGTGCGGGGGTGATCCTGATAATTATAGGCTTAAATTCTCCATAGTAATGTGGTTCCCGCATGTGCGGGGGTGATCCTATGATACAAGACCTAGAAAGTGTTATATATACGTGGTTCCCGCATGTGCGGGGGTGATCCTATACAAATCCCACATAGTCACAAATTGCCCACGTGGTTCCCGCATGTGCGGGGGTGATCCTAGCTCACTACAAGCCAATCTAGGAGCTAGGAAGTGGTTCCCGCATGTGCGGGGGTGATCCCATATTTACTGACAATTAATGTTTATTGATTATGTGGTTCCCGCATGTGCGGGGGTGATCCTCTCTTCATCTTCTACCTCCCTTTAATTCTTCAGTGGTTCCCGCATGTGCGGGGGTGATCCTAAAATAATAATCCCTACAATCCATATCATGATGTGGTTCCCGCATGTGCGGGGGTGATCCCAAGACCAAAAGAGAAAAATAGGCTCACCAGATGTGGTTCCCGCATGTGCGGGGGTGATCCCAAACCTGACATGTAATTCTGGTCTGTTAGGTTGTGGTTCCCGCATGTGCGGGGGTGATCCTACTCAAATTTAACTTGCCTAATCCCCATTCTAGTGGTTCCCGCATGTGCGGGGGTGATCCTCAAGGGGAGGGTATAGCATGGTAATCGCAATAAGTGGTTCCCGCATGTGCGGGGGTGATCCTAATCTTGCCTATGCCCTACAATGTGGTTTATAGTGGTTCCCGCATGTGCGGGGGTGATCCCGGTAGAGATTGAAAGAAACAATTTGGTAGCTAGTGGTTCCCGCATGTGCGGGGGTGATCCCAAACATACCCTTGAAAATAATTTAAGTTACAAGTGGTTCCCGCATGTGCGGGGGTGATCCCAAACCTGACATGTAATTCTGGTCTGTTAGGTTGTGGTTCCCGCATGTGCGGGGGTGATCCTTCCTATATAGTCCTTACCTGCAGGGAGATTGCGTGGTTCCCGCATGTGCGGGGGTGATCCCTAGATGCGTCAATTGATTTTAAATTTAACAAGGTGGTTCCCGCATGTGCGGGGGTGATCCTCTGAATCGCCCACATAATTAGCGGGACCAGAAGTGGTTCCCGCATGTGCGGGGGTGATCCCATTCGGATTACTAGGAGCTGTCGCACTCATGAGTGGTTCCCGCATGTGCGGGGGTGATCCTCAGCTCTTCGATTTCCGTAGTGTCACTGATGGGTGGTTCCCGCATGTGCGGGGGTGATCCTCCCTGTACCAGTGGCACTGGTTTTGGTGTTTAGTGGTTCCCGCATGTGCGGGGGTGATCCCTGGTTGCAAGTAAAGCCGGTCAAGCAGACCTAGTGGTTCCCGCATGTGCGGGGGTGATCCTGGTCAGACTGGAACAATCTCATCTAATGCTGGGTGGTTCCCGCATGTGCGGGGGTGATCCTGGAGTCGAGGCTCTATCGGGTAGAGCGTCTCTGTGGTTCCCGCATGTGCGGGGGTGATCCCTCTTCTTTTTCCTTGGCGATTTCCCTTTCGGTGTGGTTCCCGCATGTGCGGGGGTGATCCTCAAGAGGTGGGATGGCTCTGAATGGGTTACTGGTGGTTCCCGCATGTGCGGGGGTGATCCTGCAGATGCCCTTGAAGCTAAACTAAAGAAAGAGTGGTTCCCGCATGTGCGGGGGTGATCCTTATAGACGGTAACCTTACCTACTACACAAAAGGTGGTTCCCGCATGTGCGGGGGTGATCCCTTACCGTGCCTTTTGTATCTATCCATTACAAGGTGGTTCCCGCATGTGCGGGGGTGATCCTTGCCCCTATGATAGAAGCCCCTGTCATAGTTGGTGGTTCCCGCATGTGCGGGGGTGATCCCTTCATAGGGAATTAATGAGAAAGCCAATCTGGGTGGTTCCCGCATGTGCGGGGGTGATCCTTCCCTTATCGTTGTTGCTATCCAGTCCTTGAGGTGGTTCCCGCATGTGCGGGGGTGATCCCTAGTGGCGTATGTCTGTTCTAAGTACGGTCTAGTGGTTCCCGCATGTGCGGGGGTGATCCTGGTAGTGCAGACAGAATCATGGTTGAAGTGGCGTGGTTCCCGCATGTGCGGGGGTGATCCTATAGTGCAAGCTATTTTAGTGGCAGGAGCTGAGTGGTTCCCGCATGTGCGGGGGTGATCCTCTCCAAAGGCTGGTTAAACCCGTAGCAGTTGCGTGGTTCCCGCATGTGCGGGGGTGATCCCAGCAACGTCTGGGAACCTGGGGAGCATGGATGGTGGTTCCCGCATGTGCGGGGGTGATCCTGGAAACTTGGCAAGTAGTTTTAACTGTAATTAGTGGTTCCCGCATGTGCGGGGGTGATCCTTCACCCCAAGTTCCCCTGCTTGCCCTTTTTCGGTGGTTCCCGCATGTGCGGGGGTGATCCTCTCCAAAGGCTGGTTAAACCCGTAGCAGTAGTGTGGTTCCCGCATGTGCGGGGGTGATCCCTAAAAACTCTTCTATATCCACCCCCCTATCAAGTGGTTCCCGCATGTGCGGGGGTGATCCTAGGAAATGAGAGGCTTCATGTAAGAAAAATTGGTGGTTCCCGCATGTGCGGGGGTGATCCCTAAAGGCTAAAGGCTATGACACTTACATGACAGTGGTTCCCGCATGTGCGGGGGTGATCCCTCTAAGACTTGGGAGTTAGAGAACATGCTCCAGTGGTTCCCGCATGTGCGGGGGTGATCCCAGAGTTGATGGTAAGAGGCTAGAAAAAGAATAGTGGTTCCCGCATGTGCGGGGGTGATCCACAATAGCCTCCTGTGAAAGTTTTTTTAAGTCCGGTGGTTCCCGCATGTGCGGGGGTGATCCTGGACCATGGACTACAAACTTTGATGAAATGGCGTGGTTCCCGCATGTGCGGGGGTGATCCCTGGACCTTGTTTCCATAAGGGATTAGATAAGCGTGGTTCCCGCATGTGCGGGGGTGATCCCGGATATTGTTGCAAGCCAGGTTGAGTTCCTGGGTGGTTCCCGCATGTGCGGGGGTGATCCTAAGCTAGTAATCTCAAACAGAGTTGATGGTAAGTGGTTCCCGCATGTGCGGGGGTGATCCCAATGTTTCGGGGTCGTTTGAGATTAGTGTAATGTGGTTCCCGCATGTGCGGGGGTGATCCTAGGAATCTCTTCAGTGGTCCAATCAGACCCTGGTGGTTCCCGCATGTGCGGGGGTGATCCCACTTAGTACGTCTAATTTAACTGCTGGAAATGGTGGTTCCCGCATGTGCGGGGGTGATCCAATGAAATTGCAAAAAGACAGGCAGCACCAGCTGTGGTTCCCGCATGTGCGGGGGTGATCCCTCTGTTTGAGATTACTAGCTTATTTGTAAGACGTGGTTCCCGCATGTGCGGGGGTGATCCCTGGACCTTGTTTCCATAAGGGATTAGATAAGCGTGGTTCCCGCATGTGCGGGGGTGATCCTTCATTACTAGTTTAAAGAGTATAGCTGAATTAGTGGTTCCCGCATGTGCGGGGGTGATCCTGGAACTCGTCCAGCTCATGAACCTCTCTGGCAGTGGTTCCCGCATGTGCGGGGGTGATCCTGCGTGACCGAGGTAAGGAGGTCAAAGAAATGAGTGGTTCCCGCATGTGCGGGGGTGATCCTCTGGACCTGTTCCACTCCAGAGCAAAAAGTCAGTGGTTCCCGCATGTGCGGGGGTGATCCTAAATTTTCAAGTATCTTCTCTAGCACATCCACGTGGTTCCCGCATGTGCGGGGGTGATCCTTGCAGTGAGGGCTTCTGAAAACTTAAAATTAAGTGGTTCCCGCATGTGCGGGGGTGATCCCTTAGCTAAGACGATACTTGATGCTTTAAACGGGTGGTTCCCGCATGTGCGGGGGTGATCCTGCGCACTTTGAAAATGTAAACTTTAAACTCTTGTGGTTCCCGCATGTGCGGGGGTGATCCTAATCGCTTATAGTTAGTCTAAGCTCATAGGAGGTGGTTCCCGCATGTGCGGGGGTGATCCCGTATGCCATGATGGTGATAGTTGGATAGATGAGTGGTTCCCGCATGTGCGGGGGTGATCCCAGACCAAGAGGTCATTGGGGCGATGGATCCTAGTGGTTCCCGCATGTGCGGGGGTGATCCCAAAAGAAATCCTATCAGGCTCTATAACTAAGCGTGGTTCCCGCATGTGCGGGGGTGATCCTGGCACACTAAGTGATAGTGGTACTTTTGCCAGGTGGTTCCCGCATGTGCGGGGGTGATCCTACAATAAACTCAGGTGGAACTATTTCAGTAGTGTGGTTCCCGCATGTGCGGGGGTGATCCTTCTAAGTGAATTCAAGATATGGGCATCATGAAGTGGTTCCCGCATGTGCGGGGGTGATCCTGATCCACTGAGGGAGCTGTTTGCTCATAGCATGTGGTTCCCGCATGTGCGGGGGTGATCCTAAATGTTTCATCATAGCCACCTCACAACCACCGTGGTTCCCGCATGTGCGGGGGTGATCCAGTATCATTCGTTTGACTGATTTCAGACTCAAGGTGGTTCCCGCATGTGCGGGGGTGATCCTCCCCGGGTGGGAGTGGTCCAAGGATCCATTGTGTGGTTCCCGCATGTGCGGGGGTGATCCCAAGGGCACCATCTCCATCAGGATCTTCTGTAGGTGGTTCCCGCATGTGCGGGGGTGATCCTCACCCTAATCCATGCACCGTCTTCATAGCGATGTGGTTCCCGCATGTGCGGGGGTGATCCTGCTTAACGATAGGCGGATCACGATTAAAAAAGGTGGTTCCCGCATGTGCGGGGGTGATCCCAAGTCCATCACCTTAAAGAGATGTGAAGAGGAGTGGTTCCCGCATGTGCGGGGGTGATCCCAATAAACTCTATGTAACGGACATACGCGTACTGTGGTTCCCGCATGTGCGGGGGTGATCCTAAGACATCATCAACTCCTAGCAGTAATTATGGGTGGTTCCCGCATGTGCGGGGGTGATCCTCCATGCACCGTCTTCATAGCGATACATGACGGGTGGTTCCCGCATGTGCGGGGGTGATCCTGCCTCGGCGCGCAGCTTTTCGACGGTATCGATGTGGTTCCCGCATGTGCGGGGGTGATCCTCGTCTGTAAAACGTCATACTCACAATATTTCAGTGGTTCCCGCATGTGCGGGGGTGATCCTCCTTTGGCTAACTCGCCAAGGAGTTCAAATCCGTGGTTCCCGCATGTGCGGGGGTGATCC
>LFRM01064878.1_pt1 | contig 15981 bp, 15 predicted proteins | sample 618341 | NCBI WGS metagenome assembly LFRM01 (sample SAMN03654438, study PRJNA283298) | anaerobic digester metagenome | isolation source: pool of bioreactors CSTR01a, CSTR02a, and CSTR03a thermophilic anaerobic... | place: Denmark: Kgs. Lyngby | collected 2014-05-21 | reverse complement strand
GAAGTTAAAGTTGGATTGAAAATATAAGGTGAAATTGAAGGTAAGAATTGCTGGATTTGGGATGTGAATTTTTCGGATAAAGGATTAAAAATTGAATTCCTTTTAGAAAGCACTGAAATAACCAGTGAATTTGATATATAATAATATAGAAAACGAGACGATTGGAAGCGAAAGCCCTTTTGTTTTCCAAATACCATTTGTATGGAGGAAAGAAAGAATGAGTAAAGTTACAGAAATTAAACATCCTTTGATTCAACATAAGTTGGCAATCATTAGGAACAAAAACACCGGTTCAAAGGAATTTCGCGAGATTATCGAGGAAATTGCCATGCTTATGGCCTATGAAGTTACTCGGAATATTAGTACAGAAGAAGTCATTGTGGACACACCGATGGGACCTGCCAAGTGTCAAGTTTTAGCTGGTAAGAAGTTAGCTATCGTTCCTATCTTAAGAGCGGGACTGGGTATGGTTGAAGGAATCCGAAAATTAATTCCGGCAGCCAAGGTTGGTCACATTGGAATTTACCGTGATGAAACCACCATGCAGCCGGTGGAATATTTCTGCAAATTACCTCAGGATATCCATGAAAGAGATATTATTTTAGTGGACCCGATGCTTGCAACGGGAGGATCAGCCATTGACGCCGTTACTTTATTAAAACGCCGTGGAGCAACTTCCATCCGCTTTGTAGGCATTATCTCAGCACCTGAGGGGATTAAAGCACTTCAAGATGCTCATCCTGATGTGGATATTTATCTTGCAGCCATTGATGAACGGCTCAATGAACAGGCTTATATTATTCCTGGTCTTGGGGATGCTGGTGACCGTTTATTTGGAACCAAGTAAAGGCTCATAAAATAGCTGTTTTTCTTTTGGCCTGAAAAGAATCGGCAAAAGGGAGAGGACATGTGCGGCCCTAGGAACCTGTAATATGAGATTGATGGTGAATAAGTGGTTTAAAATCAAATAATTCAGATCAATTGATGGGAGAGCGGAGATGACAGCTGATTTAATAAAACTACTTAAACGATTGTTCAAACTTGCTGGATTCGTTTTATTACCACTTAGTGGAATAGCCTATTTGATTAAAGGAGCCGCAGCTATGTTGGCCCTTTTTTCAGGTGGCCTTTTGGCTGTAGCAGGGGTAGCCCTAATGGCTTTTAGTGCTAATTATGTGTTTGTAAAAAATGGTAGCGCCTTTGTCACGATTGGGATCCATTTTCTCAAAGTGTTTGTCACGGCACTGGCAGCATGGCTGTTTGTGCGACACGAATCCTTGCTAGGGGTTTTCTTTGGCATTGGATATTTACTAATGGTACTTGCCATGACCATTTATACTCGAGATTTAAACTAAAGGAACTAAGAGGGGATTGAGAACAAATCGGATTTATAAAAATTTTAATGTTTATTTTAGCAAGTGAGGACTAAAGTCTGTTACAATTACTATGGAGAAAGAAAAATAAGCCTTGAAAAAGCGTTGAACAGGCCTTAAATCCGATATATTTCAATTAATTATTGATTTATTGCAAAAAAGGCTTGAAACTGGGAGCGGTTTCAATATATAATAAGTTTTGTCAGTTTAATTATGGAGGTGTACCCAAGTGGCCAAAGGGGGCAGACTGTAAATCTGTTGTCTCAGACTTCAGTGGTTCAAATCCACTCACCTCCACCATTTTAAACTGAATACGCCGATTTCAATCGGCACATGCTGGTGTGGCTCAATGGTAGAGCAGCTGATTTGTAATCAGCAGGTTGTCAGTTCGATTCTGACCACCAGCTCCGGAGGTGTACCCAAGTGGCCAAAGGGGGCAGACTGTAAATCTGTTGTCTCAGACTTCAGTGGTTCAAATCCACTCACCTCCACCAATTCAATAATTTAATAGTTACTCTTATCAAGAGAGGTGGAGGGAAAAAAGGCCCTGTGAAACCCGGCAACCGGCAATTATGTACGGTGCCAATTCCTGCGCGGCTGCGCAAGATGAGAGAAGTATTCTGAGGAATAACCTTCTGTCGTCGCGCAAGAGGTTATTTTTTTATGCTTTAAATAAAAGGTTTAAAGCGATTCAAGGAGGAAACTAATGAAAAAATTATTTACATCGGAGTCTGTGACTGAAGGGCATCCTGATAAAGTTTGCGATCAGATTTCTGATGCAGTCTTAGATGCTATTTTAGCTCAAGATCCTGATGCTCGAGTTGCCTGTGAGACCTGTGCTTCCACTGGTCTGATTTTAGTTATGGGTGAGATCACTACAGACTGTTATGTGGACATACCAAGGATAGTCCGTCAGACTGTGACTGAAATTGGTTATGTTCGAGCCAAGTACGGCTTTGATGCCGACACCTGTGCCGTTTTAACGTCAATTAACGAGCAGAGCCCTGATATCGCTATGGGCGTTGATAATGCCTTAGAAAAGCGAGGAGTGGCCTCTAAGAGCTTCGAGGAAACCTTTGGAGCTGGCGATCAAGGAATGATGTTTGGTTTTGCAACTAATGAAACAGTCAGCTATATGCCAATGTCGATTCATTTGTCCCACCGGCTAGCTAAAAAATTAGCCGATGTGCGAAAAGACGGAACCATGGCCTATTTACGGCCCGATGGAAAAACCCAGGTAACGGTAGAATATATGGGCGATAAACCAGTCCGAATTGATACGATTGTAGTGTCGACTCAACATGCTCCAGAAGTGACATGGGAACAGATTAATGAAGATGTTATAAAGTATGTGATTGAACCGATTGTTCCCGCTGAGCTACTAGATGATGAAACTCGTTATTTAATCAACCCAACTGGACGCTTCGTTCAAGGTGGTCCTGGGGCGGACTCAGGATTGACTGGACGTAAAATCATCGTTGATACCTACGGAGGCTATGGCCGCCATGGTGGCGGTGCATTCTCCGGTAAGGATCCAACCAAGGTAGACCGATCAGGAGCCTATGCGGCGCGCTGGGTAGCTAAAAACTTAGTTGCAGCAGGTGCAGCTGACAAATTAGAAATTGCATTGGCCTATGCCATTGGTGTTGCCAAACCAGTCTCCATTGAAGTCGATACCTTTGGAACAGGAAAAATTGCAGATGAGCGTATCATAGACATTGTCTCTAAAGTCTTTGACCTAAGACCCGGTGCAATCATTAACAATTTAGATCTCCAACGTCCCATTTATCGTCAAATTGCTGCCTATGGTCATTTTGGTCGAACAGACTTGCATCTTCCCTGGGAAGAATTGAATAAGGTCGATGAGATCAAGAAGTTAATGAGATAGAAAATCTCAAGAGATGAAAAAACAATAAGATCAAAGAAAGCGCTAGCTTTTAAAGCTTGTCTAGATCATGAATCTGATTGGAAGATTTTGCTGGATATTGTAATAAAAGTAGCTCTTAAAAACTCCTGCTGGTTATGGTGCTTCCGTGACCGGCAGGAGTTTTTATTATGAAAACTGTTTGTTATTTTGTTTGTAAAACCTTGCGAAGAATTGGGGAAAAATGATTTGAAAGAGAGTATAATATGAAGGAGTTCTTTTAATCACTGGCCCCAATGTGTAAGGTTAAATTTGGGTTCCAGAGACTTGGAAAAAGAAATCCTATCAAATCAAAATAATCTCGTTTAATAGCTTCGTTAAAAATGAAACTTTGTAAATGAGAATTCGTATAAAGGAGACAAATCCACATGGCTAATAAACTAGGAAAGATTCTATTTAAAACGGCTGGATTACTTTCCTTGGTCGGCTATCATGTCTATCAGACCAAGGTGCTGCGTAATAGAATCACACCGTTATTTTATCCCGATTTACCAGAAGAATTAGAGGGGTATCGCATCGTTCATATCTCTGATTTACATGGTGCTTTATTTGGCAAGGATAATGAGAAGCTGGCTCGGCAGATTATGGCACTGGACCCAGATGTCCTTTGCATGACTGGGGATATGGTCCATAGTTTTTCCGATGATGGGGAGGCTTTTTTAAAGCTGGTTTCCGGATTGGACAAAGGCTTGATCAAATTGTTTGTTTCAGGAAATCATGAAAACTTACAACGAACCTTATCAGGCTATCAAAGTTTGAATCGTTCTGTTCTTTATAAAAAACTGGAGAATTATAATGTGCGACTATTAGATGGAGCGAGTTATCAACCGGAAGGGCTACCCCTCATCTTTAAGGGAATCGCCGATGATCATGATCATTATCAAGGCATTCATTTCAAGGAAGAACTCTTTGATTTAGAGGCTTTATTGCCTGAGCCGAGAAAGGATTTTCTAAACGTAGCTTTAATTCATCGTCCCAATTACTTTAGAAGTGTAGCCAAGTATGGCTACGATTTAATGCTATCAGGTCACACCCATGGTGGGATTATTCGAATATGGGGAAAAGGTGGACTGTTATCACCAGAACGAAAATTTTTTCCAGAACTCGATAAAGGGCTTTTTTATATCAAGAACAGTTATCTAAACGTTTCTTCGGGGCTTGGCCAGATTAAGGCTATACCACGGGTGGATAATCAACCGGAAGTTAGTTTACTCATTCTGCACAAAGGGCCACGAGATGTAAGGCACATGAAAGCAGTCAAAGACCTCCAGTAAAATTGATGGAGTAAAAAAATGCAGTAAAAAATGATAAATAATGAGCTTTAGATGAATGTCTAAGAAAAATGTTCAAAAGGATAAAAAACAGTAAAATTATTTGGGAAGCAAACAGTAATACCACTTGGGTATTTAAATAGCAGTTCTAAAATTCTAATGAAAGAGGTTTTCCTAAGCTGTCCTTCTTGGTTTGGTTTTTAAACTTAACCAAGAAGGACAGCTTATTTTTGAATATTAGCTCTGTAGTATAGAGCCAATATAAAGTGATGATATCAAAGATCTAACTATTTAAGTATTGCGCACCATACATAATGTTCAGTCTACTTGACAAAATGTATGGTTGGATATACTATTATAAATAAGAAGGAGGTTGGCTATGATTATCAATAATTATGTTAAAATGCAACGGGCAAAATTAGGATTCACGCAAGAGAAATTGGCTAAAGCTTGTAATGTGACACGACAAACCATTATTGCACTGGAAAAGGGAAGTTATACACCGTCTTTGGAATTGGCATTTCGACTATCTGATTTATTTCAAGTACCCATTGAAGAAATATTTTATCGCGAGGAGGAAGCAAAATGAGAAAGACTACATTAGGAACTGTTTTAACCATTGCACTGGCATGGACTCTTTATTTTCTATATTTGGAACGGAGCACCTTCTATGCAGCCCACCAGGCAAATGTTTTAGAAAGGAGTCATTTAATTAAAATGTTGGTTCCTGCAATTTCAGGAATTATTATTACTAGTTTAATGCTTTGGAATGCGGGCAAAGGAAAAAGTTTCAAAAGTATGAAAGCCTTTTTAAAAGAAGATACTATGCTCACACAGGAAGACGAAAGAGAACGTCTCATTACTTCGCAAGTCGCCCTCAAGAGCTATCGATTGTTGAGTAATATATTCTGGATTGCTCTAGTAGCTTCTATTAGCTTCATCGATGTTAAGTCCTTAGCGATAGAGCATCTGGTATTAATTATTGCAGTACTAGTTACCGTGGAATCCATGTATTTTTATTGGAATTTTAGAAGGATGATTAGCGAATAAGGGATGGCCACATAAAATAAATTCGTTTTAAGGAGATCCTTTAGGAAAAATTTTGGCAATTTAATAAAAGTTTTAGAAAAGGGAGTTCGCTGTCATCTAGAGAACTCTTTTTTCACATGCTAAAGACTTATTGAGCAACTAATCCTAAGCAAAAGCTTTTGAACTTATTAAGGAGTAAGAAGCCTTCTCATAAAACAAGATACATCAGGCAAAAGAGTTCTTAAAGCTCGCTAAAAGTCTAGCCAAGATTTTAAATAGACCTAGCTTCTCCTATTCAAGGACATGAACAATAGAAAATGAGGAATTAGAACTCTAAGGACATGTCAGATTGCAGAGAAAACTTTAAATCAGATAGGATTCCTGTGTGGGGCCTGTTTGAAAGCCGTCTTTAGCCACATAATTTAATTGAATGAGTCGAAAGATGAAGGGGAGTGATGGATGGAGTATAATGGTAACAGGAATGAATTCAGAGAACTAAAGTTCAACTGGGAAGGCAGGTCAAAGGCTCATGGAGTTTAAAGGAACAGTTAAGGACATCATCTTTCAAAATGAGGAGTCAGGTTATGTTATAGGTCGGCTTCAACATGATGAAGGTATATTGACATTCACGGGGACTATTCCCTGGATTTTTGAAGGTCAATTATTAGTGATGCAAGGGCAAATGATCAAGCACCCTACTTTTGGTAACCAGCTAAAAGTGGATCGCTCAGAGGAGATGGTTCCAGAATCTCGGGAAGGCTTGGAGAAATATTTAGCATCAGGCATCATTAGTGGGGTGGGGCCGGTGACGGCCAAACGACTAGTTGATACCTTTGGCTTAAAAGTGTTTGATGTCATGGATGAAGACTTGGAACAATTGCTTCAGGTTGAAGGCATTGGCCAAAAGAAATTGGAACTAATCCGGAAAAGTTATGAAAAAAGTCGAGAAGTTCGTAATATCATGGTCTTTTTGCAAAGCTATGGCGTAACTCCCAAGCAGTGCATGAAAATATATTATCGATTTGGTCAAAACTCCATTGAAGTAGTACGGGAGAACCCCTATATCTTGAGTAAGGAAGTTGCTTCCATTGGTTTTCGGACGGCTGACCGCATAGCGGGAAATTTAGGGATTGAAAAAGATTCGCCTTTTCGCATCCAAAGTGGTATCGACTTTATGGTGAACTCCTTTGCAGGCCTTGGCAATACCTGCATGCCGGTGGAGAAATTATTACGCGATGGTGCGGAAACCTTGGGTGTGGGCCAAGACTTGATATTAGATAATTTGCAGACTCTCGTTTTAAATGGGGAGATGATGGTGGAGGATATCGAAGGTGTCCAATGTGCCTTCACACCAATTTATTGGCATGGCGAAGTTAATATTGCAGGTAAACTCTTAGCCATGATGGATTACCCCTATCCCAAACTGCCCCTACAGGCGGATGAATTTATTGAGGATTATGAAACCAATCAAAACATTAAACTCCATGACCTACAAAAAGAAGCTGTACGTGGTGTTTTAGAAAATGGAATAGAAATTATAACTGGGGGACCAGGTACCGGTAAAACCACTATTATTAAGTGCATTTTAGCCATGCTAAAAGAAGCTAGACTCAAGGTTTTAATGGCCGCCCCAACGGGTCGAGCAGCGAAACGAATGACGGAAACCACAGGGGAAGAATCAAAAACCATTCATAGACTCTTAGATCTTGGTATAACCGATGATGGCGATGAAATTGGAGAAGGTGGCGAACTAGATTGTGATTGCGTCATCATTGATGAAGCCTCCATGGTTGATGTTATTTTAATGAATAAGCTGCTAGCAGCCTTAAAGCCAGGAACTCGATTAATCTTAGTGGGGGATGCCGATCAGCTACCCAGCGTGGGACCAGGACGAGTCCTAGGAGATTTAATTGCCTCCGGTGGCGGTAAGGTTGTTTCTTTGGAAGTGATTTATCGCCAAGGTGAGGAATCTATGATCACCGTGAATGCTCACTTAATCAATGAAGGCAAGCAACCAAAGTTAAATACCAAGGGGGGAGACTTCTTTTTTATGAGCGGCGGCGACCAAGCAGGTACAGCGGATACTCTAGTGGAGCTAGTTAATACTCGTTTACCCCGCTTTAACGGGACATGGGATAAGGTCCGGGACTTTCAAATTTTGTCACCCATGCGCAAAGGGGATTTAGGAATCAATCGGCTGAATGAAGTCCTGAAAGACATTTTAAACCCATCCGAGGAAAAGCATAGCTTTACTTCCTTTCGAACCGGTGACAAGGTGATGCAAAACCGGAATAACTATCAACTAAAATCAAGATTTACTCAAGACTTCTTGCCTGGAACCCTCCAGGAAGAAACCGGCGTCTTTAATGGTGACGTAGGCTTTATTGTGAAAATAGATGATGAGGACCAAATTGTTACGGTGTTTTATGATAATGAGCGGTTTGTTGACTATACACCGGCTGAACTGGATGATTTAGAGTTAGCCTATGCCATTACCATACATAAAAGTCAGGGTTCTGAATTCCCTGTTATTTTAATTCCGCTTTTCATGGGACCGCCCATGTTGTTGAATCGAAATTTAATTTACACTGCAGTGACTCGAGCTCGTCAAATGGTAGTCTTAGTTGGTGACCAACGAGCCTTACAATTCATGATAAATAATGACCGTTCCACCGAGCGGTACACATCACTGGGTTTCCGGATTAAAAAGTCTGTAGCCCTTTTGGAATAAGGAGAAAGAAAAGCTATGATCGTTGATTTGGAACATTTAACGTCTGAATTATTCAACTGGTTTCATCATTCCAATGTGAAAGCGATTAATGTGGTTACGGTGCCCTACCGAGGAGTGGACCCTCTAGCAGGTTTATTGGAACATGTTTTAGGAAAGGTAAGGTTATTATATATTACTGGTCCAGCTGGACCGGAAGAATCCATTGAACGATTCCTAGAGGCCCGGGATATTGAGTTTAGTCATAATGAAGAGTCTGAAGCACCAGTTATTATTCTAGACTACGACAGAGCTTTCTCAAGTCAAGGCCAATACGATCTGGTGATTTATGATGATGTGAATTCGTTTCCTACCCACCGTAAAAATGAAATGCATGAACTGTTAAATCATATTTATTATCGGACCAAAAAGATAATTGCTTATTCTTTAGAAGCTGTATTTCGTAATGTGATTAACTTGGAACTGCCACTAAAAGAAAATCGAAGTTTTGTTACAGAGCCTCGGTTTATTGGAGTAAAAGGGGATATTAAAACATCTGTCCCCAGTTCTGTTTACGAGTACATTAACTTTTTTATTCGAGATCAAAGATCAATTGTGGTTTTTGTGCCAGATGATGAAACAGCCGAAGGGATGAAAAGTTATCTTGAACGGATTGATCCAGCCTTAACAAAACATATGCACGATGTGAGTGGCTTAAGTATCGAAGAAGTCCGCGACCGAGTCTTAGAGAATAAAAACGGAATTTTGTTATTTACCAAGCAAATAAACGATTTTCGAGAAATACCCGTTAATTTTGAATTTATTGTTGCTGATAGCAGCGCTAAAGCTTATGAATACCGTCAATTCATTTTTCTTTGTCTTCGCAATGGCTTGTTTGACGATTTAAATGGTGAAGTTCTCCTTGTTTCTTCTGCTTTAACCTATGATATGGATCGGACAAAAAAGCTCACTCAAAATTATAATCGAGTCATATGGGAAAACGACCAATTATTTTTATAAAGCAAAAGATGAGACAACAATATGGAGCTAGCATGAAAGCTTATTTATTGGACCTATTTTTTGAACGCTTAGCTTGCCCCGTGTGTGGCTGTGAAGGGCCAGGTTTATGTATGGCCTGCCAAAATGAATTACGTTTTTGGGGTGATTTTTCCTTGGAGGAATGGTCTGGTCACGCCATGTATCATTACCAAGGGGCAGCTAAAAGCTTGATTTATGGCTATAAACAAAAACTCTCTTGGGAGGCAGAACGAGGACTTTGCCAAATAATGGATACTTGGCTCCGGCAAGATGCTAGTCAGACAATATTAGCTGAATCTTGGGATTATATAATACCCGTAGCTTCGGTAAGGGAAAAGGTGAAGAGTCGAGGCTTTGATCCTGCGCATCGCTTGGCAAGGCACCTTTCTGATAAAACCAATATTAAGCTTCTTGAGTGTATTGAAAACGGTGGTAGGAGTGAACACAAGGCCATGAGTTTTCGGCAACGTCAACAGACAGCGGAAGAGTCGTTTAAAATCAAAGCAGGATTTACGGAGAAATGCCAGGGAAAACGCTTATTAATTTTTGATGATATTATGACAACGGGAACCACAGTTCAAGCAGTGGGGAGAGAATTGACCTCTGCTGGAGCAGAAAAAGTGGGTTTTTTAGTGATCCAACGTGCTAGTCTATAAATGTTATGAATGATGTACTAGCTAAAAACCTCAGTAAATCTTACTGGGGCTTTATTTTTGCTGAGAAGCGCTAAAACATTGAAGACATTGAAGTTTTTATTCATATGAATTAAAACCACAACAAAAACCACAACAAAAACCACAAGAAAAACCACAAGAAAAATAAAAAAATAGATTTACAAAAAAATGAAAAAATAGAGCACACAAGAAAAAGACAGCAAGAAATTAACAACAAAAAAAGAAAAAAGCAGGTACTATTTAAAGTACCTGCTGGAGTTTTTATTCTTCTTCGAACTGATCCTTGCCTGCTCCGCAAAGTGGGCAAACCCATTCTTCTGGAATATCTTCAAATGCAGTTCCTGGTTCTACGCCATTATCTGGGTCACCAACTGCTGGGTCATAAACGTAGCCGCATAATAGACAAACGTAACTTTTCATACTTTATCCTCCTGAAATTCTGTTAATATTAAGGTATACAGGATTAAAAAAATAAAATCCTGTCCTGTTAAAAATTATAGGTTACTCTGGCAACGATAACAAGTCTAAAAGAGAAAGTTAATCAAATTTTAAGTAATGATAGGCTGGTATTAATAATGACAAAAACGGAACTGAATTTATATTTGAATGATCTAAGTGAGGCTGTTTCTCAAACAAGTGATATGAAGCAGCTGAAACTTCACAGTGAATTAGTTAGGGAGCGGTATCGCGATAAAACCTCCAGGGGAAAGGATTTGGAAATCCAAGAGCAAGGGGAGGCTGAAGCTTATCTGGCCTGGCGTTGGCCTGTGACTGCCATGGTAATCCACGAAGTATTGGGTCGGCTTAAAGAAGCTTGGCCGGAATTTAGCCCTCAATCAGTACTGGATCTTGGAGCAGGGCCAGCGGTATCTGTCTTGCCTGCGGTCTTACAGTTTCCCATGATAAAAGATTATATTCTATGGGAAGAACAATCCGCAATGAATCAAGCGGGGGAGCTGATGCTGAGTCGAATGAAAGGGACTTTCCCGCAGATCACAGCTAGTCGCTGGCAGAAAGGTGACTTTCTAACCGGTGATTGGCCGGCAACAGATTTGATTTTGGCCAGCTATGCCGTGAATGAACTCAACCAAAGCGAGTCTAAAAGGCTCTGTAAGGCTCTGGCTGCCTCTGCGGCACGGGTGGTTGTCCTTATCGTGCCAGGAACCCCTGAACACTTTGAGGGCCTTACAGCCATGCGCAATCGCCTTTTAGATGAAGGTTATTCCATCTTGGCACCCTGTACTTTTACAGGTCCCTGTCCGATGGAACACGATAATTGGTGTCACTTCTTTCTTAGAGTCCAGCGCTCCAAGTTACTTCGGCAATTAAAGAGTGCAGAACTTTCCTACGAAGATGAGAAGTTCTCCTACTTAATCTTAAGGAAAAATGAAGGCTTCAATCAAGAGGCAAGGTCGAAAGACAATCCCCATGACAATAAAAATGAAGTACGCATCATCCGTCATCCCATCATTAATAAAGGCTATCGACAAGTAAGCCTATGTGGAGATGGTAAAATTCGTGAGGTCCGCTTCACGAAAGGACGTCATAAAGCAATTTATCGAATGTTAAAGCGTAAAAGCTGGGGGGACTTATTGGACATTTCTTCTCTTCCAGGAGATCAGTAGCCTATGGAGTTGAAAATAATAAAGTTGAAATAAAAACAGAGACCTCATTTTATTTTAGAGGTCTCTGTTTTCTTGTTTCAGAAAGAATTTTAGTGCTTGCTTTTAACTGAACCAAGAGCTTCCGCAAAAGCTGTTGCCATACGCAATACAGAACGGAGAGTAATTTGATCTGCATTATCGCGGCAAGGATTAAACTCTACAAAGTCAATGGAGCGAACCATTTCTGTTTCAATGATGCCCTTAATGAGTTGTTCGGACTCATCATATTCCATGCCATCTTCGACAGGCGTACCGGTTCCGGGAACCAAAGCAGAATCTAGTGAATCAATATCATAAGAGATGTGGATGTCTTTAATATTTCGTTTTTCTAGCAATTCCATCAGTTCCATAAGAACGATGCCCATGCCTTTATCACGAATTTCTTCCATATACCACACGTTGATTCCCAGTTCATCAATTAGGGTAACCTCGCCATCATCCACTGAACGGGCTCCAATAATAAAACAATTGTGAGGGTCAACTTTGCGACCTTCATAGTATAAGTTTTTCAGAGCATCATGGCCGGCGCCCATGGAAGCACCTAAAGGCATGCCATGAATGTTTCCAGAAGGGGAGGATTCAGCCGTATTAATATCAGCGTGGGCATCAATCCAAATCACACCGACTTCATTGCCGAGAACTTTTGTAACGCCAGCTATGGAACCAAGACCTAACGAATGGTCGCCTCCAATGGTGAAGGGTAAATAGTGTTCCTTAATGGATTGGCCAACTTCTTCGGCCAAGGCTTCATTGGTTTCAATGACACCATCTAGATATTTCATATGGTCATGAGCTTTATATTTATCTTCTTTGTTAAGAACAGGGACTGTGACAAAGCCACGGTCACGAACATGATTTCCAGCTTTTGTAAATATTTCCTCTAGGCCGTGGTCCATTAAGGTCTGCGGGCCATTTTCAACCCCTTCTCTATCACAGCCATAGAAAAGAGGGACTTTAACTAAATCTATATGCATTTAAATACCTCCAATACTTTTTTTATTATAAAGGATACAAAAGCAAAAGACCACATCAAAAGGAGTCTCTGTAAAGGTTCGCAAGTTGATGGCGGCATAATCATACAGGAAAGCAGCTATTTTTATTTTACTCCAAATTACTTGGAATTATGCAAGGCTTTTGAGTGAAACTCTTAAAGTCAAAGGTTAAGGGGGTCATTATCAATCAATTGAGTTGCATAATATACATTGGAGAGAATTTAAAGTTCAATGAATTTAAAAATATGAGTAAAGATTGGTCTGAAATGAATGTTTATAAGTCCGGAAAATATTTTTTAGTTCATCTCCTTTGTCGATTGAAATCAATGTTTAAGCTTAATCGATTGAACTCGATTGCTTGGACTCGATTGCTGGAAACAAGTAGCATTAGCAACATCTTCTAAAGAGTGTAACATGGGTTACACTTAAAACTAGACGCTAGAGGCTATACTAGAGAAGACATCAATTGAAATTTGGAGGGGAAATAATGATTGAATTAAATACATCAGGTATTGAAACCGATATGTTCTGTTTTCAGTGTGAGCAAACGGTAGGTGGAAAAGGTTGTACTAAAATGGGTGTTTGTGGTAAAGATCCAGCCGTTGCAACACTACAAGACCTGTTAGTGAACCAAGCCAAGGGAATTGGTTTTTACGCCACAGAACTTATTAAGCAGGGCAAAGAAGTTGACAGTAAAGTTGGAAAGTTTGCCTATGACATTATGTTTACTACATTGACTAACGTCAATTTTGATTCAGAAACTCTGACAGTTCTGATTAATAAAGCCCAGACTATGAAGGAAACACTTCGCGAAGAAGCTGGCGTTACTGGCCCAAGCGAAGCTGAATATAATGCACCCGCAGATTATGAAGCGCAAATTGCCGAGGGCAAAAAGTTCAACGTACTGAATGGACGGGATGCTTTAGGTGAAGACATTATTTCATTACGTGAATTAGCTTTATACGGTTTGAAGGGCTATGCAGCTTATGGCCACCATGCAGCTGTTTTAGGATATCGGGACACGGACTCAGACGTGGCTTTCTTAAGATTCTTAGCCTTATCCATTGATGATTCCCTCACTGTTGATCAGTGGGTTAATATTAATATGGAAATTGGACAAAAGAATTTGCGCGTTATGGAACTGTTGGACGCAGCGAATACCGGAACATATGGTGATCCAGTACCAACAAAGGTTAATATCAATAATGTTGAAGGTCCTTTCATTGTCATTTCAGGTCATGATTTAAGAGATCTTAAAATGCTCTTGGAGCAAACCGAAGGGAAAGGCGTTAATGTCTACACCCACGGAGAAATGCTACCAGCTCATGGCTATCCTGAATTGAAGAAATTTAAGCACTTAGTAGGAAACTATGGTGGAGCTTGGCAGGATCAACAGAAGGAATTTGACAACCTACCAGGAGCTGTCTTAATGACAACCAACTGCATCCAAAAACCAAGAGCTTCCTATGAGGATCGGATTTTCACTTCAGGTGTTGTCCAAATGCCAAATTGCTTACATATACTAGCCGATGAAGATGGGCACAAAGACTTTAGTCCGATCATTGAAAAAGCTTTATCCCTCCCAGGTTTCCAAGAAACAGAAAAGCCAAGAGAAATTCTAGTTGGCTTTGGACACAAAGCAACTTTATCCCATGCTGGAGAAATTGTTGAAGCAGTTAAAGCTGGACAAATTCGCCACTTCTTCCTGATTGGTGGTTGTGACGGGGCAAAATCCGGTAGAAACTACTACACAGACTTTGCAACCTCAACACCAGAAGACACTATCATGTTAACCTTGGCTTGTGGTAAGTATCGCTTTAACAAATTAGAATTTGGTACCGTAGCTGGTTTACCTAGATTGCTTGATTGCGGTCAGTGTAATGACGCTTACTCAGCCATCAAGGTAGCGGAAGCCCTAGCGGAAGCCTTTGAGTGTGGCATCAATGATTTACCATTATCCATGATTTTATCTTGGTACGAGCAAAAGGCCGTAGTTATTCTATTGACCCTCTTATCCTTGGGTGTTAAAGACATTAAGCTTGGACCATCATTACCAGCCTTCCTTTCTCCAAATGTTCTTAACGTTTTGGTTGAAAACTTTAACATTGCACCAATTACCAATGCAGAAGCAGACTTGAAGGAAATCCTCGGTTAATACTGAGAAAATGAAAAACTAAATCCCGATGAACAATTTCACAAAGTTTAAATTCATAGGGATTTTGAAAATGGAGGCAAGCTAATTGAGCTGCCTCCATTTTCTGCGTGTTAGACCTGTGGTATGATGGTAGAATGAAAAAATAAGAGCTCATTTACTGCTCTAACTCAAGCTTCAATTCGAGCACTTGGAAATACGGAAAAACATTTAAATGAAACTGCGAAATGAAACTGCGAAATGAAAGATATAAAAGGAAGAAGAGTTCCTTGTTCATAAATTGGGAGGATATAAATTATGAGAATGCGTCATAAACCATGGGCATTGCCTGAAATGAAAAAAGATCCAAAATTTTTCTTAGAGCCCTTTGGCATGAAAGGAAAGTGGCAAGAGCACTTTGGGAATGCGGCACCCATAGAATTAGAGATTGGCTGTGGGAGAGGGGATTTTATCGCCCAGCTAGCCAAACGGCACCCGGAGCGTAATTTTATTGCTTTGGATTTAAAAAATGAAGTGTTAGTTTATGCTCTTCGGAAAATAAACCAAGAAAAACTGGACAATGTGCGGATTATTTCAATGAAGGCTGAAGAGCTGGAAAAGGTTTTTGATCAAAATGAGATTGCAAGAGTTTATATCAACTTTGCTAATCCTTGGCCAAAAGCGAACCACAATAAACGGCGCTTAACTCATCCAAGGTTTTTAGCCTTGTACCGTTTATTTACTAAGCCTGACTGTGTAGTGGAATTTAAAACCGACGATGAAGAACTATACACAGCATCCTTGGAGTATTTCCCTGAAGCGGGCTATGAAATGACCTATCAAACCGATGATTTACCTGCTAATCATCCAGAAAACATTCAAACCGAATATGAAACAAAATTCCGTAGTTTTGGGATGCCGATTTATCGTATTGATGCGGTGAAACGACCCATTTCAGAAGAACGACTCGAAATGATGTTGGAGTGGAAGCGAAAGTCCATGCAAAAAACAGGACGTCCGACTTGGAGCACCTACAAAAAAGATGACCCTGACAGCGAGCCAATAGAAAAGTAAGGTTAAAAAACGGATTAAAAGACGGAGCCATTGGCTTCGTCTTTTTGCTCTAGACGCGGAGATGAAAAGAAAATGGAGAAATTCGAAAAGCAGCCTAAAAGAAA
>LFRM01342969.1_pt1 | contig 15985 bp, 12 predicted proteins | sample 618341 | NCBI WGS metagenome assembly LFRM01 (sample SAMN03654438, study PRJNA283298) | anaerobic digester metagenome | isolation source: pool of bioreactors CSTR01a, CSTR02a, and CSTR03a thermophilic anaerobic... | place: Denmark: Kgs. Lyngby | collected 2014-05-21 | reverse complement strand
TTGGGCTGGGTGTAAACCGCTTTCTAACAGTGCTAAATCGGCATTGGCTGGGGGTTGATGCAAATAGTGTAGCGCATCCACTAAACGCGGAAAAACTTGCGTCTGCTGAATTTCTAAAGGTAAGAGTTCTTCGGGTGGGTGACTGGCTAAATAGCCCAAGGCTTGCTGCACTAGCTGCCTTAACCGCTGTTGCTGAAAACCTTCAGTAATAGGGTAAACGGGGGTTAAACCTTGTTCTAAGGCGGGTGTGGCTAATTCTTGACTTAACACTTTAAATTCTGGGTGGTACATTTCTAGCCCAGTTGCCCCTGGGCGGGCTTCACCATAACAACGCAGCCAACAGCCTACTTCTAGTTGCTTTTTCATGGTTGCTGAAAAGTGAAAAAACCTTAAACTCAGCAACCCTGTTGCATCACGAATACGCACTAACAAGCTGCGCCGTCGCCCTACAATAACCTGATTCGCCACCACTTCACCTTCAACCACAGCGGTGCTACTCACCCTTAAACTACCTAAAGGGCTAATTTGGGTATGGTCTTCATAGCGCAGCGGCAGATGAAATAACAAGCCTTGCATATCTTGAATACCCAAACGCTGCAGCTTTTCTTCTAAGGCTTGGCCTACGCCTTTTAGCTTGGTTAGGGGTAAGTTATGCAATAAGGCAGACATGCTTCACACCAACTTAAGTTGTGCCACTGCCTGCACTAAAGCTTCAATAGCCTTGGGGCGTGGAAAACTAGCTCGCCAAGCTAAGGCCACGGTGCGCGAAGGAACAGGCTCGGCAAAGGGGCGGCTAATTAAAACGTCGGGCGCATATTGGTTCATGCCAATAGCTGAATAGGGCAAGACAGTAATACCCAAGCCTGAAGCAACCATGTGGCGAATGGTTTCAAGCGAACCCCCTTCGGCAATTAAACCTTGGCGTGGGTCTTTAAAATTAGCTTCTAAAGCAGGGCAAGCTTCAATAACTTGGTCTCTAAAACAATGGCCTTCGCCTAGCATTAACAGTTTTTGGCTGGGCAAATCACTAATGGGTATTTTGCTGCGTTTTTCCCAAGGGTGATTTTTGGGTAATAGCACTTCAAAAGGTTCGCTGTAAAGTTCACGCGTAACCACATCGGCTTCTGTAAAAGGCAGGGCAATAATAATCGCATCTAATTCCCCTGAACGCAGCTTGCGGCGTAAAACAGCCGTGTAGTTTTCTTCTATATAAAGCGGCATTTCAGGGGTTAGGTTTTGCAACTTAGGAATTAGGTGGGGAAACAAATAAGGGCCAATGGTGTAAATAGCCCCTAAGCGCAAGGGTGAAGTTAATTGGCTTTTACCTTCTTGCGCCATTTCTTTAATAACAGCAGCTTGCTCTAACACCTTGCGTGCTTGGTTTACAATTTTCTCACCCACAGGGGTTAATTGCACTGCACTTTTACTGCGTTCAAAAAGCATAACGCCCAGTTCTTCTTCAAGCTTCTTAACCGCTACACTCAAAGTGGGCTGGCTAACAAAACACAACTCTGCCGCACGACCAAAGTGCCTTTCTTGTTCCAGCGTAACAATGTACTTAAGTTCCGTCAGCGTCATAGGTTTTTTACCTGCTGGTTTTTATTCGTGGGTTAATTAAAAAGTATGCTGCATTGATTTAAATAATCAAGCAAAGTGTTTTTAATTCCCTAAATCTATGATGCAACCCACTTAAACTTAAATTAGGCGTTTTTTTATTGCCGCTAACACGCCTTTAACATCTAACCCACAATCGGCTAGCAGCTCTTGCTGTGAACCTTGATCAACCCAAAGATCAGGAATACCTAAATTCAGCAGTTTTGGCTGAAGGTTTTGGCTGGCATAAAACTCATTAATTGCACTGCCCACCCCACCCATAATGGCATTTTCTTCTAGGGTGACTAAAAGTTCGTGGCTTGCTGCTATTTCTAATAAAAGTTGTTCATCTAAAGGTTTTACAAAACGTAGGTTTACCAGCGTAGCATCTAGCTGTTCCGCCACTTCAGCCGCTGTAGCAACTAAACTCCCCAAAACCAGCAAAGCAATTTTTTTGCTTTTTTCTTTACTCGCCTTGCGCCTTACTTGGGCTTTACCAATCGGCAAGCAGGTTAAGCCTTCTTCTATTAGAACACCTGGCCCTTTGCCTCTTGGGTAACGCACTGCTGCTGGGCCTTGGTATTGATAACCCGTGGTTAACATCTGGCGGCATTCGTTTTCATCAGCAGGCGCCATAATCAACATATCTGGCACGCAGCGTAAAAAAGAAATATCTAAAGTACCGTGGTGGGTTGGGCCATCTTCACCAACCACACCAGCACGGTCGATAGCAAAAAGCACATCTAAGTTTTGTACTGCTACATCGTGAATTAGCTGGTCATAGGCTCTTTGTAAAAAAGTAGAATAAATAGCCACCACCGGTTTCATGCCTTCACACGCCATGCCTGCGGCTAGGGTAACAGCGTGTTGTTCGGCAATGGCAACATCAAAATACCTTTCGGGGTATTCACGCGAAAAGCGAACCATATCTGAGCCTTCACGCATCGCTGGTGTAATGCCTAATAAGCGTTTATCCACCGCAGCGGTATCACACAACCACTGACCAAACACATTTGAATAACTAAGCTTTTTAATTGCTGGGGTTGGTTCCGTTACTAATTTTGATGGTTTTTCAAGCTTACTTAAGGCGTGATAACTAATTGGATCGGCTTCGGCTGGAATAAAGCCTTTACCTTTTTTAGTCACCAAGTGCAGAAATTGCGGGCCTTTTAAATGCTTTAGGCTTTTAAGCGTTCCCATTAGTTCAGGCAAATCATGGCCATCCACAGGACCTATGTAATTAAAACCCAACTCTTCAAACAAGGAGCTAGGGCCAATAAAAGACTTCACCTGCTCTTCAGTTTTAAGGGCTAGTTCCCAAGCTAAAGGCAACTTAGAAAGCACGCGACGACTGCCTTCACGCAACTGGTTAAAAGGTTCGCTAACCAGCAAACGGGCCAAATAAGTGGCCATGCCACCAACGCTTTCTGAAATCGACATTTCATTGTCGTTCAGAATAACCAGCAAATTAGGCTGTAAATGCCCCGCATGGGCTAAGGCTTCAAACGCCATGCCCGCAGTTAAAGCGCCGTCACCAATAATGGCAATACTGCGGCGCTTGCTGCCCTGCGCTTTAGCGGCTAGCGCCATGCCTAAAGCCGCACTTATGGAAGTACTAGAATGCCCCACACCAAAAGCGTCATAGGCAGATTCACTGCGTTTAGGAAAAGCTGCCACGCCATTTTTTTGACGAATGGTTAACAGCGATTCCTTACGACCGGTTAATATTTTGTGTGGGTAAGCTTGGTGCCCCACGTCCCACACCAGACGGTCTTCCGGCGTATCAAATACGGTATGCAGCGCAAGGGTTAATTCCACCACGCCTAGGCCCGCACCAAAATGCCCACCGGTTTGGCTAACGCTCCACAACAACCAAGCTCGCACCTCACGCACCAGTAAAAGTAATTGACGCGCAGATAGCTTTTTTAAATCTACAGTCTGCTTAATTGTGTCTAGTAACGGGGTTAGGGGTGCTTGCGTAGGCAGGGCATCAAACATGAAATAAATTGCTCATTAAAAATTACGGTTAATAGACCAGTTAGCTAGTTCAACTAGGCTGCCCCATTCACCGGATAAATTATTCAAACTGCCACAGGCTTGTTGAACTAGTTCTTGCGCTCGCTGTTCAGCACCTTCTATGCCCAATAAACTTGGGTAGGTCGCTTTATTGAGTAGCGCATCAGAGCCGGTTTTTTTGCCCAGTGTCGCCTCATCGCCTTTAACATCAAGCAAATCATCTTGCACTTGGAAAGCTAAACCCAAAGCAGTGGCATAGGTGTCTAGGGTTGCTAACACATTGGCGTTGGCACCAGCTGCCAAGCCACCCATACGCACCGCAGCACGAATGAGCGCACCCGTTTTGTGGCTGTGCAAGCTTTGCAATTCTTCAAGGCTTAGCTGCTTGCCTTCACCTTGCAAATCTAACATCTGCCCAGCCACCATGCCTTGTGTGCCGCTGGCTTGGGCTAGAGTTTTGACCATGGCCAAGGCGGCGGGTTGTTGATCACAAGCCAAGGCTTCAAAAGCCAAAGTTTGCAACGCATCACCGGTTAAAATAGCGGTGGCTTCATCAAAGGCTTTATGGCAAGTGGGGCGACCACGACGCAAATCGTCATCATCCATGGCGGGCAAATCATCATGCACTAGGGAATAGGCATGAATCAGCTCGACTGCCATGGCTGGCCTGTCGCAGTGGTTTAAGTTGGCACCTAAGGCTTGCCCTGTGGCATAAACCAGCAAAGGGCGCAGGCGCTTACCACCATTTAACAGGCTGTACTTTAGGGCTTCTTGTAGTAGCTCACTAGGGCCAGCAGTTTCACTTAACAAGTCACCTAGGGCAGCATCAACACGGGCCGAGTAAAGCTGAATTAATTCTTCTAGCAGCATTAAAGCGTTCCTGCTTGAGGCTTAAAATTAAGTGGCTCAAAATTCATTTGGCCATTTTGTTCTTGCAGGCTGAATACTCGCTGCTCTGCTTGCGCCAGCTGTTGCTGACATAAGCGAGTTAAGCGCACACCTTCTTCATAAGCCTGTAACGAAGCTTCCAAACTAAGTTCACCTGCTTCCATGCTAGCCACTAGGGTTTCTAGCTGCTGCATTAATTGTTCAAAGTTAGGCTGTTCACTGCTCAACGCAAATCTTCCTTTAACTATCCAGCATCTTGCCGGGGTTCATTATTTTGTTTGGATCAAACGCATTTTTAATGGCTTTCATGTAAAGAATTTCTTCTGGGCTGCGGCTAAAATGCAGGAAGTCTTTTTTAACTAAACCTACGCCATGTTCAGCAGAAACACTGCCACCAAAAGCTTGAGTAATGGTAAATACTTTGGCGCTCACCTGATGGCATTTTTCAAAAAACTCAGTTTGATCCATACCTTTAGGCTTAAGAATATTTAAGTGCAGGTTACCGTCACCAATATGGCCGAACCAGACTATCTCAAAACCTGGGTAAGTCTCTTCAACAAAAGTATCAACGGCTTGTAAAAACTCTGGCACTTTAGAAACAATTACTGAAAGGTCGTTCTTGTAAGGTGTTTCATGGCTAATGGTTTCAGAAATAAATTCACGCAGGCTCCACAGGTTATTCAGCTGTGTTTCATTCTGACTAATAACACCATCTTCTACCCAGCCATTGTCCATGCACTGCTCGAACAGCTGCATGGCACTGTCCATTATGCCTTCATTTTCTGCTTCAAATTCTAACAAGGCATAGTAGGGCGTGGCTGTTTCAAAAGGGCGCTGTAACTGGTGGTGAGCCGTTACTTTAGCAAGTGCATTTTCTGAAAAGAACTCAAAAGCAGTTAAGTCTAGGTTAGTTTGGAAGGTTTTAAGCGTTTCCATAACCGCTGGCATATCTGGCACACCCAACACCATTACCGTTAAGTTTTTAGGCGCACGGGTTAGCTTAATAGTGGCTTCGGTAATAACGCCCAAAGTGCCTTCAGCACCAATAAATAGGTGGCGTAAATCATAACCTGTGTTGTTCTTAATCAAGCCTTTATTCAGGTTTAAAATTTCACCCTTGCCTGTAACTACAGTTAAACCCAGCACCCAATCACGGGTCATGCCATATTTAATTACTTTAATGCCACCAGCATTGGTAGCTATGTTGCCACCAATTTGGCTAGAACCTGCTGAGGCAAAGTCGACAGGGTAATAAAGCCCCTGCTGTTGGGCAAACTGCTGTAACTGTTCAGTAATCATACCGGCCTGAACCGTTACGCTGCGGTCAATTGAATTAAACTCCACCACCTTATTCATGTAATCCATCACAATAACTAATTCATTATTAGCAGCAACGGCACCTGCTGAAAGGCCAGTGCGACCGCCAGAAGGCACTAAAGCAATGTTTTTTTCATTAGCAAACTGAACAATTTTTTGCACATCTTCTGTGCTGCGAGGAAAAGCAATCGCACGAGGATTAGGTGAATGAATTTTGGTCCAATCACGACCATAAATATCAAGGGCTTCACCGTCTAGGCGAACTCTTTCTTCTCCAATCAGGGCTTCAAGGGCTAGTTTAATTTGCTCAGGGGTCATCTTGGCGGCTCTTTATAAAGTAATAAACCAATGCTAGGTTGAATAAAATGCAGGTTAAATAGGCATTAATTTCACCTAGGGAATCTTAGTCTGGGGGCTGCATAATCATCTTGTTATGGTAACATAGCTGCGTTAAGGGTGGCTTGCCTGCCCGCGTTTTTTCCACATTAGCACTACCTCCATTAGCTACCTTCCATCAGGACACCAACCTCTCATGCCTAAAACTTCACTTGATAAAAGCAAGATTAAAATTTTGCTGCTTGAAGGCGTTCACCAGACTGCAGTCGATAATTTCAAAGCCAGCGGTTACACCAACATAGAATATCACCCTAAATCTTTATCTGAAGCAGACCTGCTAACAGCAATAGAAGATGCTTATTTTATTGGTATTCGCTCTCGCACCCAGCTAACAGAAGACGTTTTTGCTGCGGCTAAAAAACTAGTCGCCGTGGGTTGCTTCTGCATTGGTACTAACCAAGTTGAACTCTACTCTGCTTTAATTCGTGGCATTCCCGTTTTTAACGCCCCTTATTCCAACACCCGCTCAGTTGCAGAGCTGGTGCTGGGTGAATTAATTATGTTAATGCGCGGTATTCCACATAAAAGCCGTGAGTGCCATCAAGGCGGTTGGATAAAATCTGCTGAAGGCAGTTACGAAGTGCGTGGCAAAAAGCTAGGCATAGTGGGCTATGGCAATATTGGCTCACAGCTATCTGTGTTGGCCGAAGCACTGGGCATGGAAGTGGTTTATTACGACGTAGTCACTAAACTTGCAATGGGCAATGCACGCCAGCTTGATACTTTAGACGAGCTTCTAAGCACATCTGACGTGGTTTCTTTGCACGTACCTGAACTTAACTCTACTCAGTGGATGATTGCTGCTGAACAACTAGGCAAGATGAAAGCAGGGGCGCATTTAATTAACGCCTCGCGTGGTTCGGTTGTGGTTATTGAAGATTTAGCTGCGGCTTTAAAATCAGGCCATTTAGCCGGTGCTGCCATTGATGTTTTCCCAGTTGAACCTCGCGGTAACGACGATGAGTTTGTTAGCCCCTTGCGTGGTTTAGATAACGTTATTCTTACACCGCACATTGGTGGCTCTACCCTAGAAGCCCAAGCCAATATTGGTAAAGAAGTGTCTGAAAAGCTGATTCGTTACAGCGATAATGGCACAACTACATTTGCAGTTAACTTCCCAGAAGTTGCCCTGCCTGCTCACCCAAATAAACACCGTTTACTGCACATTCACGAAAATATTCCCGGTGTGCTTTCTGAAATTAACCGTGTGCTATCAGAAAATGGCATTAACGTTAGCAGCCAATACCTACAGACCAATGAAAAAGTAGGCTATGTGGTGGTGGATGTTGATCGTCAAGATAGCCTACAAGCCTTAGAAGCGTTAAAAGATGTGAAAGGCACTGTGCGTAGTCGCGTTTTATTCTAAGCTTTAACATTAAAAGAACGGCTACAAAAAACCGCAGACCTAATAATTAGGGGCTGCGGTTTTTTTATTGCCTAGAAAAACCTAGGCTTCAGTTAAGTAAGCCTTGTAGCGTGGCGTTACTTTTTTCATGTAATTGCGTGTTTCATCGTAAGGCAGGCTACTTACCAGCTTATTATAAACCTGCTGTGGCGACAGGCTGTTAATGCTAACAGCTGCTTTGCTAACGTTAGTTCCTGCACCAAAAGCCCTAGCCACATTGCCAGAGCCAGTATTATAAGCGGCAATAACACAGTAGGTACGGCTTTCTTTATTCTCAATTTTTGCTAAGTAGCGGTAATAAAGAATATTCAAATAGGCACAGCCCATTTTTATATTATTTTCACTGTTATAAAGGTANNGATAAGAAGGGGCTAGCAAACGCTGCTTACCATACACTTTTTCAGAGGCATCTTTACCCGCCGAAGCAGGCACTATTTGCATTAAACCATAAGCTGGTACGTGTGATTTTGCCATAGGGTTAAAGGCACTTTCTGAGTGCATTATGGCAAAGACTAACGCAGGATCAATTTTTTCCTGTGCAGCATACTTAAACACTAAAGGCCGAAACTGTTCCGACTTTTTACTAATATTGGCTTTATCTAAAGGAATACTGAAAGCAAAAACTTTTTGGCCCGATTGTACTGCAGGACGAGTGGTTGCTTTACCTTCTTTAGAAATCTCGATTACCGCCGCTGCAATCTGTTGCTGGTTAGGGTTAGCAGTGCCAGTTAACACATCGGAAATTAAAGGTTCACTTTTTACCTTGGCCGTTTCTTGATGACTCGCTTCACGTTCAATTCGTTTTTCAATGTTTTGTACTAGCGTGTCTTTTTCATAGGCTTCTTTAACTGTAGACGCTGCTATTTCAACTAGTGCTTTGCGTAATTTAACACCTACGCCTTCAGCATTATTATTTTCTATTAGCTCAACTGTTAAAGCACCTTGTTCATAATCAATAATGGAACGTGTATTTAAATCTTTTGAATATTGCACCAGAACACTAGGCGAACCAATATTTTTATCGCCCCAAACTTGGTTAACCTTATTTTTATAATTATTAAACTCTTCTGCAACTGCTTTTTTATAGGCTGCAAAATCTTTTTCTAATTCTGCTTTATAATTACTAAACCCTTCATTTTGCTGCTTCACATAATCATCAAAACCAGTCGATGCCGCAACAATAGGATTTAAAGGGAAAAGCAATGAAACAGCACCCAACCCTTGTAAAAAATGCCTTCTATTCATCTAGCACCTACCTATTTTAATTTTAAGAGCTAAAAACTAGGCAACTCTTAAGCTGCCTAGTTTTAGATTGTTACTTAAATGCTTCTTCCATTTGCTTATCTAGCTCTTCCAAAGACTGCTTGCTTTGAAACTGCTGCCATAAAGCTTGTTCATTACGTAGGCTGGTTTTTACGCTATTTTTAATGCTTGATGAATCTAACATGCCAACTAATAGTACCAGTGTTCCGTCTGGAGCAATCCAGCGTTTTAACTGGCGGCTACCTTCAAGTGTTTGTTTGGCAATCTGACGTGAAACGTTTTCAAAGTTAGCTTCATAGGTTTGATCATCACCAGCACCCGTGGCGCGTGACCAGTTAGTTAGCAAGTTTTGCACTTTAACTTGGGTTTGACGAGCCAGTTCATCGCGGCCATTAGCTAGCGCCATAGTGCGCTGCATGTTTTGATCACCAACAGCATTCGACTTGGAAACACCTATAGCAGCAATGCCACCTTCAATGTTGGGCGAGCAATACCACTCAGGCGCTTGAATACCTGTCGTGTATTCACAGTGTTCAATAAAAGTAGGCTGTACAGCTTGTACTCACTGCTGAGCCACTTCTTTACCACCACAACCTGTCATTACTGCAAAAGTAAGCGCTACAGCAGATAGAGAGAAGATATTCTTTTTCATGCATTTTCCTTATTAAAGTCACTTAGTTAGTTATTATTTCATTATTAAAGATTTTGGTACAGGCTTTCAATCAAAGATTCAGCCAACTTCTGTGCTAATTCTTCTACAGCTTTATTGCTAGCAACACTTGCCTCGGATGATACTGTTCGAGTGGTTGCATTTATAACATGTAAAGTACGTTTCTCTGCAGAGTTTATTTGAGTGCTAGCACTGGCATCAACATAATTCAAACCTTTGCGCTCTACTCTGCTACTTTTTAATTGCATAACAAGGCGTAGGTCTGGCTGGCTATTAACTAAATTAAAACCTAGATCAGTTAAAGCACTGGCTAACTTAGGTTGTAATGCTTGTGCTGCCTGAGTTTCTGCTTGTAGCTGAATACCCAAACTCGCTAACAGCTGAGCAATTTCAACTTCAATGTTTTCAACAGTTTGCCGTCTTGCTGCGTCTACCTGTGTCGCAGCACCTAAAAAAGTTAACTGTTCTAGTAGCTGACGGCGTTCAACAAGTTCTTGTAAGCTAGGTTTTACATAGCGCACCCTGTCTAACTTGGCCGCAGTAGCTAAAGTACCTCGCTGAACAATACGGCTTTCTAGCTGGGCTAATTGCTTTAAAAGCTGTTGAGCGGCAGCGTTTGTATCGAGTTCTGCTAAGGCCCAAGCAGCCTTATTTTGTTCATCAACCCAGGTTTCTGTTACTTTAATGCCGCTTAATTCAACAGCAGCGGTTTTGCTGCTTATTTTTTGGTTTAAATTTTCTTGTAGTTTGGTGTCACCCTTAAATTGCATGGTGGCACTTTTGCTGTAATCGGTTGAACTGCTTATTTCAACACGAATACCCGCTAACAAGTCTGCTTTAGCTTTTTCTCTTGCTGTTTCTAATGCATTTGCCGAACGACCATAAACCTCAGAACTAGCTACGCCATAAGCGTAGCCTGAACGTCTTGGTGGATTATTAACCCAGTCGGGCTGAATATTAACAGCAGCAGCGCTACTAAGCTGGCTTGCACTAATATCCATAGGCTGGAGGTTGTTTGTATTACAACCAGCCAAACTAAAAGCAGTTAACGCCAAGCCTAATAGTAAATAAGACGGTTTATTTAACATTGTTTAAAATCCGAATTTGCTACGCTGCTGGTGTTTTTGTAATTTCTTCTGACCCATCCAAACCTGTTTACCCGTTTGAATATCAATAAGGGTTAAGTCAATTTGGTAGTTAGTTACTCGCGTGCCATCTAGCTGATCAACCCAAGAGTCAATCGAACCTGATAAAGCAAAGTTAGCACCCTGTTCAGCCGCTAGCTTAGCTGCGGTATCGGCAGTGGCATTAAACTCTTGGTCTTTACGTTCATCGCGTAAAGCATCGCGCACATCACCACCGGCAACAAAGTCAACACGACCAGAACGAATCATGGCGCGACGTAAATCGTTAATAAAAGTCTCGACTGAAATGTGTTCGTGTGAGCGGTTACGCACGCCCATAACAATGACTGTCGGTTGACGATTACGTTTCTGATTCGCTTCTGCCCAGCGAGTAACCCAAGGGAAAGATAACATGTCGTCGATCATTTCTTCAGAAACTAAGCGCGAGTCAGTAGCATTCCAGCGGTCGGTTAAGGCCACTTCTTGTGAGGCATCTAAACGCTGCACTTTAGTACCACCACAGCCCGTTAAAGCCAAGACAGCAAAGCTTGCAACTAGCACTAAAGCTTTAAAGGTAAAGTTTGATTTATTCATTTGATTCTCCTTTGGAAGTAACATCGATAGTCTGCTCATTTTTAACCAGCTCAACTTTATTTTTACTACGAACTTTCTCAACAATTTTAGGTATAGGCTGATTTGGATCAACAGCAAAAGTACGCATTCTAATAAGGCGCACTTCGCCTGCTTTAATTTTAACTTCTTCAATTTGCTCTAGTTGAAAACCATCAGCGTCACTTATTAACTTAAGTTGATAATCACCTGCTGGTAAATTGGTACGCAAAGTACGTATTTCATAAGGTAAAGATAACCAAGAGCGAGTATCGGCTGATGTACTAGCACCTGCTGCTAGGGCGCAAATTTGGGCGGGTGCGCCAGCTTGAATACGGAGTGTTAAACGCAATGCTTCTACAGCCATAGCATTATTCAACTCGGATCCAGCACCCACTAAATGTTGTGCCATAGCCAAGCCAGAAATACTATCGGCTAAGATTAAATCGCCTTTACTTTCACCATCAATCTCTAACCTACTTTTACCAATAGATAAGTCTTCATAATAAAGCAGAGGCACGCTTAAGCGTATACCAATACTTGACATAACTTGAAGAAGACCCAAAGATTCTAGCGTTGAATTTAGAGCCTTGGGAATGGATGTGGTTTTTTCATGATTTGAATTTAGCAAACTGACATAATCTTTAGCTCTGATTTTTTCAACAACATTTAACAGACCTTTGTCTGCGTACATGTAATAAAACCAAGCTAATTGGTAAGCTTTTTCTTTAGGTGTACCTATAGGAACAGGACGAACAACCAACTTATTATCTTCAATGGTTGTCCAAAGATTCAGTTCGCCACGAGGTGCAATCATATCGACTTCTTGAACAATAACTAATTGCCCCTTGCCTTTAGTCGATAAGTTCAGTTCTTGACGCTGAGCCGGACTAAGTTTGTTAGCTGCAACTCTGCTCCAGCGTCTATCACCTTTTGCTTTAAGCATACGAGCAGTATCAAACCAAGCTTGACTAACCATATCAGTGCTTAAGCTGTATTGTTTAACATAGCCTTGCTCATATAATTTTGCAGCACGCTCATAACTAACCCGCGCAGAATCTATTTCACCTATTTTTTCAAACAGGGTTGCTATTACATAGTGACTAAAAGCATTGTCTCTAAAAATCAATTCTTTAGGGTTAATTACTTCACCGTTAAGCTCGGCATAAATCTGTTGAAATTTGTACAGTAGTGACTTTTTTTCTTCTTTTGCTACTTCGTAATCACCGACCTTAAACACATTCTCATCTAATAAAAGCATCGCACGTCGAGCTTCTACTCGAGCAGAATCTAATCGCTGCTGTTTTTCTTGGGTAGATGTAGCTGCCTCTGCCAAATAAAAATAATTTAACATTTTAAAATAGTTGATATATACCCGCTCAACAATATTGCCACGATAGGTAACAAAGGTTGCATTGGTTGAGGCTCGTGTTGCTAGGTCCCCAAAACTGATGGTATATAACTCATCAGCAAGCTCATCTGCTGTTTCCAAATGTGCTAGGCTTGTTAAATAATCACCTTTTAGCTGATTTAAAACGCCTAACTCAACTTCTTTTAATAACTTATTACGATCAGCATCTAATAAATCATTAATTTCTTCCGCTGCTGCTGCATATTCACCATAACGTATGAGTGTTTTGGCAGTGTCCATTTTATTAGAATGGCTCGCACAACCAGAAGTTAATACTAGGGTAAAGAGGAGGGCAGCTAGCCATGTTATTTTTTTTTGAATCATTACTGTCACTCTTTTTTATTAATTTCAATAAGCCATTGATCTAAACACTGAAGCACTTGTGAACGCTGTAACTGCCCATCGTTAAGTAACTGATGTCCACCACCTTTAATTATGCAAGTAACTGCTTGGGGTAGCAGTCTATTTAACACTGGTAGGTTATATTGCCAATCTACCGTGGAATCATTATCACCCTGTATAATTAGTGCTTTTGCACTGCTTGGCTTGGTGTTTTCTATTATTTTTATCCAGCGCCCTAATGCAATTATCCAAGCCAAAGGCAGCTGTCTACTTTGCAAACAGTCTTGTTTTTTAGCAAAGTTCAAATATTCAATATCATTGGAATTAGCTGTAAATTTTCTGGGTAAATTTTTTACTAATAAATGTGGCAACCATAACCAAGACACTAATTTAGGCTGCCATGCCACAGGCCTTATAAGTGGCGCAAACAATAACAGGTGATCAAAATGTGGTTCTGTTAGCTGGTGTTCAAGTGCAACCGCTCCACCGGTTGAAAACCCACTAAGTAGCCAAGGTCGTGGAAAGTTTTCAGCCTCTAATAAGTTAACTAAAGAAGATAAAACCAGCTGATAATCAGCAAAACTATTAATACTGGCTCGCTCGCCACTCGATAAACCATGCCCAGGCAAGTCTACTGTTAAATAGTAAAGATTATTTTTTAGCGCCCAACGCTGTAAGGAAGGGTAACTTGCACCATGATCATAATAACCATGCAAATGGATCAAGATTCCCTGTGCTTGCTGACTATCTTTTAAAGGGTGGCATTTAAAAGGTTGAAAAGCCTGCGTCCAGATGCGTTCTTTGTTGTGTATTATCCACCCTGCACGAACCTTAGCTATACCACTTTGGTCTTTTTTTACAGACAATTGATAAAACTTCAAATAGGCCAAGTAATCTTCAGGTAATACTTCCATCCACTCTGCTTCTGCAAAACTCTTCGGCCAAAGCCTAAGCCTTACCTTAAAGTTGGCACATTCCATTAATTGCTCCTTAATTAGCTATTTTTTTGTCAAAAATTTACAGCCTACCTTCACCTAAAGGCAGGGTGTATTTACTACTAAATTGCTGTATCTTCTCACTACACCCAATTGTGACCTTCTGTAAATTTACTACAAAAAACAGTGCTTTAGCCGTTGTTTCTAGCAGGTTACAAATTATTAATGTTTATTAACCCACCTAGCCAAGAGGCGATTTTACATGACTGATCGCGTTCAAACCGGCGGACTTCAAGTCGCCAAAACGCTTTATAACTTTATTAATGAACAAGCCATTCCAGGTAGCGGCATTACAAGTGACGCTTTTTGGGCCGGACTTGACACCTTAGTTCACGATTTAGCACCAAAAAATAAAGCACTATTACAAAAGCGAGATGCCCTACAAGCCAAAATTGATGCTTGGCACCAAGCCAATAAAGGCACGTTCGATTTTACAGCCTATAAAGCTTTTTTAACTGAAATTGGTTATTTGCAGCCTGAAGGCGAAGATTTCCAAGTAAGCACCAACAAAGTTGATACTGAAATTGCCCTGCAAGCAGGCCCACAGTTAGTTGTGCCCATTACCAATGCACGTTTTGCACTGAATGCGGTGAATGCGCGTTGGGGTAGTTTGTATGATGCCCTTTACGGCACTGATGCACTACCGGAAGATAACGGCGCTGATAAAGGCCCAGGCTATAACCCTGTGCGTGGCGAAAAAGTGATTGCCTTTGCGCGTGACTTTTTAGACCAAAGTGCACCACTTGAAGGCGCTAGCCATAAAGATGCAACTGGCTACACCCTGGCTGATGGTCAATTAAGTGTTAGCTTAAAAGATGGCAACACTGATCTAAAAACAACGGGCCTAAAAAACCCAGCGCAGCTTAAAGGTTTTACTGGCGAAGCAAACAAGCCAAGTAGCCTTTTGTTAGAAAACAACGGTATGCACTTTGAAATTCAAATCGACCCTAACCACCATATCGGTCAAGTTGATGCTGCCGGTGTTAAAGACGTTTTAATGGAAGCTGCACTGACCACCATTATGGATTGTGAAGACTCGGTTGCAGCGGTAGATGCTGAAGACAAAACCCTTGCTTACAGCAACTGGTTAGGTTTAATGCAGGGCAACTTAGAAGAGCCTGTATCTAAAGGCGGTAAAACGTTTACCCGTAAAATGAATGGCGACCGTGACTACACCAACCCTCAGGGTGAAAGCTTCACGCTACCGGGTCGCTCTTTAATGTTTATTCGTAATGTCGGTCATTTAATGACCAACCCTGCGATTCTGCTAAAAGACGGTTCAGAAATTCCAGAAGGCATTATGGACTGTGCGGTAACCGCGCTCATTGCTAAGCATGATTTGTTAGGTAAAAACCAACTAACCAACTCACGCACTGGTAGCATGTACATAGTTAAGCCTAAGATGCACGGCCCAGAAGAAGTTGAGTTTGCCGATGAATTGTTTGGCAAGGTTGAAGACCTACTTGGCCTAGAACGCTTCACCCTAAAAATGGGCATTATGGATGAAGAGCGCCGTACTACAGTGAACCTAAAAGCCTGTATTCGTGCTGCTAAAGACCGTGTTGCTTTCATTAATACCGGCTTCTTAGACCGTACTGGTGATGAAATGCACACCTCTATGGAAGCGGGCCCGATGATTCGTAAAGGCGATATGAAAGCAGCTAGCTGGATTCATGCCTACGAGCAGTGGAACGTAGATATTGGCCTAAGCACTGGCTTAAAAGGCCGCGCCCAAATTGGTAAGGGTATGTGGGCAATGCCCGATTTAATGGCAGAAATGTTGAAGCAAAAAATTGGCCACCCTAAAGCCGGTGCTAATACTGCTTGGGTTCCTTCGCCAACTGCCGCTACCTTACACGCTCTGCATTACCATCAGGTGAAGGTAGCTGAAGTACAAGAAAAGCTGAAATCACGTGAACGCGCCAACTTGGATGATATTCTAACCATTCCTGTAGC
>LFRM01192855.1_pt1 | contig 15986 bp, 15 predicted proteins | sample 618341 | NCBI WGS metagenome assembly LFRM01 (sample SAMN03654438, study PRJNA283298) | anaerobic digester metagenome | isolation source: pool of bioreactors CSTR01a, CSTR02a, and CSTR03a thermophilic anaerobic... | place: Denmark: Kgs. Lyngby | collected 2014-05-21 | reverse complement strand
ACCTTTCTTTATTTTAAAGTCTCCTGGTAATACTGCACCTATTCTTGCTACTGGTACATAATCACCAACCTTTATATTTGTTGCATTAGTTACTATTTGTAGTATTTGCCCATCAGCTACTTCTACTTTTGTAACTTTTAATCTATCTGCATCCGGGTGTTGTTCTATTTCAAGTATTTTACATACTTCAACATCGTTAGTTTCTTTACCAAAAAATTCAACTTTCTCAACTTTTGAACCTGTCATAGTCATCATATCAGCAAATTCTTGAGTATCTAGTTCTATATCAACGTAGTCTCTAAGCCATTTTAAAGGTACTAACATATTAAATTCCTCCTAATTAAAATTGATCTAAAAATCTCATATCATTTTCGAATAATAATCTTATATCATCTATTTCATACTTAAGCATTGTTATTCTATCTACACCCATACCGAATGCAAATCCACTGTAAACCTCTGGGTCTATACCACAGTTTCTAAGTACATTAGGATGAACCATACCTGCACCTAATATTTCTATCCAACCTTCACCTTTACACATTGGACATCCTGCACCTTCACACTTAAAGCAAGTAACATCTACTTCTGCACTTGGCTCTGTGAATGGGAAGTTATGTGGTCTAAACTTAGTTTTTGTATGTTCTCCAAATAACTTCTTAACAAACATATTTAAAGTTCCTTTTAATTGTGCCATTGTAACATCTTTCCCAACAACTAATCCTTCTATTTGATGGAACATTGGTGAGTGAGTTGCATCTGGAGCATCAAATCTGAAACATCTACCTGGAGATATTATCTTTATTGGTAACTCTTCATTTTTCATAGTTCTAACTTGTACTGGAGATGTTTGTGTTCTAAGTAATAATTCTTCATTTATGTAGAAAGTATCACTCATATCTCTTGATGGATGGTCTTTTGGTGCATTTAATGCATCAAAGTTATTTTCTATAGTTTCAACTTCTGGACCTTCTGCTATAGAGAACCCCATTCCCATAAATATATCACTTACTTCATCTATTATTTGAGATATAGGATGTTTTTTACCAACTTTGAATGACTTAGCTGGCATAGTTACATCTATAACTTCTTCAGCTAATTTTCTTTGCTTTTCTATACTCTTTAATTCTTCTTTTTTAGTAGATATAGCAGTTTCTATTGCCTCTCTAACTTCATTAGCAACTTTACCTATTACAGGTCTTTCTTCTGCTGATAGTTTACCCATTTCTTTAAGTATGGCTGTTATTTCACCTTTTTTTCCTAGGTACTTAACTCTTAAAGATTCTACTACTTCTATACTTTGTGTATCTTTTATTTCACTTAATGCTGCTTCTTGTAAATTAAGTAATTTTTCTTGCACGATACTCACCCTTTCACAATTTTTTATATTAAAAAAAGCCCTTCATCCCTATCTAGGGACGAAAGACTATTATTTCCGCGGTACCACCCTAGTAATTTAACTTTAAATAAAGTTAAACCACTCAAAAAACTTAACGCGTTTTAACGTCAAAGCCTACTTTTATTTCAGCTTTGATACTCCAGAGCGAACTTCTTTTGATACTTAGAAAGTACTTTCAGCCTAGGTACTTATCTCTGAACTAAGTTTAAATCAAAATACTTTTCTCTTTCATAGTATTTAAATATTATATAATTTTTTATAGTAAATTATATCATATTTTCATATAATTTTCAATATAGCTTTATTATACTAAGTACTTCTTTATTTCATACATTAATATTGCAGAACTTATTGCTGCATTTAAAGATTCAGCCTTTCCATAGATAGGTATTTTAACTAATGTATCTGATTGACCTATTAACTCATCATTTACTCCATTAGCTTCATTTCCTATAACTAATGCTGTTTTATAATTGTATTCTACATTATCATAGAAATTATTAGTATCTAAATAACTTGATACTATATCAAACTTTCTATTTTTTACTTCTTTAACTGCTTCTTCTTGAGTTAGGTTAAGTATTTTCATATCAAAGATAGAACCCATTGTAGATCTTATAACCTTACTATTGTATATATCTACACAACCTTTTAGGTTTATTATAGCATCTACACCTGCTGCATCTGCTGTTCTTATTATAGTTCCCATATTACCTGGGTCTTGAATTCTATCTAAAATTAAAACAAATCTACAATCTTCATTTAAAACTTCACTTACTTCTCTCTTTTTAAATCCTACTATTCCTACTATTCCTTGAGTACTTTCTGTATCTATAAATTCTTGGAATATTTTATTTGTTGTTTTATATATTTTTATATTCTTAGACTCTAATACTTTTAAAAATTCTACATGTTCATTTTTATTTTCAAAATCTTCATTTATAAATACATACTGTAAATCTGCATTACATTCAATAGCTTGAGTTAAAATTCTAAATCCTTCAATTATAAATTTAGATTCTTTAGCTCTATTTTTACTTTTTAAAAGTGCTTTTGTGTTTTTTACTTTTTCATTATCTTTACTACTTATAAATATTGTCATTTCTACTTTCTCCTAATTGTTGTTTCACTATCAGATGATATAGAGCTTATTTTGCTATTTCGACCTATAACAACTAATATACTTCCTGCATTTAATTGTTCTTGAGGTGATGGAGTTACATTTATAGTTTTTCCATTTTTTATAGCTAATACTGTTATTTCATAAGTTGCTCTTAAGTCTAATTCTCTAAGTGTTTTACCTTCCCAATCCCTCGGTGTAACTATTTCTACTATAGAGTAATCTGGATCTAATTCTATATGATCTAGTATGTTGCTAGATACTAAATTGTGCGCAACTCTAACTCCCATATCTCTTTCAGGGAAAACAACTCTATCTGCTCCTATCTTATATAAAACCTTAGCTTGTAGTTCATCTGTAGCCTTACATACTATTTGTTCTACTCCCATTTCTTTAGCTATTATAGTAGCCATTATAGATGCTCTTATATCCGAACCTATAGCTATTATTGCTACATCAAAGTTACCTAATCCTAAAGATCTTAATGCAAATTCATCTGTAACATCAACTATTGCAGCATGTGTAACTTTATCTGCTATAGCCTGTACTGAGTCTTCATTTTTATCTATTGCCATTACTTGATGACCTAATAAACTCATCGTTGTAGCTACTGATGATCCAAATCTTCCACATCCTATAACTATATATTGCTTCATCATAAATTCATCTCCTACTTCTTCTATCCTACAATTATTCTACCCTCTGGGTATCTTATCTGTTGTTTATTAACTGTATTTTTAGCTACTAAAGCAAGGAATATAGTCAATAATCCAACTCTACCCATAAACATATATATTACTATTAATAACTTGCCTATAGATGTTAAGTTTGAACTTCCACCTATACTTAATCCAACTGTTGCAAGTGCTGATACTACTTCAAATGAAGCTTCAAGTAAATCAAATTCAGGTTCAATTAAAACAATTAATAAAATACCTGTTAAAACCGCTAATACTCCCACAAAGAATATTCCTACTGATTTTCTAACTGTAGAACTAGTTATTCTTCTTCCAAAAACCTCTATATCTTCTTTACCTAATAAAAAGCTTTTTACTGTTAATATTAACACAGCTATTGTAGTTGTTTTAACTCCTCCTCCTGTAGATGCTGGTGAAGCTCCTACAAACATAAATATCATCATTATAAATAAAGTAGCTTGATGTAAAATAGTTAAATCTATTGTAGCAAACCCTGCCGTTCTTATTGTTACTGATTGGAATAATGATGCTAATATCTTACCTTTTAAGCTTAAATTTCCTAATGTACCTACATTTTTATATTCTACAATAAATATAAATAACATACCAACAACAATAAGTATAGATGTAGATATTAAAACTATTTTTGAATGCATATTTAGCTTAGATATTTTTTTATTCTTTACTATATCTAATATAACTGGGAATCCTAATCCTCCTAATATTATAAGTGCTGATATAGCTAATGTTATAGTAGTATTATTCACATAATACATTAATGATGAATACGGACCAGTAACATTGCCCATAAGATCAAATCCCGCATTACAAAATGCAGATATAGCATGGAATATACTATACCAACTTCCTCTTATAAATCCAAACTGAGGTATAAATACAGTAGATAAAATTAATGCTCCTATACCTTCTATTACAAAAGTCATAAGTAATATGTATCTAGTTAATTTAACTAAGCCTGATAAGTCTATTTGATTAAGTGATTCTTGTATCAAAAGCCTTTCCTTTAAATTTATTCTTTTCTTAACTATAAGTGAGAATAAGGTTGTTATTGTCATAAAGCCTAATCCACCAGTTTGAATTAATATTATTATAACTATTTGACCAAAAAAATTCCAGTGAGTAGCTGTGTCTACAACAACTAAACCTGTTACACATACTGCTGATGTTGCTGTAAATAATGAATCTAGGAAAGATGTTCTTTCTCCAGTTTGGGTTGCAATAGGTAAAGACAACAATATAGCTCCAATAAGTATAACTGCAGCAAACCCAACTACCATCATTTGAGAAGGATTTAGTTTACTTGTAGATTTTCTGAATTTCAATATAAATTCTTTCATTTAACTTATATCCGCCTTCCTATCTTAATTACAAATATATTTATATTCTATTATTATAATCATATTTATAATAAAATATATTATATATAAATTATTCTTTATATTAATTTAACATATTTATACATATAATAAAAAACCCTGAGTTTTTACTCAGGGTTTTCTCTATAAATTAAGCTAATTTTGACTTAGCTACTTCTACTAATTTAGCAAATCCTTGCTCATCATGTATAGCCATTTCAGCTAACATTTTTCTGTTAACTTCAACACCTGCTAACTTTAATCCGTTCATTAATCTTGAATAAGACATTCCGTTTGCTCTAGCAGCTGCGTTTATTCTTTGTATCCAAAGTTTTCTGAAGTCTCTCTTCTTTAACTTTCTACCAACATACGCATGCTTTAATGCCTTCATTACGAATTCATTAGCTGGTCTATATAATTTGCTTCTTGATCCTCTAAAACCTTTTGCAAGTTTTAATACTTTCTTATGCTTCTTACGAGCGTTCATAGCTTTTTTTACTCTTGCCATCGTTGCGACCTCCTTTGTTTTTCCTCTTAATTACATTAATTTTGTCTATTTTTTACATTCGATGTGTATTCGATCTTATAGGTATGGTAATAATTGAGCTATTCTTCTAGCATCTCCTTCGCTTACCATTCCAGCTTTTCTTAATTGCATCTTAGTCTTTGCATCTTTCTTAGTTAATATATGTCTTCTGAAAGCTTTAGATCTCTTTAACTTTCCACTAGCAGTTCTCTTGAATCTCTTAGCTGCTCCTCTATGAGTTTTCATTTTTGGCATATTAATATCCTCCTCTCAAATGTTTATCTATTTTTTTGGATCTATCATTACAACCATGTTATTCCCTTCAAATGCAGGGGCTTTAGTTGGTTCTCCAAACTCTTTCACTAGATCTATGAACTCAAGCATAACTTGCTTTCCTAAATCCTTATGTCCTAATTCTCTTCCTCTGAATCTAAGTTCTACTTTAACTTTATCTCCCTTTTTAAGGAACTTCATAGCTTGATTCGCTTTTGTATTTAAATCATTTTTTTCTATACCTGGTCTTAATCTAACTTCTTTAACTGTTACAACTTTTTGCTTTTTCTTAGACTCTTTTTCTTTTCTAGCTTGTTCATACTTGTACTTGCCATAGTCCATTATTTTGCATACTGGAGGATTAGCATTAGGTGATATTTTAACTAAATCTAAATTCTTGCTATTTGCCATCATTTGAGCGTCTTTAGCAGACATTATACCTAACTGCTCACCAGTTTCTGAGATAACTCTTAATTCCTTATCTCTTATTTCATCATTGATTGCTAATTCCTTACTAATAGTAGGACACCTCCAAAATTTATATATTAAAAAAGGCGAATGATTTAATCATCCGCCATATAAGTTAACATACTCAACTAAGCTTGTTTTCAAGCTTAGAACTTATATACCTTACTAGCATTATAGCTTAAGGTGAGAAGCGGACTTCTTCTTGCTCTTTATTACTTTATATACTATACCATTTTATTTTTTTTGTGTCAATTGTTTTTTATATTTTTTTATTTTTAATAATTAATTATTTTATTTATGGTTATACTTTAATCTATATAGGAATTTAAATCTAAATTTAGGAGTTTTTTTAATAATAGTATTTTTAGAATAATATTATTTTATCAAAACGGAAAATTTATGTAGTAACAACAATTTTATTATCTGAGGTGTTTACTATGAAAATGTTAGAAAACTTTTTTAAGAAAATTAACAAACCCGTTCCTGCTTTTGCTCAAACTAAGTTGGAAAAAGAAACTCCTTCAGAAGGATCGGATTCTACTAAACCAAAAACAACATTTGTAGATGTAGCCGGACTTGAAGAAGTTAAAGAAGAACTATTTGAAATAGTAGACTTTATGAAAAATCCAGAGAAGTATAAAAAAATGGGAGCAAAAATTCCTAAGGGTGTATTATTCTATGGACCTCCTGGTACAGGTAAAACTTTACTTGCTTCAGCCGTAGCTGGAGAAACTAATGCATCTTTCTTTAACGTTACTGGATCTGAATTTGTTGAAAAGTATGTTGGTGTAGGTGCAAAAAGAGTAAGAACTTTATTTGAAAAAGCTAGAAAAGATGCTCCAAGTATAATATTCATTGATGAAATAGATGCAATAGGTGCTAAGAGACATCTTGAAAGTAATAACGAAAAAGACCAAACATTAAATCAACTTCTTGTTGAAATGGATGGTTTCAATAAAGATTCAAATATACTTATAATAGCTTCTACAAATAGATTAGATTTATTAGATGATGCTTTACTTAGACCCGGAAGATTTGATAGACATGTTCATATAGGTGATCCTAATTATGCTACTAGACTTGAGATATTAAAGGTTCATACTAAAAATAAGCCACTTGATTCTAGTGTTAATTTAGAATTGCTAGCTAAAAAAACTCATGGTTTTAATGGTGCTCATCTTGCAAATATTGCTAATGAAGCTGCTATATTTGCAGTTAGAGAAAATAGCGATATTATAACTGATCTTCACTTTGATAAAGCAATAGAAAGAGTTGTAGCAGGTCTTGAGTCTAAAAACTCTAAGTTAATAGAAAGAGAAAAGAAAATAGTTTCATATCATGAAGCTGGACATGCTTTAGTAAGTAATACATTAGGAATAAATCCTATTCAAAAAATATCTATAATACCTAGAGGACAAGCCTTAGGATATGTACTTCAACTTCCTGATGAAGATAGATATATATATACTAAGGAAGAATTAGTAGGAAAAATAAAAATATTACTTGCAGGTAAAGCTGCTGAAGAAATTATATTTGGACACAAATCTACTGGTGCTAAAGATGACTTGAAGAAAGTTACTGATATAGCTACCCAAATGGTTTGTGATTATGGTATGAGTAACTTAGGATTTATGACAATAGATAATACTCAGAAAAACTTCTTATCTAAAAAAGTTCAAGAGGAAGCAAATAGTATAATCCAAAGTTGCTATGAAGAAACACTTAATATATTAAATAATAATTTAAATGATCTTCATTTAGTTTCTCAACACTTATATGAAAAAGAAACTCTTACACATGATGAGTTAAAAGATATAATCAAAAAAGAAGTTATATAAAAATAGCTGTCTACTATAGACAGCTATTTTTTATTATAAACTATGCTTGTATAACATTAGTTCTTTCTTCTACTTCTTTTAAAACGTTAGCTATAAATTCTTCTACTTCTATAGCCCCCATTTCTCCATTATCTCTTGATCTTACAGATACTTTCTTTTCATTAACTTCTTTTTCACCAACTATTAACATGTATGGTACCTTTTGAAGTTGCGCTTCTCTTATCTTATATCCTATCTTTTCAGCTCTATCATCAAGCTCAACTCTTATACCTTTATCAAATAATGCTTTCTTAACTTCTTCAGCATATTCTTTGAATCTATCAGATACAAGTAGTATCTTAGCTTGAACTGGTGCTATCCAAGTTGGGAATTTACCAGCATAATGCTCAATTAATATACCTATGAATCTTTCTATACTTCCGAATGCAACTCTATGAATCATTACTGGTCTATGCTTTTCACCATCTTCTCCTATATAGCTAACATCAAATCTTTGAGGTAATTGCATATCTAATTGTATAGTTCCACATTGCCATGTTCTTCCTATACAGTCTCTTAAGTGGAAGTCTATCTTAGGTCCGTAGAATGCTCCGTCACCTTCATTTAACTTATATGGTAAGTTTAATTCTTCTAATGCTTCTCTTAATCCATTTTCAGCAACTTCCCACTCTTCATCTGTACCTATTGAAGACTCTGGTCTAGTTGATAATTCTAAGTGATACTCGAATCCAAATGTAGAGTAAACTTTATCTATTAATGATATTACACCTTTTATTTCATCTTTTATTTGGCTAGGTAGCATGAATATATGCGCATCATCTTGAGTAAAAGCTCTAACTCTCATTAATCCGTGTAAAGCTCCTGATAATTCATGTCTATGAACTCTACCTAATTCAGCAGCTCTTATTGGTAATTCCTTGTAAGAATGTTGCTTAGAATTGTAGAATAACATTCCTCCTGGGCAGTTCATTGGCTTTATAGCGAATTGTTGTTCATCTATATCTACAGTGTACATATTTTCTTTGTAGTGATACCAGTGTCCTGAAGTCTCCCATAGTTTTTGATTTAATATTATTGGAGTTTCTATTTCAACATACCCATCTTCTCTGTGTAATTCTCTCCAGAACTTTAATAATTCATTCTTAAGTTCCATACCTCTTGGTAAGAATAATGGGAATCCTGGACCTTCTTCAGGTATAAAGAATAATTCTAATTCTCTACCTAATTTTCTATGGTCTCTCTTCTTAGCTTCTTCTAACATGTGTAAGTGAGCTTCTAAATCTTTATTCTTTTCGAAAGATACTCCATATATTCTTTGTAGCATCTTATTCTTTTCATCTCCACGCCAGTAAGCTCCTGCTACACTTAGTAACTTAACAGCTTTAACTTTCTTTGTAGATGGTAAGTGTGGTCCTCTACATAAATCTGTAAATTCACCTTGCTTATAGAAAGATATTACTTCTCCTTCTGGTAATTCTTCTATAAGTTCAGTTTTATATATTTCTCCATTTTCTTTAGCCCATGCTAAAGCATCTTCCTTAGATAATTCAAATCTTTCTATAGTAGCATCTTCTTTTGCTATCTTTTTCATTTCAGCTTCTAATTTAACTAAATCTTCAGCTGTTAATCTATGCTCTAAATCTATATCATAGTAGAATCCATTATCTATGCTTGGACCTATTGCAAACTTAGCATCTGGGTATAATCTTTTTATAGCCTGAGCTAGCATATGTGCAGATGTATGTCTGAATACATCTTTTCCTTCTTCATCTTCAAATTTAAATAAACTTAATTCGCAATCTTCATTAACTTCATAGTTTAACCCCACAACTTCTCCGTTAACAGATGCAGCAACTATGCTTCTTGCTAAACCTTCACTTATTGATTTAGCTATATCCATAACAGTAGTACCTTTAGCGTACTCCTTCACAGATCCATCTTTTAAAGTAACTTTTATCATTTATTTACCTCCTTAATAAATTTAAAATAAAAAACTCGTTCCATGAAAAAATCATGGGACGAGTTATAATTCGCGGTTCCACCCAAGTTGGTATATAATACCCTCTTGATGACTATAAGGTAGTCAACCGAGCACTTTTACGTATAATACGCTACTAAACTCAGCTCCAAGGTAGTTTTCAAATAGTCATATTTTAGATGTATTTTCAGCCTCGATACATCCTCTCTGAAAAACTGTATCTATTCTACTTTTCCTCTTCTTAGCTAAATAATTATTATATTATCTATAATTATATCAGACCCTATATTTTCTAGCAATAAGAATGTTATATAAATATAGTAAGTATTCCCTGTACTATACCTATTAAAAATCCTAGTATTAGACCTAATACTTCAATATGTTTTAGTTCTTTTTCCGCTATACTAAGAATTATATTTTCTAATTCATATAGGTCTAACTCATTTATTTTATTTTCTACAATTTCTTGTATATTTATTCTATCTTGAGCTTTATGTACGATATCTTTACTTAATTCATTTATGTATTTACTAAATTCTTCTTCTACTATATTTTCTATATACCCTTGTAACATCTGTCTTATTGGTGATGGTATTAGTATTGCTCTTTCTTCTATTATAATTCTAACCTTACCTTTTATATATGTTACAATTCTTGCTTTATCATTTTCATCAATTATGTTTTCTAGTATCTCATCTACAGAGATAAATTCTCTTTGTATTATATCTCCAATATTTTTAGCTATTTCTTTTTTTCTCTTTGGTATTAATCCTAATATTTCTATATTTAATATAGGTATTTTTATAGGATTTATAGGCCTGAATATTAACTTTATTGCTAATTTATTAGTTATATATCCTATACATCCACCAATAATAGCCATTACTATTACTTTTAATATATTGTTCATTATAAATTCTCCTCTTAATATCTAGGTTTTATAAAACAATATATATTTTATACATAGATTATAATTTTTTCAATCTATACATTATTAGTTAAATTTTAGGATTCTATAACTTCTTTCACTCGTCCTTCAAATATTAATTTTATAGTTTCTACTATTTCTTTAGAAATATTTCCATTATCTATATTGTAAATTAATATTTCTTTAGGACATAAACTTAATAATGTACTAATTAAAAAGTCTTCATAATTTAAGTTTTCCTTAATAAACATATTTATTAATTCTTCATCATTTTCATTTTCTATAGGATTATCATTTTTATCACATAATACAAATGTATTATCTTTTTTTATGTAAATTTTCAATGTATCTATTCTATTTTCTTGAATCTCTATAAAATATTTTAGTACACTTATAAATTCATCATGGTCTTTTTGTGTAATATATTCTTCTAATGCTATATCTACCAAATTAGATATGTGTTTTACTAATTCCTTCATTCTAAATTTTAAAAAACCATCTATATCTATATGGTCATCATTTATTAAACATTGAATAATTCTATTATATATCCCCTCTTTTATAAGTCTTTCTTTCTTAGTAAATAAACATAATGCTTGACTATAAATTTTTTCTTCCTCTTCCTCTGCATAAAGTCCATTATAAGTTTCATAAACATATTCTTTTATTATATCTTCTTTTATTATTTTTAAAAGTATATTTGTTATTTCCTCTGCTATCTCTAGTTTAGAGCTTTCTCTATTTTCATCTAAACTTACCTTTATTTCTATACAGTCCTTATCATATCTGATTTTGTTTTTGAATAAGGTTGATTGTATAAATTGATTTGCAACAAATTCATATTTAGGTAGTAAGTCTAAGTAAATGTCATTAGTTTTCAAAGTCATTTCTCCTTTCTAGTCATAAGCGGAATTATTGATCCTAAATCTAATAAGTTTTCCTTACTTAAACAAACAATCTCCTTATTTTTATTAGTTAAAAATTCTTTTATTTTAATATAGTCAGGGTGTTTTGTAATATCTCCTAGAAAAGCTATCTTATTTTTAGATATTAATCCACTACATCCACCTATAAATCCATAGTTTAAATCAAATAAATCTATATGACCTTCATCTATTAATAAACAATCAATATTATATTCTTTTACAGTATTATATATACCTTTGTCTGAAGTTATGATTGAATTTTCATCAACTATACATATAGAGCACTTTGAGTATCCTTGTTTTAAGTTTATTTTAATCAAATTGTTATCTTCTATGTATTTTAAAATATTTGATTCTGTATATTTAAAGTTGTGCAATGCATATTTACCAAAGATACATATATTATAATGGATATTATATGGATATTTTTTTTCAATATATTTATCTCCTTTTATTACATTAAAACCTTTATCTTTTAAAACTTCATTGTAATAATCATATACATTAGGAGCTACAACTATATTTCCATTTCCTAAATTACATACACATATATCTGGATGATATTTTATAGCATTATACAATTCTTTACATTCTACTGTTTTTATTATTTCTATATTTCTTCTTTTTAATTCTAATTCCATATCGCAAGTAACACGCTTATCTATCAAAGCTAGACATAATTCCTCATTGACTATAAATGGCTCTTTTGTATATATCATTTTTCCACCTTTTCTATTTATTTATAAGTATAACTATATTTTTAATTTCTACTAAACTTTATAATAAATATAAAAAAAATGATAGCCTAAGCTATCATTTTTTTATTTATCTTTCACCTTTTTTGTAAGGATTACCTAAAGCTGCTGGAGCTTTTGAACTCTTAACAAATAGTACTAACACTATTAATGTTATTACATATGGTATCATAGATAATAAGTTTTCATTTATACTGAATGGTAATTGTGGATTTCCAAAGAACACCGATAGTGCAGTTGAGAATCCAAATAATAAACAAGCTGCCATAGCCCCTTGCGGCTTCCACTTACCAAATATTACAGCTGCCATAGCTATATACCCTTGACCTGATACTAATGTTGGTCTGAATGAAGAAACTATAGCTAAACTCATAGATGCTCCACCAAAACCAGCAAGTATTCCAGATGCTATAACCGCTAAATATCTAACTCTATTTACATTTATACCTAAAGTATCCGCTGCTCCTGGATGTTCTCCTACAGCTCTTATTCTTAGACCTAACTTAGTCTTATATAAAACATACCATACTAATGCAACTAATATAAATGCTACAAATACTGTTGCATATGTATTGAATATTGTATCTAATATACTACCTTCTGGTAATAATCCATTTAAAGGTCTTGGCATTTTATTTTCCATGCTTATAGTTGGAGTCATCGTTGCTCCATCAAATATTATCTTTGACATGAATAGTGCTACACCTGGTGCAAGTAAGTTTATTGCTACCCCTGATATAGTGTGGTCTGCATTAAAGCTTACAGTTGCTATTGCATGTATAAGTGCAAATAGTCCACCACCTAAACCACCTAGTATAAATGCTATCCAAGGATTTCCTATTAAGTAACCTGCAGCGGCACCTACGAAAGCACCTATTGTCATCATACCTTCTAATCCTATGTTAACTATACCTGAATTCTCTGATAATACTCCACCTAATGCTGTATATATAAGTGGCGTAGAATACATTAAGGTAGTACTTGCAATTAAAGCTAAATCTTCCATTATTCATTACCACCTTTCTTTTTCTTATCTATCATTTTCATAAAGAATACTCTTATTACACTACTTAAAGCTATAAAGTAAACTATTGAACCTATAACTATGTTTATTACTTCTGAAGGAGCTTGTATAGTTTGCATTTTTGTTCCTCCATACTTAAGAGCTCCGAATAATAAACCTGAGAATATAACACCTATTGGGTTACTATTTGCTATAAGAGCAACTGCTATACCATCAAATCCGTTACCCTCAGTTGCAGCAAGTACTGTTATATTATTAGATACACCCATTACATGAACTGCACCTGCTAATGCTGCTAGTAAACCAGCTATTGCCATAGATTGTAATACAGATTTATTAACATTTATACCACCGTATTCTGCACCAAATTTGTTGTGACCAACAGCTCTTAATTCAAATCCTACAGTTGTTTTGAATAATATAAATGCTATTACAAATACTAATACTAAAGCTATTATTATTCCCCAGTTTACTTTAGTTGCAGGTCCAACTAAACCTGTTAACCAGCTTACACCAATTTTAGCACTATCATTTATTACATGAGATGCTTCACTGTTACCATCTCTTAACCAAGGAGTCATTATCATAAAGTTATTTAAATAAAACGCTATCCAGTTTAACATTATTGTTGATATAACTTCATTAACTCCAAACTTAGACTTTAAAAATCCTGCGATTCCACCCCATAGACCTCCAGCAACTGCTGCTGCTATTAGTGTTAATGGTATATGTATTATCATAGGTAAGTCTAATCCGTAACCTACTATAGTTGCTGTTAATGCACCTATTATAAACTGACCTTCTGCTCCTATATTAAATAATCCTGTTTTAAATGCAAATGCTATAGATAAACCTGTAAGTATTAAAGGAGTAGATTTTATTATAGTCCATGCTATATATTTTGGCTTTCCTATTATACCTTCTATCATTACTCCATATGCTTCTAATGGATTAAATCCTGCTATTATTAATGCTATAGCACCAACTAATAAACCAAGAAGTATAGATATAAAAGAGAATATTATTGTATTATTCGCTAAAGATATTTTTTTAGCTTTCTTTGTAGCTGTGCTCATTTTCTACACCTCCTGCCATCATGAATCCAAGTGTATTTTCATCTGCATCTTTTGCATCTAAAATTCCAACTATTTGTCCTTCGTATATTACTGCTATTCTATCTGATACATTCATAACTTCATCTAATTCTAAAGATACTAATAATACACCATTTCCTTCGTCTCTTTGCTCTATTAAAGCTTTATGTACGAATTCTATAGCTCCAACATCTAGTCCTCTAGTTGGTTGTGTAGCTATTAATAATTGAGGTTGATTTGTTTTAGCTTTATCAACTCTTATATTATCAACTTCTCTACCTATTATAACCTTCTGTTGGTTTCCTCCAGATAAAGCTCTAGATTTTACAGTATAATCTGTAGGTCTTACATCAAACTCTTCGACTATAGACTTAGCATGCTTTTCTATAGCTTCATTGTTTAATACTCCATTTTTAGAGAATGTAGGTTCCTTGTATCTTTGAAGTACAGTATTTTCTGCTATAGTAAAGTCAAGCACTAAACCTCTCTTATGTCTATCTTCAGGTATATTTTTTATACCTTTATTAAATATATTAAGAGGCTTGTCATTTAATATTTCATTACCGTTTATTGTTATACTTCCTGAGTCTGCTTTCTTAAGACCTGTTAGTATTTCAACTAATTCAGATTGACCATTGCCATCTATACCTGCTATACCTAATATTTCACCAGCTTTAACTTCTAGTGATAGGTTATTTAATATCTGTACATTTCTAGTATCTCTAGCATTAAGATTTTTAATTTCTAGTATTGTTTCTTTAGGTTTTGCATCTTCTTTGTCAACCTTAAAGTTAACTTCTCTACCTACCATCATTGATGCTAAATCATCTTCAGTTGTTTTTTCAACCAATACAGTGTCTATGTACTTACCTCTTCTTATGATTGTACAGTTATCTGCAACAGCTTTTATTTCTTTTAACTTATGAGTTATTATTATTACTGACTTACCTTCTTTAGTTAAATTTCTTATAATTTGTATCAGCTCATTTATTTCTTGTGGTGTTAAAACTGCTGTTGGTTCATCTAGTATTAATATTTCTGCTCCCCTATATAAGGCTTTTAGTATCTCAACTCTTTGTTGCATACCTACACTTATATCTTCTATCTTTGAATTAGGATCAACATGTAATCCATATTTCTTAGATATTTCTTCAACATCTTTTATAGCTTTCTTTATATCTATAGCTCCCATACCCTTTGTAGGTTCTGTTCCTAAAATTATATTTTGTGCAACTGTAAATGGTTGAACTAACATAAAATGCTGATGAACCATTCCTATACCATGTGATATAGCTACATTTGGATTATTCATATCAACCTTTTTATCATTTATATAAATTTCCCCTGAAGTAGGTTGATATAATCCATATAATATGTTCATTAGAGTAGATTTACCTGCTCCATTTTCTCCTAAAAGAGCATGTACTTCACCTTTATGTACAGTCAAGTTTATATTTTCATTAGCTACAAAGCTTCCGAATTTTTTAGTTATATTTTTCATCTCTACAACTTTTTGACTGTAGTTTACATTACTATTAACCATAACTCTTTACACTCCTCCCTATTTATATTTCATCATTTTA
>LFRM01109105.1_pt1 | contig 16010 bp, 12 predicted proteins | sample 618341 | NCBI WGS metagenome assembly LFRM01 (sample SAMN03654438, study PRJNA283298) | anaerobic digester metagenome | isolation source: pool of bioreactors CSTR01a, CSTR02a, and CSTR03a thermophilic anaerobic... | place: Denmark: Kgs. Lyngby | collected 2014-05-21 | reverse complement strand
GTTAGGTGTGCTGCTCCAGTAAGACCAGTTGAGCCTGCAATGACTGCAAGCTTTCCAAAATTACCTTTGTGACTGTTGCGGGGTCTGGGTTTTAGCATTCTTGCTGCTTCAAGGTCAGTCAATGTGAATTGTCTGGCGTCCACACTTTGCGAACTGTCAGTAGGTAGGCTGATTGGCACTATATGAACTTCACCTGAAAATTCTCTTCCTGGGTACAATAAATGCCCAGTCTTTAAATATCCATAGGTAACAGTATGAGTTGCCTTGAATGCTGAGCCCATGACATGACCAGTTTTCCCATTGATACCTGATGGGATGTCAATGGAAACAACCGGGATACTTGCATTGTTACTCTTACTTGAGTAGTCAGTTTTATCAAATATTTTAGGATAGCTAGTTAAATTGTTTATTCTAGTCCCATTATTAATCTGATCAATGATTTTCTTATACAAACCAGTAATTGGCTTGTCCAGCCCTGTACCGAAGAAACCTTCCACGATAAAGTCAGCATCTCTCAATAAAGGAAATAATTGATTTAGGTCTGCTTCATTTTGCAGCCAGTGAATGTGCAGTATAGATTGAGAATCTCCATGCATGGTTTCTAATGACTCCAAAGCCTTTAGATTGGTTTCCGCATCGTCTTTAGGCCTCCTACCGTCCTCGCTGACAATCACAACTTCTGTATGATATCCATACAAAAAGAGGTGTCTGGCAACAGCCAAAGCATCTCCACCATTGTTTCCACAGCCTGCCAACACCAGTACATTTGAAGGTACAGGATAGCACTTCAAGATAACTTGCACAGTTTGCAATGCAGCATTTTCCATGAGGACAATGCCTGGAATTTGAAATTCCTCGATAGCTCGCTTATCGATTTGTCTCATTTCAGATGGAGTTACCACATGCATTCAATGCAACCTCATTTCTAAATGTATTCTTCTATTTATATAAACTTTGTTTATTATCTATAGAAAGATTCCTCGCTGCACCTGGAGAATGACAAGACACAGAAGTAAATCAGTCAAGCTTCACTTTCAACAACAGCTTGAGCGGCTGCCAAATCCTTTATGTGGGTTATGGAAACCAACACCTGCTTGCCACCCATTTCCTCCAACCTTTGCTGAGCAGCACCACTTAAGTTAACACAAGGCTTACCCTTGGAATCCTGTACTATTTCTATCTCAGTCCATCGAACAGTTCCAAACCCTGTTCCCAAAGCTTTAGAAACGGCTTCCTTGGCTGCAAAAATTCCTGCAGCGGATTGTCCATTTTGCTTTCGCGCTAAAATATATTCCTGTTCTGACGAGGTGTACACCTTATCTAGAAACCTGGAGTTTACTAATTTACTCTCAACTCTGGCTGTTTCAATTAAGTCCAGACCAATTCCCAATATCAACTAGTTCCCGCCTTTTACTATTTCTTATTAGTGGTAAAACATCAGAGATCCTTCATAATTGGCAAAGTGAAAAATCTAAAATCACTTACTTAAACCCTTTTGTTCAGTATATCCCTTTTTCTATCCTTCTTCAACTTTTTATGATGGCTTGTGCTATAATATATTTGGGAACATACTGGGATTTTGATTTCGAAAATTAAGGAGGAATGCTAGGTGAGTAACAAAAAAAGATATGTTTTGATAGGTACCGGAGGAAGAGCTAGGTTCTTCTATACTGCGATTGTTGGAAGATTTAAGGAAACATCTGAATTAGTAGGGTTTTGTGATGTCAACCAAACACGTATGAATTATGCCAACAAAATTATCTCTGAGGAATATGGAGCAAGTCCTGTCAACACCTATACATTTGATCGTTTTGAAGAAATGATTATTACTGAAAAGCCGGATGTTGTTGTTGTCACTACTATTGATCGTACTCATCATACCTATATTACTCGTGCTATGGAGCTTGGATGTGATGTAATTACTGAAAAGCCAATGACAGTTGATGAGGTAAAATGCCAAGAGATTTTAGATACCATTAAGAAAACCGGTAATAATCTAAGGGTTGCATTCAATTACCGTTATGCTCCTCATAACACCAAGATTAGAGAGCTCATCATGAATGACACCATCGGTGATATTTTATCAGTGCATTTTGAGTGGCTCTTGGATACAAGCCATGGTGCAGATTATTTCAGGCGTTGGCACAGAGATAAGAGAAATAGCGGAGGGCTATTAGTACACAAATCCACTCACCATTTTGACTTAGTAAACTTCTGGTTAGGCACTTATCCTAAAACTGTATTCAGCATGGGTGACCTTATGTTTTACGGCCGAGAAAACGCTGAAAAACGAGGCGTAACAAAATTCTATAACAGAGCACACGGTAGTGAGAATGCGAAAGATGATCATTTTGCATTACATATGGAGGGTAACCCGCAGCTGGAAGCTCTATACCTAAACGCTGAAAAAGAAGATGGCTACTTCCGTGACCAGAGCGTATTTGGTGATGGTATCAGTATAGAGGATACCATGGGAGTAATGGTAAGGTATAACAGTAATGCAATTATGACTTATTCATTAAATGCTTACATGCCATGGGAAGGTTTCCGAGTAGTGTTTAATGGTAACAAAGGACGAATTCAAATGTCTGTTGTTGAAAATACATATGTAAACGCAGGTGGAGATTTAGCAGAAGAAGGCGCTGTGAAGAAGAAGAGCATAACAGTATTTCCATTGCTTGATGCTCCATATAATGTACCCATTGATGAGAAAGAGGGAGGCCACGGTGGCGGAGATCCAGTTCTCTTAAACGACCTTTTTGGTGTACCAGAGGATGACCCCTTCCATAGAGCAGCATCCCATGTGGACGGAGCCATGTCTATTCTTACCGGCGTTGCTGCCAATAAATCTATAAAAACAGGGTTACCAGTAAATATCAAGGAATTAGTAGAGTTCTAAATTTGTTTTAGAATGGAAATTAGGTGCTTTTTATAAGTTTGTTTAAGTTTGAGAATGCTTTGAAGTATGAAATTCTTAAGTATAATAGAAAGGTTGATTAAAAAAATGAAAGCTTTTATGGATAATGACTTTTTGTTGAGCAGTGAAACTGCTAGGACCCTATTCCACGAGTACGCAGCTAAAATGCCGATAGTGGATTACCACTGTCATATCAACCCAGCTGAAATTGCTGAGGATCGTCAATTCGAAAACGTAGCTCAGGCATGGCTGGAAGGCGACCATTATAAATGGCGACTGATGCGGGCTTGCGGTGTAGAAGAACACTATGTAACAGGCAATGCAACGGATTATGAAAAATTTAAGGAATTTGCTCGCATTATACCCAAGGCAATAGGCAACCCAGTCTATCACTGGACACACTTGGAATTGCAGCGCTATTTTAACTGTGATATACCGCTGAATGAAAATACTGCCGATGAAATTTGGGATATATGCAAGGCTCAGCTTCAAACAGGGGAGCTATCCGCAAGAGGCATCATACAAAAATCAAATGTTACCACAATTGTCACAACAGACGATCCCGTAGATGATCTTTCGAATCATAAAAAAATAGCTGATGATACTTCTTTTGATGTTTCTGTCCTCCCAGGCTGGAGACCCGATAAGCTGCTTAATATCGAACGAGATGATTTCTTAAGCTATGTACCCAAGTTAGCTAAAGTGATTGGCGAAGCCGAACTAAATAGTTTGGACGCTTTGCGATCTGCCTTAGTTAAGCGCATGGAATTCTTCCACGAGATGGGATGTAGAGCAAGCGATCATGGCGTATATGATGTTGTCTTTGCTCCAGCCAGTGATATAGAAGTTGATAGCATACTTAAAAAGCGCCTCTCGGGTGAAGTACTGACACAGGATGAAGGAAATGCATTTCGCTGGTCAATGTTGGTGTTCCTAGGAGGAGAATATCATAAGCGCGGTTGGGTAATGGAAATTCACTTCGGAGCCACACGTAATAACAATACAAAGTCTTTCAAAAAGCTTGGTGCCGACACAGGCTTCGATGCTATTAATAACGGAAATTGTATGCCTGGACTTAGCGCATTGTTAGATACATTGGAATTAAATGATTGCTTACCTAAAACCATGATATTCTCATTGAACCCCAATGATAATGCAGCTATCGCCTCTACTTTAGGTTGTTTTAGTGAAGAAGGTGTTCCTGGTAAAATGCAGCATGGAACTGCTTGGTGGTTCAACGATAATGTTTCTGGTATGATAAGCCAAATAACAAATCTTGCAAACATGTCTGTATTGGGTAACTTCACTGGCATGCTTACGGATTCTCGTAGTTTTCTGTCTTATACCAGACATGAATACTTCCGTCGCATCCTGTGCAATCTCTTGGGTGAATGGGTAGAAAATGGAGAATATCCAGCTGACATGGAATACTTAGGCGCAATGGTTCAAGACATCTCCTACAAAAATGCTATGAAGTATTTCGGCTTCGGCGACTGAGAAAGTTGTATAAGTGAAGTTTGGATGAATTAGTTAAGGGGCCTCTATGGGCCCCTTATTTATATAGGCAAAATCGCGGTTTCTTTGCCCTCCATGGAAAAGTTATATATTATCAAAGGCTATTTCCTAGCTCTTATATCGCAGTACTATTTAAAGAAGTACTCTCCATAAATGAAGCTTCTTCGCTAGTTCTTAATGTTAGATAGAAAATAATTGTGCCTGGCCTGGTTCAATAGAAATAGCTTCCTCTAGAACTCCACCTGTTGTTACTAGCTTCCAACCTTGTTTTCCAATTGTCTGTGTTGTTCCAGATAAGTTAAACACTAGTGCATAGGTCTTCCCATCGCTGCCTGAAGCCATAACTGACAAAACTCCCTCTGGCAGATTGGGTAAAGAAACAACACTCTTAGCAAAAGACTTTGTTTCATCGGAATCTCCTACAATAATAGCAAAGGCCGAGTCATATATATGTTCTCCTGAAGAATACCAACGTTGATAGTTCTCATAGACTGAACAAACCTCATCACAGTAAAGCGCACCAGCTTTGTGGTTGGTACCATGCCCCATACTTTTAAGGGAAATCTGTCTATGTCCAGGGCGTATTATCATCAGGTCCTTTTGAGCCTCCACCACACCAATTCGATTATCAGCACATAGCCATTTGCCTGCGGTTATGACTTCAGCTACTCCCCTATCCCCTCCATGAAGCCGATATTTACCTTCGGCTGTGATATACTCCCGGCTTGAATGGTTGAACAAATCGTTGGGTACATTCAAGAGCAAACCTTGAACCTGGCTGATGATTGTACGGTTTTTAGCATCAGCACTTTGAATACATAGTACTGTGCGATCATCAGGAAGAGCAGCAAATGCCAGTGATTTGATTGCCTGATAATCAACCGCCTGCCCTTCTGCTACAAATCCACTACTTTCACATAGGCTTTTACCGTAGGTTAAAAAGCCACCTTCAAAACACTGACCTTCATGTTCGATAACTTTCTCACAATGAGCAGATCCCAAGCCGCGTATCTGCCCAGTTAAATTTCCACGCCATTCCAGAAGGCTGCTATCATTTGTTGGAACGCATTGGCCCTGTGATTGTTCTGCTGAACGCCATACAAAGGACGCCATGCGTCTTTCTCCCTTTACCATGTATGCACCATGGTACTTGCTATACCATGAGTTTTTCTCTGTTGCAGAATTGCTACCAGAAAGATTAAACTGCCTATGCCATAAGGCCATCATGGATAGGGCATTTCCACGATCGGATTCAAGTCGAGTATAGTATAGAGGTGATGCCTTTTTCAAGCCGGCACAACGGGCTGAAAGGAATGAACCATCACCATTATATCCTGTTTCTGTACGCAGAATATCCAGCCAACCGTTCTCCAACATGGAGCAGTCCTCATTAAACATATCCTCTGCTAATAGCCAGGCAGGCAGTGCATAATCCTGACAATAGCAATAACGAATACGAGTATCGCCACCAATACGGTTAAGCCTTCCATCCTCGTAAGTCATGGCGCGCGCTAGCATCCATAATTCCTTAGCATTATGATATAAGGCTTCTGGTGGCTTTTTATTGCGTTTTTTATAAAAGAAATGTAACATGGCAATATTGGAAAGACAGATTATCATGTAACCAAGATTCATATAACCATGATGGTCCAAAGCGAAGCTGTCGAAGAAATTCGCGCCTTTAAATGCATCCTTGACCATAATACCATCATAGACAGTTTCATTTTTCTCATCAGACTCAATGGAAATTCCATTTATAAAGAAGTGGGTCGCTTTTTTCTTGTAAGCTTCCGCATTGGGGGTGTCAGGATACATGGTAGCTACACGGCTGAGTATAGCACCATTCCATATGTTACTCTCAGGTTTATTTTTCCCATCCTTGGCTATTAAGCCTGCTACAATTTCGTAATTATCCAGTAGCCAATCTGCTTCAGAAACCAACACCCTTCGCAATAGGGCTAGTTCTTCAGACGTAATATGGGGTATCAAAATATCTACACCATGCATCATACGCTCTATCCCTAAAGCGCTAATCCATGTGTGTCCCCACTTTTCGCCATCTGCGCAGAAATAATCTCCTTCAATATGGCTTTGCAGGCTAAAACGCAGCATTGCCTTCGCCTGTTCCAGTACTTCTTCGCTAGTTAGACTATAAGGACTGAAATCCGAATCCAAAGCTGCCACGGCGAAAGCAGATAAAGCCTTCTGGTTTGTTTGTACTCCCCACGAATTGTAACCTGTGCCATAGCACATAAGCTCCGGACGGTCAGGGAAAGTATATAGGTATTGTTGCGAATCCTTAATCCATGCAGTGAGTAAGCGGATATAGTTATTTGATTTAGTACTTTGCATTATAATGGCCTCCTGATTACTGATCTAACGACCCTCGCATATATAATTTGGGAAATGACATCATATTGAGGCTTTAACTTGTTATATTCTACTTTAAAATCTTCATCCTTCATCAACAATTCTCTAACTTCAGAAAACTTTGCTCCAACTTTACTCATCCTCACACCTTCTTTCATAATCTTCTCTATATCGCAACGCTCGTTCAATTTCCCTTTGTGGAGTCTTTTCGGTTTTCTTTGTATTATTAACAAAATATTTTTCTTTGTCTTTAGTATACCAGCTATATTAATATCTTTCAGTTAAAATCTAAAGGTTTCAAATATAATTGTATTAAAAGTAGTGGTTATTGTCGATTGATTATTGTCCATTTTAAGTTTTTTTCACCAATTTAAAGTGAATTCATACAGGGAATATGATACAATATTTTTATAAAGAGTTAAGGCGGTGAGTTAAGTATGAAGTGGGAAGAAGTTAGAGAATCTTTTCCTAATCAATATGTTCTTTTAGACGCATTAGAATACCACATTGCTGGCAACAAGAAGTATATTGATGATATGGCAGTATTAAGAACAATACCAGACTCAAAAGAAGCTACAAAATTGCTAGTGCGATGTAAGGGAAGTAATTTCGTATATCACACAGCCAATGAAGAAGTCGTGATGGAGATAGTAATGCATCCGGTATATAGGGGGATAGGATAGATGGATATAATATTTCAGCAACAACTTTTGTATACATCCATTGAAATAACCTATAAAGGTAAGTCCAAGTCAATTAAAAACATTATAATTGATACTGGAGCTGCTCGTTCTATCATCTCACCGGATTCAGTAGAAGATATCGGTATTACCTCTCAAATTGAGGACAAGCTAATAACAATGTACGGTATTGGAGGGGCACAATATGCTTATCGGAAGAAAATAGATAATATTAATTTTGGCAATTTTTCTTTAGATGAATATGAAATGGATTTTGGTTTGATAGATGATGAAGGAAAGATTAATGGTCTCTTAGGTTTAGATATTTTAATGAAAATAGGCGCTATACTCGATTTGAAGAACTTAAAGATTTATTCAAGCGAATAATATCCAACTTCGACATTTTAACCAGATCAGTATAAAAGTAATTTTTCATGGACGATAGTGTATCAATCAAAAAACACCTCAGAAAGGTGTTTTTTCTCTATACAATTACAATAATATTATTTATATTCTTTCTTCTAACTCCTCTAGCAATTCACGCCTTACAGCTTGGAAGTTATCAGCTGATGAATTATAGTCATCAAAAGTGTTGCAAACTTTACGAATAATTTCTAATGCCTTTTCCTTATCTTTGAGCCCCAGCTGATACAACAGTTCAAAATCCTCAGCTCCTGCTCTTTGCAAATGCCCTCGGATACTATACCAAGGTCCTTTATCTCCTGGATACACTATAAATGCATTACCAGAAGGTAGTAACGTTTTTGGGTCACCACGATAGTAACAGGTGCTTTCAAAGGGTTCCTCATTATAAACATTATAACCCCAGTGCAAAAAACCCTTGGCATCATACAAATAGCACATCCACATGGGTAAACGACTTACCAATAGGTGAAGATCCATAACCCTATTCATAGTAAAACCTGCAGGGAATCCACAAGTATAAATCCAAATTTCCTCTCCTAAGCATTGCAACGCTTGAAATTTCGTAATATATTTCTCATATATTGATTGTTTTACCACCCATATATCCACAGCACCTTCCAAGTCTGTAGATTCCACAGGATCATTAATTATAACGTCTGGCATGAACTTTCGACATATACCAGATAATATCCTATAATGCTCACTATTAGGAAACTGCGGTTCGTCTACTAAGCATTGCATATAATTATCGTTCCAGTTGTTTTCGTTCACAATGGACCATAATTTTGTAAAATATATTTTCAGCTGTCCATATGCTTCAAAAGAAATGGCGCTTATATCCCTATCCCAAAGCAGATATTGTTCTTTTTCATTCCAATTCTTAAATCTAGCGATAAAACCTCCGTATATATATTTAAATCCTGCTTTTAGTGCCATATTTCCGAGCTTTATCGCTGCTGAGAAATCAAAATCTATAACTTTATCTGTTTCATCTCTAACAGGTACTCCAGATGGTAGCATTATATGGTTATTACGCATATCAATTTGATTTCTCAAATATTTATCTACCATCTCCCAAAATGCTTGGCTGTTGAACTGTAAATTATGTACCTTTTCTATACTTTCTAAATTCAACCAATTTATCATGCTAAAGCTACTGTTATCTAACACAGGCACTACCGCTTTATATACATTTAAGTGTACTTGAATTGTGGTTTTAGAACCATTTACAGTAATACTTAAATTTCTCTTATATTCTCCAGGTTGAAAGCTTTCAGGCACAAATATTCGAATATAGAAAGCTACTCTTCCTTGCTTCAGGTGACCATCATCAATCTCCCTTGTAACATCATAGACATAGAAAGGAGCTTGCCGCGTTACAAAAGATGAAACGCTGTCATAATCCAGTGTTGTAAATAGTTCTTTCCCGCTGTTTTCTTCAACTCTAGCAGGAAGGAGCTGATATACCATAAAATTCAAGTCATCAATACCAGAACCATCCCAATGAATATCTGTAGGCGTGTCGGTTTCTAACTCCACATCAGTAAGAACTTGAAAGCATGCATTTGCACCTCTTGCAGTATCAATCTCTATGGAATTGTCTAGTTTCGTTATTTCTGTATCTGGATATAACCACTCATTTTCTGAAAATATTTGTGTTTTCATACGGCAAACCCCTTTCTCTACGTCCTTTTACTATTTCTAAATATCTCTCTTATTTCTATACTCTCTTATTTCTATATTCTCTTATTTCTATGCATATTTACAATTTGTTACAAGAGCACTTGGTTTATTTATGACACGTCAAAAGCAAACATTCTAATTTCCTCACTACCCCAGGTTTCTTCCGGAATCAGTCTAATTTTAGATGCCTTGATTCCATCGAGATTAACCTTTACTAATCTGTGATAGTTGTTATCTTCCCGGTAGACAGTCTTCCAGCCAGCATCACCATTCAGCACTTCCAATCGGAAAGACTTAACAAGAGTTTCTGGAACTTTAACATCCTTTTGGTCTTTAGGTATATTGCATCTCATAGGGAATCTTTTTACGATAGTATCTACTTCCCGCCATGTTTCCCGGTTCAAATCGTTATCAAAAACCATTCTAGCTTGAGAGACAGAAACTTCGCTTCCAAAGTCAAATTCCACCCAGGAGCCAAGTGGTGCAACCCAACCATTATATTCATCACCAATTGGGCGATCATTTCCATTGATAAGTAGATTTGCATCGCCGGCAGATGCACTAAGTTTTGCATTTTTAGTCAACTCTGGCATCTTACGTGAATTAAATGGAAGATAGCAATCATCATCCATCAAGGTCTGCTTCAGTTCTTCTAAGCGATTCTCATATACACCTCTAGGAGTTAAGTCATCTCGCACAGCTATTGCGGCCGCCGTTCCAATGGCCTGACCCATAATTGCACAGGTAGCCATAACGCGGGTAGAGGAAAGTGCCGCATGGGTTGCACTGATATTTCTTCCAGCAAAGAATAGATTAGAAATATTTTTGGAATATAGACTTCTATAGGGTATTCCATAAGGCGAAGGTGCAGGATGGAATATGGTGGGCTGCCCCTTGTATCGGAAACCATCTGGATGATGATCGTCCATAGACCATCCTCCGTAGGCGACGATGTCCTCAAATCGTCCTTCTTTCTCTACATCATTTTGGTTTAAAATATGATCGCCGACGTATCTACGGCTTTCTCTTTTTCCAGGAAGGAATCCTACCCATTCCAGTTCCCAATTATCAGCTTCAAAATGTCCACTGTTTTTTATAAAGTCCCAGGTACCGAAGGATATCTTTACTAATTCATTTCTTAAAGTCTCAGTATCACGTATACTGTCACGACTTCCACCTAGCTCCATCCACCAAAAGTTACCTCTTTGCCAAGCTTTTGGATCTTCAAGCTGCAAGCGATGTGGGAAGTCATCCTTTGTAAATTTATAAGCCCATTTTGGTGGAATATATTTTTGGGGAGCGCTAGTTTCCCGTGCCTGCATAAGACATGTGAGACCCATAGTTTTTTTATCGGCTTCTGAAGGTTGAATACCCTCAGCAAATTCATCTGAGGATTCTCTTCCCCAACGTCTTTCTGCACCTGATAAGGGTGCCAAAACGCTATCCCCTGAACAGTCTGCAAAGTATTTTGCCGTAACTATATGCCATTGTTGGGTTGTTGTTTGCCACGCCTTAACACTAGTAATCCTGTCCCCTTCCATCTCTAGGTCATTGCAGGAACAGTTAAGTATTAATTCAATGTTCGGCTCTTCGTATACAGCCCCAAAGAGAACACTATCCCATACTGAGAAATTCAAAGACGGATTTCTATAGATATTCTCCAAGGCAATTTCCTCAAGGATTCCGGTTTCCTGCATGTTGTCGCCATGAGCTCCTCGAATCCACATGCGAATCTCACTGGACGCATTACCTCCCAATACGGGTCGGTCATTTATCAGAAGCACCTTAGCTCCTCCGCGAGCAGCTGCAATAGCAGCCAGCATCCCTGCCATTCCTCCACCGACTACACAAAAATCCACATTATGCTCTACAATTTGAAACGTTTCTCTCTCTGTAGATTGAATCAATGATCATACGTCCTTTCTCTTAATCGTATTGTTATACCGATGATAGTTGATACACACTGTTTCCTATAATTGATTTTGGATTTCTTATCCAAACTCCTTCATGTACCATAATTTCTCATTTAAATCTCATTTTTTTATTTATTATGTTTTTTCGCTTTCTATCTTTCGTTCTTATGTGACTTACTATTGTGTACCTGTTACTAAGTCAATAGTATACAAAATATTCCTAATTGTAAACAAGTAAAACTAGTATTGTGGAATTTAATCAGGGATTAATCAGGGGGACGGTTCTTCCCTGCGCTTACTCAATAAAACAGCAGACAAAGTAGGATCAGAATGCTATAATGAAAACTATGATGAACAGCAAGAAGAATCACAACTAGGTCGTATATTATAACCACAAATACTACATTTTCATACGTTTACACCATTCTATGTATAAATTAAAGGGAGATGATGTCATGTGCAATATAGCCGGTTACATAGGCAAGAAGCAAGCAGCCCCAATTTTAATTGAAATGATGAAAAGGCAGGAAGGCTTTGGCGGTGGCTACTATACAGGAATATCAACTCAACACCAAGGAAAGCTCTATAGCACCAAGGTTATTGGGTACACTAAAAACTTCCTGGACGAAACTGATGGTATCCATTTCCCTGGAACTACTGGATTTATCCACAGTCGCTCCAATTCTGGTGGAGATGTGGAGTGGGGTCACCCATTTTTATCGTCTGACAAAAGTGTATCATATATAGCAAATGGTAGCGCTGGCTCCTATCTAACTGAGGATATTAAATCCAATAGAAATGAAACCGCAGTTGAGCTTGAGAAAAAAGGATATATCTTCGCTTCGAAAAGTCCAGAGACTATTGGTAACTATCCTGTTTTGCCTGATAATAGCTCCATTCATATGAGCGATCTCATGTGTCAATACATCACCTATCTTATGGATAATGGAATGTATACCGATCAAGCAATGAGTGAAGCATTCTCTAAATTACCTTCTGAAGTAGTAGGACTTATTTTAAGAAATAATATTGCAGGTAGGATTTTCGTCTCCCGCATAAACCAGCCTATGATGATAGGCATAAGCGATGACGGCGATACCTATTTGGCCACTACTGCTATTGCATTCCCTGAAGATGTAAACTTCAAAACCATAGAATTGTTGCCACACAGCACTACATGTGAAGTATATGAAGGTGGCTATAAAGTATCAACTCATCCAATCAAGGTTCACAATGTTGCCGACATCACCCCTTATTTATGGCATTATGCATATGCACGATTAGAGGAAATATTGAGTGATAAGAAAGATAGCCCTCTTCCTATTGGAGAAATTATAAATGCATGCATTGATTTATGGCCAGAAGGTAAAGTGAGACAAGGCGCACCTCTGATATACGAAATACTACGTTCTTTTAAAAACGAGGATCGTTTAGGTGTCACTCTGGTGCCTGCTAAGGGAGCTTTCGATGGATATGAGACTAACAATTTTAGGATCTACATGAAATAAAAATCAGCATTTTCATTAGGGTTGTCTGAAATGTTTATGAATCACTTAGGATTATAAAAGACTTATATTTAAAAAGGAGCTTGCCTAATCCACAGACAAGCTCCTTTTAATTATAGTTTTCTTAAGGTCAATATTCCATATAGTCTAAATCGTCATCAGATTCTCGGCCAATCAAGCTCAACACCGTGACTTTCGATATGACGTTGAAAATCCCCTAGCAAGGTTTCATCATTTCTAACAGCTCTAGGTGTGGTGTTATGATCCAAAGCATACGCTGCTAGGAATCCTGCCGATTCTCCTATGTTCCATTCAACTGGATGCAGTCTATAAGCACCGTTGGTTATATGTGTCGAGCCAAGATTTTTACATGCAGGTAAAAGGTTCTCAACCCTTATTGGAATCATACTGCCTAATGGGATTTGGAAGGGCAGGCATGAATTATCAACATAATCACGATTGCCAGTACTTGGATGTAAATCCATTCTATAATGACCGATGCCAACAGTATCCTTAAATTTAAGAGCTCCCTTATCTCCTCGCGCATTGGGGCTTACATAATGCTCTAGAATAGTAAATTCAGATTTGATTCTTCGGGATTCCCTAATATAGGGATACATGGCCAGTCCGTCCTCAGTCCCTACTAAATCAGCTCTTAGACGAAGTCCCGGATATCCTATTCCTCCATCTGGTCTGGGTGCTTCAGTCTGCATCCAGTATAAGAAAGAAAGACTAAGTTGCCTTGCTCCCTCTAAATGCCTGTTAACTTCCTCTTCCGGCACTTCATAAACTGGCCCCAGCCAATAATCGTTTTGCGGCCAATTTACTAGAGTAATATCACTTTCAAATGTACCCGGAGCAAAATTATTCTTATCTGCTATTTTCCGATAATCCCATAGAGAATGACGTTCATCTACCTGAAATAGAGTGTGTTCTCTCTCCTCTAAAGTTATGGGATGATGAGTTACCCAGCTTAGCATAGGCCCCGGCCAGAAGTCAGCTTTGTATGTTTTCCAGAAATCATACTGCTTAGGCTTGGCTATTGTGTGATCTTGTCCTTCCATATGATCAATGGCATAACACCAGGTAATGGACTGAATATCAAGAGGATCTGCTTCTCCATCAAGAGCACTTAGCTCACCTGTGTCTTTCTTGGATTCTGAGCCGGTAACATACTCTACCCCTGCCAGCGGCAACACATCTCCACACTCAGTAGCGTCCAGAAAATATGAGGCCTGCAGTACTTTTTCATCACCAGTATCAAGGTTCTCTACAATTACAGCTTTTACTTGATCACCTTCCATGCTAGCTTCCTTGATTTTGTGACGAGTCCACAGGGTTAACCTACCACTTAGGGTATAAGGTGATAGCATTTCATCTATAACCGCCACTGTAACACGAGGATCGTGGCATAGTCTGCTGACAGTTCCACCTCCTGGATTTAGATAATATGTGTCTCTTGCCTGCTGTGTTAGTGGCATATGTGTCTTATAGTATGCTCGTACTCCATCTCTTAACTGCCTGTATGAACGGGTAGAACCAAACTTCTCAATCCAATAGTTTTCATCTGGAGGAACTGCCTGACTGGTTAGCTGGCCCCCAAGCCACTTGGTTTCCTCTGTTAGAATGACCTTTTTGCCCATCTTAGCTGCTGCCAAGGCTGCCGCTACTCCTCCTATACTTCCACCTATGATAACTATATCTGCCGTAAATTCTTTCTGCATAGTAAAGCTCCTTCCTAGCAATTTTCAATTAAGTCTTATTCAAATTCCTCTGCTGTATCAATACCCATCATATCCTTTGCATATCGACAAGTTTCTCCAAAGAGAATCATAATTATCTCATAAATTTGTTCTGGAGTATATTTGTTCTCATCATCCAAGCCTTGGTTGGACTCATAAGTAATACACATTTCTCCATTTATGTGAGAGCAGGCTGAAACAAGGTTAAATGAAGGTGGTGGATAACTATCAGCATTAGTTTCTTGTTTGCATGTCTGGAACAGTTCACCACAGCCCTTCTCCTTGGCGGCTAGCTTAACCTTCATAGCAAGCTCGTAAATTCTATTATTCATGTAGCTTGGAACATACTTGGTTTGTAGAAAGGTAGAAGTGGTGTTAGAGCCTCCGTGCAAGTGAATAGTAACATCGGGAACTCTTTGATCGCTTAATCGTAAAATAGCCTTAGTTTCTATTGCCATAGGAAAGAAGAAATTATCATGCATTAAATTGATGCCATCATCATTGAAATAGCTTCCAAGAAAATCAACATGGTCTTTGATAGGGTGCTTTGCTTTGCAGTCCGGCCATTCGCACAGTGATCCATCCTTCCATGTTCCCTGGCTATAGTATCTAAATGTTTCATAATCCTTATCCAAAAATGCATCGAAAGGAACTCTAGCTCTGCCATCTACGTTTAGGCAAGGTATTAATAATAGGTTAGTACCTTTCACTGCATCTAGAATATCCTCATTATGATTTCCTGCTAGATCCCTTCCGGTTTCTAAGAGACTAATGAGATTCAATATGGCAACAGTGCCTTCAAACTCACCACCATGAATAGCTCCAACCAGTAAAACAGTAGGGACATATCCGGGCTGTGTTTTGTCAGCGTAGCATTTTAAGTCTTTCGCACCAGTTGCTGAACTATAATTGGCCTGATGCTTAATATAGTTTCGCTCACCGTATTCAACTAGATAGATATTACGGTTGCCGGCAGACTTGCATAGCACTTCTACCTTGCCCTTTTTAATGGATTTTACTGATTGTTTGATATCCTCTAGGCTACCCTTCCAAAATACAGGTGTTTGCATTATTCCACTCCCTTTGGTTTATTTTATCTGAATGATTCTATTTGAACCTTTGTGTAGTAAACAATAACTCTTCTCAAAAATGAACCTTTATAAATAGTGTATCTCTACAAAACATGCAAAAATAAATAATATCAATCTTTATTTTATATTAGTTAGCACAATAAATCTACCATTATAGTCAGTGAATAG
>LFRM01241677.1_pt2 | contig 16018 bp, 11 predicted proteins | sample 618341 | NCBI WGS metagenome assembly LFRM01 (sample SAMN03654438, study PRJNA283298) | anaerobic digester metagenome | isolation source: pool of bioreactors CSTR01a, CSTR02a, and CSTR03a thermophilic anaerobic... | place: Denmark: Kgs. Lyngby | collected 2014-05-21 | reverse complement strand
ATACAAATTAGCTATACTGGCATTTATATTAGCATGTATCTTAGGAAGCATTATTCACTTACTTAGAATGAAATTTACAGATGCCGAAAATGTACTAGCCATGGGACCGTATTTGTCCTTAGGCGTCTTCATTTCAATTTTATTTGGAAACGAAATGATCAATTGGTACATTGGATTAATTTGGTAGAAACACAAATACTGTGTTTATATATTATTCGAAATTATGTTAGGAGGAAGTTATGGCTGGAAAGGTGTTATGCATTGAGATTACAACTCATTTTATAAGAGCTGTAGAAATGGACTATCTATCTAAGAAGCCAAAGGTGTACAATAATTTTGTTATAGCTACACCGGTAAATTCTTATACAGATGGTACGGTACTAATAAATGATGAGCTCGTTAACTGTATTAGTACTGAGATTAGTAATCAAAAGATATCAACTAAAAGAGTTATGTTTATTTCTTTATCAAGTCGTATTGCAACTCGTGAAGTTTTAATACCTCCAATTAAAGATAAAAAAATACCTGAATTTGTTAAAGCAAATGCGGAAGATTATTTTCCTGTAGATATCACTAATTACGAGATTTCTCATGTTCTTTTAGAAGATGTTACAGAAGGAGGAGGCTTAAAACATAGGTTACAAGTTTATGCTATTCCAGATGATATTGTTTTTGCATATAGGGAGCTAGCTTACAACTTGAAATTAAAGTTTACAGCATTTGATTATGTAGGTAACAGTATTTATCAACTTGCTAAAAACTACTTTAACGAAGGTGTTCAGGTTTTTGCAAAAATTGGAAATATAGCTACTCAGGTACTTATTACAAATAACGGTAGCCTTCAGCTGCAAAGAACGATTCCCTACGGCGTAAATGATATTTATAGCGTTCTAGTAGATTCACCAACCTTACCTATAGTAAATAACGCTACGGATGCCAGGGAATATTTCATTGAGCATGACGTTATATATGATGAGGATCATGATGTAAGTATTTCAGTAACAGAAAGAGATAAAATAGACGATACACTTAAAAGTCTTTCTGGTAGCATAAGTAGGGTTATTGACTACTATGCTAACAACAATAAAGAATTTGAGATTGAAGGAATAAATATATTTGGCAGCGGAGCATCGCTTAACAAGATAGATAAGCTATTAACATATGAGCTAAACAGGTCTGTCAGCTGCTTATCTGAACTTGAAGGTTTAACCATTGATTCTAAAAAATCTGGAGGCATAGAGCAGTATTTATCATGTATGGGCGCTACAATAAATCCTGTGATTGTAGCTGAAAATATTAAATATAGTATAGAAGCAGAAGAAGATCAATTGAAATCAACTAGTTTAGTGTTTAAGCTGTTAGTTGCTGTAGCATTAATACTAATAATTATTTCTGGAAGCTTAAACTTGTATTCCGTGGTTAAGATACATTTACTTAATAATAATTTAGTTGAATTATCTGAAGCCCAGAGTGTTTACGATGATTATGTTTTGGCTAGTGCAAATCATTCAGAAATGACTGTAATAGAAAGTAACATGTACACTATGAACAAACAGATAGTAACGATGTTTGAAGATATGGAGAGGTTACTCCCTTCTACAGTTAGAGTTTCGGCGTTTTCAAGTGAAAGCGATCAGATTATAATGACCTTAGTGGTAGCTGGTAAAGAGGGTGCTGCTAAGACTCTCATACAATTAAGAAATATGAACTCATTAACTGATGTTAAAACTAATGGTATTACTCAAGTTGATGATAGCGGTGATGTGGAAATGACAGTTACTGCTACCATGGCAGAAATTGAAGAGTAGGGAGGTTGATCATGGAATTTTTTAAAAATTTAAGCGCAAGAGACAAGAAAATATCTATGTATTTGATAGGAATACTATTAGTAATTGTAGTATACGCTTTTGCATTTAATCCGCTTATGGATAGATACAGTGCTCAAAAAGCTACTCAAGACGACTTGCAAAGACAAGTTGATCAGCTAACCGAAATTAATGATAACTTAGATAAATATAAAAGCGATACAGCAAAATTAAATAATGAACTTAGCACTTTTATGGAGGGTTTTAAACCTGATTTAAAGGAAGAAGATAGCATTGTTTTTGCAAAGGGGCTAGAAGATAATACAGCAGTAGACATTTCAAGCATGGCCATAAATGAAAGATTTTTTGTCTACACTATGGGTACAGAAAGCGCCGAAGTTACTACTGAGCCAGGTGAACCTATACCAGCTGGTACGCTGCTTATTCCAGAGACTTTATATGCTGCGCCAACTACGATTGAATTAGAAGGCACATATGAACAGATTAAAAAGCTTCTTTCAAAGATTAACTTAGATGTAAATAAAAAGGCGATTACAAATTTTTCACTAGGATACAATAGCAGTAATGGCAAACTATTTGGAAGTGTTACTATGAACAATTACTTCTTAACAGACTCTGATAAAATTTACGAAGCACCAGAATTGAAGAAGATACAAATTGGGTTAAGCGATATATTTGGAACAATAGATTTTGCATCAAGTAATGAAGACTCAGAATAATATCTAAATTAATCGAAATAGGGATGATATAATGTTTAAATCTATGACAAAACCTAGAATAAATATTGACAACAAAGGCTTTAGTTTAGTTGAAGTCTTAGTTGCTGTTGCAATAATTTCAATAGTATCATTACCTTTACTTAATAGTTTTATGGTTGCTAATAAAGTTAATCATAAAGCTGAAGTTAAATTAGCAGCAACTAGCGTTGCTGGAAATGCCATGGAAAGAGCGAAATCTATAGATTTGGCTGATCTTGTAATAGCAGACGACGGTAAATACTATATTAATGAGGATAACGTAGATGGAAATGGTAATGCTTTTAACGTCCAAACTATTATTGATTCGGGCATATATAGTAACGAAAACAGCAGCATTTGGAATACAGAAGTGTTAAATAATGAAAAAACAGCCATTTTTGCTGAACCAGACACGTGGAAAGGCAGCATGGTTTTAGACGTTCAGAAGCAATATCAAAGCGATACTGTAGATGAAATACTAAATGATCCAAATCATCATTACGTTTATGACATTGTTGTTAATATTGGACAAACAGGCACTAATCCTATTAATGAACGTGTAACAATAACATACTATTACTACTATAAGAATGGCGTGGGATTGTCTACCGAATGGAATCTTAATAATGGAGCAGTTGGAAGTGCAAATCAATTTAATTGTGATTATTCTTCCATGGTGTTTGATTATACAGGCGACGAAGGTATATTAGAAAATGTTTTATTAAATTACCAGGATGACAATAGACTCAACAAAATAAGGGTAATTAATTACAGTAATAAAAGTGTTAATTTAATTCTTATGGAAAGCGGAAGCACCAAGAAAGATACTGTAGAGGTCTATGAGTGGACAGGCCTACAAAAAGAACCTAATTTGGGAGTGTGGAAAGAAAATTCTACTGGAATAGAATACAGGTATTACGAATGCTATAAATCAGGTAACATTAAAGCAAATGAAAAAGTTGGGTTTTCAAATACTCTAGATAGCATTGTTGATTTGCAAAACGAAGAATTTCTTTATTCAATTAAAGTTAATGTCTATAAATATGTTAATACTGTTGACGAATCAGTAAAATACAATGACGATATCAAACTAACTACATTAGATGGCAGTAAATTAGAGGATTAACATTTAATGTATAGAAAGGAGATGTTCATGATTAAGAAGAACAACAAAGGTTCATCTACCATTGTTGTGCTAATGGCAGTGGCACTAATTACAGTTCTTGCAACTATGGTATTAGCCATGGTTATGCTAAGCTATAACATGAGAGTGACTGGAGAAAATACGACTAAAAACTTTTATAGTTGTGAGACAGCTCTTGATGAAATAAAAGCTGGGCTTCAAATTGAAGCTTCAGAATGTTATATTAAAAATTATCTATCTGTACAACTAGATGATTCTATTATCAATAAGGAAAGCCGATTTAGTATCTTATTTAAAAACGAACTAGCATCTAGAGTAAAAGGAAATGAAGGCCTGAATGAATATGATATTAAAAATCTTAAGTCATATTTGAGCGAGACTGTAGTTAATAATATAGTAATAGCAGATTCGGAGAACAACTCATTGATTCCCCACGATGATGGATTGATGTTGAAAAATGTAGATGTTACCTACACCAAGGATAATGGTTCAAAATCTAGAATAGTAACTGATGTTTTTATCAATTACCCTGGAGTTGCGTTTAAAGACTCTGACAATCCGCCATTGATGGAATATGCAATAGTAGCAGATAAAGGTGTAAATGTTGTCGATACAAAAAACTATGTTTCGGGTTCAATTTATGCAGGTGGAATTGATAAAAAAGACAATAGTCTTAAATTGAATAATCAAGCAGAAATTACTTTAAATGATTCAAGAGATGCTACTTTTAATGGTGATATTTTAATGGAGACAAATGCTTCATTCAATACATCTGGTTCTACAGGACTTTGGGCTAGAAATATTATAACAAATAATAATAATGATTTATTAATTCATGGATATACCAATATACTTAATGATTTAATAATTGAAGATAATTGCGAAGTTACTTTAGAGGGAAGTTACTACGGTTTTGGAGATATTAATAATTACGGATCTTCTAAGTACCTAATTGAAAAAGGTATAACTGAAGATGATAAAAAAAGTGGTGGTTTAGATAATCATTCTGGCGCAATATTAGTAAACGGCACCAACGTTGATTTAGAAATAGAAGGGCTGAGATATTTAACTCTTGGTGGTACTGCTAATATAGGTATTCCAGTAAGCGGCCATAACTTTACTGATCAGATAAAAATGGGAGAATCAATTGGCATTAAGGGGACACAATTAGCGTATTTAGTTCCTAATAAAAATATGAAGACTAGCAGTAATCCAGTTGCAGAAGCTGAATATGAGGAATTTATTAACAACAAGAAAGCTTTTGTTAATACAAGCGGAATATCAGGATTAACTGAAGGAGAAACATATAAGACAGTGTTTTATCCTATTTCAGGCGATACCTACATGGTATATTTTTTCTTAAACTTTAAAGATGTAGATTCTGCCGCCAAGTATTTCAGAAGCTATTATAATAATAACAAAACTTCTGTTAACAAGGCACTTGATTACTACGTAAATTTAGTAGATTTGCCAAGAGAAGTTATAGCAGAAACAAGCGCTGAAGGTAATATAATCGGATATAAAAATGATGCTAGCTCATTAAAGTTTAGTCCAATAAATAGTAATGTTAAGAAACTATTATACGAAAAAGAAGATGTGTATGCAGCCCTTTGCACCGTACTAAAAAACGATTATGATGCCTTAAAAACTGAAGAAAAAAACAGGACCGTATATAATAATCTGGTTGACACGGCAGAGTATGATAATCTGTTTACAGGATCTAATAGTGGCGATCCCATAGCGATTTTTAATACAGCTGAAGACATTTGGGGTAATACTTACGAGGCTATGGTTATTAATAGCGATGTTAAACGAGTAATCTTGAGAAACAATACATTTAACAGCGATGATGGTTACGAATATAATACTGACAATAAGGTTTTGAAGATTTCGCTTGATGACCATAATAATTTGAGATTATTAATCTCTGAGCCAAAGATCGTTTTAAACGGATGTGATTATAACGGGTTAATGATTGGTGGGAATTTTGTCAGGTTTAATAATGGTGCTAAAGTTATTAGTAATCCTACCGAAGTTATTTTAACACTTCAAGCTAAAGATGAAGAAGATAGAAAAATAATTGATGTTTTAATAAACGGCAAAGGATATATAATTGGAGGAAGCGGAGAAGGCACAGTATACGAAGACCTTGTATCGTTCAGAAACTGGAAAAAGGAGTAGAGCATGAAAAATGATAAAGGATTTTCATTAGTGGAAATCATAGTTGTTTTAGCTATGCTGGTCATATTATCTTCTATTATAATAATAAACACTGATACGACAGGAAAAAGAGCTCTTAATAGCTGTGTAAACTCTATAAATAATAATTTAAGTGATACAAAAGTGTCTACATTAAGTGGAAGAGACATTGAGCTAAAGCTGTTTATGAGTGATGGCAATGTAATATTAAATAAAGGCCGTGATGATAATTTAGGAAAGTTTGATGTAACTTTACATTATGAGGATATAGATGGAGAAAATCTAGGTAGTGAAGAATTAAACAGCGCTGGAATAACAATTACATTTAAAAGCAACACAGGCGAATATAATGAAGTTAAAAGCGGTAAGTATTTAAGTAAAATAGTAGTATCAAAGGGAAGCATTGCAGAGACTATAATTTGTCAACGACTAACTGGTAAAAACTATATTCAGGAGTAGAAAGAGAGGCTGATTTCATATGAAAAGAATAAAATATGATAACAAAGGCTTATCTTTGATTGAACTACTTGTAGCTATTACTATTTCTATTTTAATTGTAGGTGTTGTGTTACTATTAACAGGAACTAGTATTTTTCAGTATAAAAATATAAATGTAGACACTAACTTGCAAAATGAAGCACAGATAACTTCTAATCAAGTTCGCGACTTATTAATGGAAGCTAATAGAGGTGTTTCTTGGTCAGAAGACACCGATGACAACGTACTTTCCTTCTATTACGTTGAGAATGAGAAACAGATGGTAGGAGTTATTAACTACACTAAAAATACTAATGAGTTAAAGTATAAACTATATGAATATGGTGACGACCCAAATGATTCTAAGGAATATTTATTATCTAGTATAGTTAATAAATTTACTTGTGATGTATCCGAAGTAGATGACGGGGAGTTACTGACATACAATATAAGATATTTTATAGATGATGAAGAATGGTCTGATAATAATAAATTCTCATTTAGAAACACCGTTGAGTTGGTAGATTCGGCGGAAGCTATTTTTGGTGAATAATTAAGGTGACGATTATGAAAAAGGAAAATATTAATAATAAAGTTAATAATAAATTAAGAGTTGTGGGCGTAATTGTTCTTTGCATTGCGCTAATTTCTGTTAGCATAAGTCCTTCGTTAGCCTCAAGTCGAATGCCAGGAGTCGAAAAGCTAGTAGGAGAAATTACTGGTTCACCTGACACAGAAAAATTTACTGTTCTAGAAATAATTCCTGACACAGGAATGGGGGAAATAGGATACTCACTTGCAGATGGAATAGGCCCGTATTTTGACGATTATTTAGCTGATAAAATGAGAGAAGCCGTTGCCAATTCTACTTCTCTACCTGAGGCTAGAAAAGCTGCATATGCTAGTTTGGTAGATGTTTTGCAAGAAAATCGAATTTGCGCACCTGACAATGCTACGGAAGCCGAAAAAGAAGACTACGCTGTATATAAAACGATTACTGAAGAATATAAAGAAGTATATTTTGAAAATCAAACACCTGAAAATGAAGATTGGTACAGATTTGTTGTACCAAAAGATATAGAAGAAGAAATAGCTTTAAAGGGTAATTTTGTAGAAGTTGAAACAGAATATACAGGAAGTTATGTTTTAGATAAAGACATGTATGGAAATAACATCGTAGTTGGATATGAGAACTCGGATACTAATGGTACTCATAAAGTGACTTTTAACCAATATGGTCTTGAAACAGAAGTGCCTGCTGAATATTTAGCTTATGGTGCTTATGATTTATATGATAATGGTACAGAAGGATATGAAGCAGACGACTATTATATAAAAGTCGGCATGGGATGGGTAGACAACACTAAATACTATATTGGTACAATTCAAAAAAGCTCTACAGGGAACTATATTCCTATAAATAAGTATAAGTACACTAGCGCAACTAATGGAGACTATGACTTTGTAAGTAGCGAAGAAGAAGATCAGCCCGTACAATCTTTAATAGTAGGTGAGGTATACTATAACTTGAACCTTGTTTCAAACGATTGGTTTAGGACAAAAGTACTGGGATTATCAAAAACAGAAAACGAGGCAGAATATAATAACTTTAATATTGAAATAGTTACCATGACTGCCGAAGAACTAGTAGCTAGTCCTGAATTAACTAGCTACGCTGATATGCTCTATATATGTGGCGATACCAAAGCAGATCCTATTGCATCAACATATGCTGAGATAAAAGCAAATAATATTGCAGAAGTAAACGATATTAATTATGAAATAATATACCAGCTCATAAGTAGATTACAAAGCAATGACTTAGCGGTGATTGTAGACAGCACGGCTTTAGCTACATTGTTTGAGGAAACTGAAACTATTGAGCAGTCTAACATTTATAAATTAGCAGTATTAGCGATGCAAGAAAATATTGTGGCCACAGAAACAGAGCCTTCTGATTGGGAGCCTTTAATTGCTAATGCGAAGATTTTCTTTGATAACAATGAAGGTGATTCTGTTAAAAAGCAAGTCTATTGTCATGGTAAGTATGAAGATGAGAGTACGGGCAGATTATTAGATAAAGAATATAACACAACCTTTGATCAAGATACTATAGATTTAGGGTTTTTAGAAATCAAAAATTTTATAGCAGATGAAAATCTAATAAGACCTAATGAGCCAGAAAATAACCAGAAGTTACCTGAGGAAATATCCGTGAATACTGTTATTCAATATATTATCAGTATAAGTGTTCTTGATAAAATCGTGCTTAAATCAAAGCTAAAAGTACTAGAAATAGAGCCATTTAAATCTAGCGTAGTGGATAAGGCAAAAGTCTTAGAATGGGCAGAAAAACTAGGCTTAGAAGAAGAAGATATATCAGTTGACACTATGACTTCATCAGAATTTATTGGCAAGATAAATGACTTAAATGAAGAATACGATCTTATATACCTAGGGTTAGAAACAGGTAATAAGGATACGGATAATATTGGAGAAACTTTATATAATGATAGTCATTTAAATGGTAAAATATACCTGCACACAGGAGACGTTCTATTTGGTGCAAGAAGGTTGCTTGGTATGATGGAAACACCAACATCCAATTACTCTTATGGTCATGACTATAAAAAAGATGGAAGCGATAAAGTAGTAATATCACCTATTAGGTGGCTGTTTTGGACTGACTATGTCTATGAATCAAATTATAATAATATGAACCTAAACCGTGGTACACTTCGTTTCTCAGGAAACGATATTACAAAAGCTAAGGGAAAAGACTTAATTGAATTTGTAAATGCAGGTTATCCTGTTATTTTAGATGAAAAATTTGATAATAATAACAGTAAAGGAAAATCATACTTAGACACAGCATCTAATGCTTATTCTATGTATCAAGCTATTAAGGATGAAAATAACGTATTCTATGCTGATCAGTTTACTGGCAGTAGTTCTGATACAACTAAAGAATCTCTGAAAAAATATTTAGTTAAACCGAAGCTTAATATAAATGGAATAGAGCTAGGAATTCCTAGGATAGAAGATGAGCACCAGTATTTGGACTACAAATTTACAATTAGCAATGACCTTGAGTTAGATAGTAGTACTAGGTACTTTGCTGATATATTCTTTGATTTAAATACTGACGGCAGGTATACCAAAGAAACTGAATTGCAAAGCGACGTAATATATCTAAATTCAGATGGTGAAGCTATTGAACCTGATGAAAATGGCAAATGTTTATTGAAATCTAACGAAGCATATACAGTAAGAAAAGAACTGCCGAACACTTACTCGGGGCCATTAGCATGGAAACTATTAGTATCAATAAATGGAGAAAACATACATACGAGTCTTTCGGATTGCTCAGAAATTAATCTAGAGCTAGGAGAAGGAAAAGTAATTAACATTTTGCAGATTGTTCCAAATACAGGTAACACTTTAGATTTAGCTAATAAGTTAAACAGTGGTACTTGGCACAACGAATTATCTGAAATGGGTTATAACATGCATATTAAGAAGATCACTGCCTCATACTTTTCAAGCAATTATAACAATGAATTTGAGACAGGAAGAAGGCTCAAAGATTATGATATGCTCATATTAGGATTTGGTAATAGGTGGCAGGAGATAAGTGATCCTAAAGCTGTCAATAAAATTAATGAGTACATAGAATCCGGGAAAAGCGTATTGTTTACCCATGACACGACATCTTATTGTAACGTAGATGATGAGGCAGAAATTTCCACAATATTTGATGCAAGTGACTACTGGGGATATCATGTTAACTCTATATTAAGGCAAAGATTAGGTTTAGATAGGTATGGAATAAATACATGGGATATAGCAAATTCTAAATATAATGATGTTGCTGTTGAGCTAAGAAGAGCTCAAATTATTAATAATCCCGATAATTATAGCTCTAAAATTAAAAGTACCAATGATAAAGCATATGTAGTGGACAATTTAAACAGCACTTATCCTGAAACCCAAGGGTATACAAACCCTACATTAGATAATTTAAATGCTTCTAATCTAAGAAGTTTTATAAGTGATATCTTTGGAACAAACAATCCGTTCGGAAATAAAACTTTTTATTACAGTTTACGAGCTGATTCTGGAGTAAAAATAGGGGGAACAAGGGTTTGGGATAAGCTTTTAGACCTTATAAATCTAATATTTGATAGCGGCAGCGATATGATTAATTCTGGGCATCAAATGTATATTAATCAGATAAATAGTGGGCAGCTAACAAGGTTCCCATATAATTTAGAGGGTGAGAATGGTGAGCTTGCAAGCATAAACATCGAGCCTACACATTTCCAGAGTTATCAGATTGATATGGATAATATTGATAGTAATGGGAATAGCGATATAGTAGTTTGGTATACTATAGGTGGAGAAAAAAATAAAACTGGTACTGAAGTATCTACGCCTTATTCAGCTTCGCCAAACGATGTAAGAAACAATTACTATATTTACAGTAAAGGCAATGTGATGTACAGCGGTGCTGGTCATAGTACTATAAAAACTAATACTAACAGTAAAGAGTTTAAATTGTTCTTAAATACTATGATAGCAGCATACAGACTAGGCCTTCAGAACCCTAATGTTACTATCTTAAACAACAAGAACAGAGATTCGGGTTCAAGAGGAGTTGCATACTTTGCCTATGATTCAGATAATGCTGGAGAACCAGTTAACGGCACAAGTGATATTTACTTCACGGTGAACAACCCTAATCTAAATATTACTGACAGCGTTACAACGGTTAAGTATTCTGATGACAATGGAGTAATTCATAATGTTAAGACGTACAGAGTAACCTCCGATGGAGATAAGGTGCTTACTGATAACAAGGTAATTAGTGGTAGGGTATACAGAGCAGAATTACCTAAGTCACTATCAAAGTATTTAGAAAACAATTCGGGAGAGATCAATGTAAGTATAGAAAATACTTTTAAACATTATGGAGAAGCGGGAACTCTTAATGCAGATGCAGAGTTAATGCTTACCAGGTTCACACTAAAGGAATTACAATAAATTAAAAGGCAGAGCCTGGCTCTGCCTTTATTATATCAACTCGTTTATGTACTCCATGAAACTGTCTTTGGCAGTTAGTTTGTGTGATTTGCTAATTGGCACATAAGTCTTATTATACATATAAAAATGGTTAGGTTCCATAGTTATTACTGAAGTGAGATTAACTATATAGCTATTATGACACCTAATAAATCTATGATTTAATTGATTCATTATTTCTTCAAATTTTCCAAAGAAGGAATAAGCACCTTCAGAGCTGATTGCAATAATTTTTCTTCTATCTTTTTCAAAATAGTAAATTGTATCTAAAGGTAGACATGTAATTCCTTTTTTTGTCTTAATAAAAAACACATCTTTCTTAGTTCTATTAAACTTTTCTATCGCTTTTTCAAGAGCTTCGATTAACGAATTGTCAGTTACTGGTTTTTTAATAAAATAAACGTGTTCTACATCATATACTTTGGTGTAGTACTTATCATGTCCGGAGATAAATATTATTTGAGTGCATGGATGAGTAGTTAATACTTTTTTTGCTAGTTCTATGCCATTATCTGGACCTAAATCTATATCCATAAACAAGATTTCTAATTGTGATTTTCTACTGTCCAGTGCAGCCAAAAATGATTTAGCATCACTATAAACTTCTAGACTTTCAATTTGGGAACTTAATAAAGAATGTATTTGTTTACTCAGTTGTTCTAGTGAGTTTTGATTATCGTCACAGATTGCTATATTATACATAAAACCTCCTATGATGGTAGTATTATTTTAATAATAAATTCATCACCGTTATCAATAAAATTTACTTTACCATCGTTTTTTTGTACGATTAATTTTATTATCTTAATGCCAAGCCCATGCTTTGATGAATCCTGTTTAGTAGTATTTAGATTATTTTCTAGAGGGGTAAGATTTGCCTTTTTAGTATTAATTATTTTAATAATATTACAATTTTTAATATTTAATATAGTCAATTCAATTCTTTTATCCACGCTTAGAGCAGCTGCTTCAATAGCGTTATCAATAATATTACTAAAAAGCGGAACTAAGTCAATATCTATAATATTGTCAAAAGAAACAGGTGCAATATTTAAATTTAAAGTTATATTATTCTTTTCGCAACGTTGAGTCTTATTGCTAAGAACTAAGTCGATGGAATGTCTCCCAGTTAGCGTTGGCGGAAATATTTGGTCTAGATCATTTAGTGCACTCTCAGCATATGAGCCATTTGCAGCTGAAGTTTCTAGTTCCATTACTGATTTCATCATATCTTCTTTGAATAAGATCATCGCTTCATTTTTTTCGAGTTCTTTACTGCTTTTGATAAGTGAGTTAATCTGATCGTTATATTTCTTAGACTTAATGTATGAATAAATCAACGAAATTATAATGAATAACCCGAAAATAAGATAGAAGAGTTCTATCAGTATTCTTTCCATTATAGTTCCTCCAAATCACGCTTAATCTCACCACAATACTCAATTACCGTGTTGTGAATTTCAGGTGTATTTACTTCCAGCAAATTATTAATATCGTGTCTAAACATTTTCAAATGTGTCTGAAGGGTCAAAAGTTTTTTGTATTGTGCATTTTGATAATTGATTCTAGCCTCAATTTCTCGTATTTCCTGTTTTCTTTGAAGCAAAATTATAAAAAACACTGTTAGTAGACTTAATAGCAGTAAAACTGCAGGAATTATAATTAAGTGGGGCTTTTCTGTGACTCTAGTATCGATTATTATTATAGCTAATTCTGGAAAGATAACTGCTATGATAAAAACTATCTTTTGCTTCGCACCAGATAGTGCAACTATAAATTCATCGTATTGAGAGTATAGTTTATTTAAGAACAGTATAGTAAGAGTCGTTGAAATAATTGTAGCAATAAACGCTAGTTCACTTGAATAATCAAAGACATATAAGCGAGCAGAATTGCCTGAAATAAAGTAGTAGGCAGAAGATAATAATAAATCTACTGCGATATCTAATAGTATATAGAGCAAACTTATCAGCTTGAACTTGATTAAATTATTTAAAAAACTTCCTTTAAAACAAAAATAAACTAACAAAAATATAGATACTTCTTCAATATATGGGACATCTACCATACGGATGTGCGTAATAAAGCCGGCTAAATAATAGATAATAATTGTTAATATGATCATTTTACTGTTAAATTTAGGATTTAGCTCAAAAAAAGTAACCGCAAAGTAAATAAATAGAAAGGCAAATATTGCAGCTCCTAAATAATCATAAATTGACATTAACACACCTCTTTAGCAGATTATAGCATAAGAACACGTGCAAGTAAACGCAAAGTGAACACAAAAGTATTAAATACCAATAAATAATACCAAAAAATGCAAAATAATTCTTAATGACAATATTCTATATACAAATCGAGCAAAAAGTGGTAAAATATTTCTTTATGAGAATAAAATAATCTTGGGAGGTTATTAATGGATAATTATGGATTTTTATTTAGTATTGCGTTGATTTTATTATCGACAAAGGTATTAGGAGTAGCATCACAAAAGGTTAATATGCCGCAAGTAGTAGGCGCACTAGTCGCGGGACTGTTATTAGGGCCTTCTATATTTGGTCTAGTATCAGAAACGGATTTTATAAGTAAGACCTCAGAAATAGGTGTAATTCTTTTAATGTTTGTAGCTGGACTTGACACAGATGTAAATGAAATAAAGAAAAATAGCGTTTCATATATGGTCATTGCAACTGCAGGAGTAATCATACCTTTAATAGGAGGAGGCCTAACTTATTTTTTTTACTTTAATGTAAACCCAGGCGACTTTGACGAGATGTTAAAGGCTATATTTATAGGAGTAATATTAACAGCAACTTCAGTTAGTATTACTGTTGAAGCACTTCGTGAAATGGGCAAGTTAAAAGGTAAAGTAGGTAGCGCCATATTAGGCGCAGCTGTAATCGATGACATTATGGGAATTTTAGTATTAACAATAATAACAAGTTTAAAAGATACATCTGTTAGCATATACATGGTATTTGCTAAAATTGCTATGTATGCTTTGCTAATGGCTATTTTATATGTAGCACTAACTGGTATGGAAAAGTTATATACTAAATTAGAAAGCGAAAGAAGAAATTCAGTTTACGCGTTTGCTTTTGTAATGATTATAGCCTTTGTATCAGAAGAAGTGTTTGGTGTAGCTGATATAACTGGTGCATATCTATTGGGATTATTCTTATCTAAAATGAAGATAAAGAAATCCATAGCAAAGAAGATGGCTATACCATCATATCTATTTTTTTCACCGATATTTTTTGCCAGCATAGGTATAAAAACCGAACTTAGCGGAATGACAGTAAGTCTTTTGATTTTTTCTGTACTGATACTGTTAGTTGCCATATTAACTAAAGTTATAGGATGCGGAATTGGAGCAAAACTTTGTGGATATAACAAGCTAGAATCTTTAAACATTGGTGTAGGAATGATATCTAGAGGTGAGGTTGCGCTAATTATTGCGCAAAAGGGATATGCTATAGGGCTGCTTGATCCTAAGCTATTTTCACCTGTAGTTCTTATGGTTGTAGTTACGACCATAGTAGCTCCTGTTATCTTAAAACATACCATGAAAAATGATAATGAAATTCAGAATAAGAGTGGGCGAAAAGCTATCTCAATTAGTTAGCAATTAAGCAAGTATTGCATTACTCCAAACGTTTAAAAGATAAGCGAGCTTAATAGTATGGAATAGCTTGATAAATGATTGCAGATAATATAAAATGATTAAAGAATCATAAATAAATGTAGTTTTCCTATTGACAGCAAGGGGATTCCTTTGTATAATATTGAAGATTTAAGGTTAATTAATGAGGAGGACATATGAACTTAAAACTGAAAGGCGCAAATGTATATGTAGCAGGTACGTTCAAAAAACGTGATTTATTCGTTACTAATGATTGCATTTACTCTATCGGTTCTAGAAATGAAGTATGTGTTTTAGAATTTAATCATGGTGAAATAATCGAAAAAAAAATAGATTCATTTAATAATATTAGTGCAAGAGTTATCGATTTAGATAACTCTTTTATTTTACCATCTTTCTGCGATGTACACGTTCATTTTAGAGAGCCTGGATACGAGTATAAAGAAACTATAAAAACTGGAAGCCAAGCCTCTGCAAGGGGTGGTTACACTACTGTTTGTACAATGCCAAACCTAATTCCTGCACCGGTTGATAAGAAAACACTAGATGTGCAGCTAGAGGCAATTAAAAAAGATGCCGTAATTAATGTTATTCCTTACGGCGCAATAACTGCTAATCAATCAGGACGCGGAGAGCTTTCAAGGATGAGAGAGATGGCTGATTATGTTGTAGCATATACTGATGATGGCTTAGGAGTGCAAACTAAGGATTTAATGAAGGTCGCAATGCACGAAGCTAAAAGTTTAGGAAAGATAATAGTAGCTCACTGCGAGGATGAAGAAATATTAGCAAGAGGCGATGTAAGAAAAAGCGAATGGAAACAAATAGAAAGAGATGTAATGCTTTCAGAGGAGACGGGATGCCCATATCATGTGTGCCACGTATCAACTAAGGAAAGTGTGGAGAT
>LFRM01181961.1_pt1 | contig 16025 bp, 13 predicted proteins | sample 618341 | NCBI WGS metagenome assembly LFRM01 (sample SAMN03654438, study PRJNA283298) | anaerobic digester metagenome | isolation source: pool of bioreactors CSTR01a, CSTR02a, and CSTR03a thermophilic anaerobic... | place: Denmark: Kgs. Lyngby | collected 2014-05-21 | reverse complement strand
TAAGCTATTTGCCTTATTTTCTGTCATGGATATCGGTGATCGGAATTGCAATTAACCTCTATTCTTTATATGGTCCAATAAATGACCTGCGTGTTGCCATTGGAGGGCCGGGAACCGAGAGAATACTATATCTGGCAGACCCAGGATTTTTCATACCGAACATCCTGATATTGACTGTATGGAAAACCCTTGGCTGGGATTCTATTATATATTTGGCATCTATTACTTCTATAGATCCACAATTATATGAAGCAGCAATTGTTGATGGAGCAAGTAAGCTTAGACAAGCATGGCATATTACCCTGCCGGGCATACTTCCTACCATAATGATTCTATTAATTCTTCGTTTGGGAGGATTATTCAACAGCAATTTTGAGCTTGTGTATGGACTGCAAAATCCATTTATCGATTATGAAGTTATCTCAACCATTGTATATAAAATGGGTATACAACAAGCCGACTTTGCACTGGCTACGGCGGTTGGTTTTATGCAGGGACTAGTGGCTTTACTGTTAACCGTTATGGCGAATAAAGGTTCTAAAATGGTCAGTGGTATGGGCATTTGGTGAACCTTTGGAAAAAGGTTTGTAACGGAGGGGTATAGGAATGAAGTATAATACCAGGGGATACAGAGTATTTACAGTATTTAACTACCTTATAATGTTAGTTGTTATAATTGTTATGGTATTTCCGTATCTTAATGTGGTAGCTAAAGCCTTAAATGAGAGTAAGGATACCGTATTAGGTGGTATTACAGTTTATCCGCGAAAACCCACGTTGCAAAATTTCAAGGCACTTTTTAGTGACAAGCAGTTATTAAAATCTGCAGTAAATACATTGATTCGTGTAGTAATAGGGACGATTTTCTCACTTACGGTTCAATTTCTGGCAGCATATGCTCTGTCCCAGCGAAATTTGGTAGGGAAAAATTGGTTTCTATTATTTTTCATAATCCCCATGTTTTTTAACGGAGGATTGATACCCCAATACCTACTTTATTCCCATTTGGGCTTGTTGAATAATTTTCTGGTCTACTTGTTACCCGGAGCATTCTCCTTTTTTAATGCGGTGATTATCCGTACATATATTCATACAATACCTGGCAGTTTGAGTGAGTCTGCCAAACTGGACGGGGCAAACCATCTGCAAATACTTACTAACATTACCCTTCCGTTATGCGTTCCAATATTGGCTACGGTTACATTGTGGGTAGCTGTAGGGCACTGGAATGACTGGACTACTACTCTGTATTTTGTAACCAAACCTGATTTATATACCCTTCAGTATGTATTGATGCAAGTTATACGAGAAACCGACCGAATTATAAAAATGATTCAATATGCTCTGCAGGAGGGCCTTGATACAGATATGAATCTGCCAACCACGCCGGAAGCTCTTCGTGCAGCTCAGATTGTAGTAGTTACCCTGCCCATCATATTGCTCTATCCGTTTTTGCAGCGTTACTTTATTCACGGAATTACAATTGGCGCTGTTAAGGAATAGCCGTTTTACTCAGGCAGAGCCTCTTTCTTAATTGTTTGGTAATCGTCTGCATGGCAAATCGTAACGATTTGTCTGAAATAAAAAGAGATGTATAAGGAGGGGAAAAAATGAAGCGTGTTGTAACCATAATTGTTATGATTTTATTCATGTTATCGTTGTTCATCGGTTGTGGTAAGGGCTCGCAAACCGGAACCGATGAAACCGATACCACTCCGCCACCTGCTGAGGAGGAAACCCAGGAACAGGAGGAGACCACAACTCCCAGTGTAGCAACCGATAAAGTTGAGCTACCGTATCCTTGGATGGATACCAATGTAGAGGATACATCAGACTTACCCGACTGGACGGGAAAGCAGATTGAGCTGATATGGTGGTACGGGCATGGTGTTGGCAACCTGCCGGCTGATGTATCCACTGAAGATGTGATAACTGATGAAATTAAGAGAGTGACGGGTATTACAATCAATTATGATGATTCCTACGGCAATGGCGACAATACTTTTGATGTTAAGCTGAGCCTGCTTGCTGGTACCAAGGATTGGCCGTCAATCGTAACTAACCCTCAGCTGGTCAAACCATTTGTTGAATACGATGTTATATATGACTTGACAGAATTGGTGCCCAAATACTGTCCGACTATTATGAAGCTATTCCCGCTTGATGATCCTAACTTTAAGGCTATGTGGAATAATAGCTATGTTAACGGAGGCGTTGAAGGAAAAATTTACGGTATTCCGATCAGTGTTGGTGCAGATTATTCATTAATAAAAGACAAATTGGGTCCAATACAGGATGAAACAAAATATTTATCAGCATTCCAGCCACCGCAGGATTATCATCAGACATGCATTAAAATTCGTGATGATGTCCTTAAGATGTTATTTCCTGAGGCCAAAACCATGGACGAGATTGAGGAAATGTACATGGAAAAAGGCGAGTTTACCCGGGAAGATGTATTTGATGTTCCTATAAAGACCAAGGAAGATTTCTTCAAGATGCTCCGTGACATCAAAGCTTTAAACCTAAAAGAAGGTAACCTGCCTGTTTATGCAACCTATGCCGCATGTGGATTGGATAACTATCCACTGGCTGCACGGCTTGCTTCTCATCTGTATGGATGGGGTAGAAGTGCAGATTGCTTTACCTATTGGGACAATGAGACCAAGGAAGTTAAATTCACCTTCCGTGAACCCGAGCTTCGTGAGCTTTATAGAACCTTCAATCAGCTGATTCGTGAAGGTGTAATACCTCAGGAGTCTTTGATTGATGATGATAATGCATTCAAAGCAAAGATGAACAACGGCCAGTATGTTGTAACCTATGCAGAATGGCGTTGGCCTGATGATAGTATCCTGGCGGAACAGGGCAAGCCATATCGTTATCGTCCGCTATATCTGGATATCCCAATAAATACGAATAAATATGTACAAACAATAAGCCCACCCAGTTGTGATGTAATGTTGATCTTTAAGGACAAAGTTGCCGAAGAGGATTTACCTCAACTCCTTAGATGGATTGATTATCAATTTAGTGAGGCTTTCTTGAAGGCGCAGCATTGGGGCCCCAGAGGTGCTGGACTATTTGAAGAAGTAAACGGTAAGCGGAAGTTCAAGGATAAACAGCTGGAAGATGCCATGCTATATAACAATGATCCTGATACATTGATGAAATACTTTTTAATCAATGGTTTCTTTAACCCAGCATACAATGTCCGAAGACTTCAAATCAGACCTTTTGGTGCCACAGCCTATACTCCGTATATGGTGTATGATGATATAAAACGTGACAAGAGTGAAGCTCTAAAATTCTTTAAGAGCGGTTTAGTGGAGAGTTATCCGGTTGAGATGACCATGTTGCCCTGGATCTGGAACTTCCCGAATACGGTTCCCGGCGTGGAAAAGATGTGGGCGGCTCGAACTACTTGGGAGGATGCCCTTATGAAAACATTGGCTGCCACCTCGGATGAAGAATTTGAAAAGCTATATGATGAATTCCTCAAAATTGCTGAAGATATAGGCTTGACTGATGAAACGCTGGAGCTTATGAACAAGGATTTCAAAGAGCAGAACAAGGATTTTATGGATAACCTTCTAAATTAACAGAATTATGATTTTGAATGGGCTGCTTTAAAAGCAGCCCATTCCTGAATTAAAAGAAAGGAGAAATGAATATGGCAAAATTCTGCTGGCCTATAATTTCTGCTGAAAAGTCACAGGATCGGATGCCCATGTGGGCCATTTTACAACGTCGATTAATTGATACCATCAATGAAGCTGTGGACCTGGTGGTAGAAAAATATATTTATCCCGACGGTACAATTATGTGGCCGCCGAATGATGACTACAGCGATATTGACGCATTGGATGATGCATATGAGAGCTTCCATAACTGGCCATTATTTTACCTGATTGGCGGTGATGAAAAATTTCTCAAGCTATCCCACAAGGAGTATAACGCCATAACCGAGCAGTTTACCCGTTATGATTGCGGACACGGCCATCCGATGGTAGTAAAGGAATATGAGCAGGGATACGATTGGATGCATCAGGGAGAAGGGTATCTCTTTTTTTATTTGTTGAATCTGGCGGATCCGAATGATGAAAGAAATAAGGAACGATCTATCCGGTACGCTGGATTCTATCTCAATGAGGATCCTGAAGTGCAGAACTATGATCCGAGATATAAGATTCTTAAATGTTGTTATGTAGGCAGTATGGGACCGGCGCACAGAAATTTTCGTAATGTTCCGTGGAGCCATGCACCCTGGAAGGAATACTATGGTCTGCCTTTTCACGATGTGGAGGGAATAACGACAATTGAGGATATCAAGGATGAGCAAAAGGCATTGGCCATGGCCAGGGTTTTAAAGAAACGATGGGCCTACAGCGATACCATAATCAACCTGTCATCAACTACAATGGTGATGAATGCTTATCTGCATACCGGAGATGACAAATACAGGCAATGGATTGAGGAATATGCCGGGGCATGGCAGGAGAGAACTTTGCAGAATGGCGGATTGGTTCCGGACAATGTCGGCCCGCATGGTATAATAGGGGAGTGCATGGAGGGCAAGTGGTATGGAGGATATTATGGCTGGACATGGCCTCATGGCTTTTACTGTATAGCAGATTCGCTGACCATTGCTTCGGAGAATCTATGCCTGCTGAGAAACGACAGGAGTACCGTTTCATGGATAAGGGATCAGGTGAAGCATCTTATCGAACTGGGTATTGAAAAGGACGGTACTCTATTTGTTCCCCACAAACATGCAGATCCCGGTGCGATACAGGAGTATTGTGGTTCGTCGGAGCGGTGTTTGACAATGGAGGGCAAAGTCACCGATCGAGAGGATTTTGTTCGTTTTTATGAAAAGGATGGATGGTTTGAATATCAACCGCTTTTACCCGTTCAGATGGCACATGTATGGATGGTTTCCCAAAGCCAGGAGGACATGGACATCATTCGGAGTATCCGTGATCATCGCAAACGTTCCTGGGAACGAATTCTGCACTTCTATGCCAAGGATCAGGGAGGCCATGAAGCAGCGTGGTTAAATTTTCTTGAAGGCGGATTCCCCGATTATCCGGAGAAGATTATGGAGCACAATTTGTTTCAGGTTTACAATAGGCTCAAATATATGCGCGAGGATACGCAGGATCCGAAAACTTATACCGATGCATATCTGCAAATGCGTAATCCTGTGAATGTTGAAGGGCTGGTTCAATTGACCATGGGCGGACCGTTGCCCGTATATAATGGCGGCCTTCTTATGGTGTCGGTACGGTATTTCGATGTAGATCGGCAGCGTTCCGGTCTGCCTCCGGATGTATCCGCCCTTATAGATGAAATTTGTCCGGATGGCATTCGCCTGACATTGGTTAACATTCATCCGATGGCATCCCGGAGGGTATTAATCCAGGCAGGCGCCTTTGGTGAACATCGATTCACAACGGTATCCTACAGACAAGCTGGGGAGGTTTCGTCAGCGGTGGTGGATGTTAATGGAGATTATTTACAAGTAGAGCTTAACCCCGGCACCATTCTGGAAATGAATATTGGGATGAAGCGTTTCTGTAACAGACCTTCTTACCGACAGCCGTGGCAATAGTTTATCTGATGAAATGATCTATATCTTATTAAGGATTGTGATGTATATGAAAAAGCCAAGAATTTTGTTGATAGGAACTATTGAACAGAGCGATGTGCAAAACTGGGAAAAGGCCAATGTGGTTGCCGCCTACGATCCTTATTCAGTTACACGTCAGGAAGAATCGCCGGTAGAGATGTTGAGTGAACCATGTTTAGATCCCGGCTATATAGATGCTGTTGTATTTGTGGTACCCAATTATGACAAGCTTCCCGTTGAGCTAGTATGCAGAGCCTTGGAGCAGGGTTTTTCTGTGCTGATCCAGAAGCTGCGGATTAACCGCTATGATGATTTAGATCCGCTGCGCATGCTGCCAAACAAAATGCGTAATCGACTTTATATAGGCGAGCAATACCGGTACCAGCCCGGAGCTTTGGCGATCAAACAAGCGGTAAAAGAAGGCCGTATTGGAGCTGTTGAGTATGTGGGATGGAAATGCACACTTGAGATGAATCAGCGTGCTAGCTGGATGGATGCTTATCAGCACCTGGTTTTGGAGGACTTAGCTTACCATCATATGGGAACACTGACGGATATTCTGGGGCCGATAGACGGTATAATTCACGCCCGTTCATGGTGTCCCTCATGGATGAATGACAGAGGATATTGCTCTTTTCTGCTGTATTCCGACAATCTGGTAATGAACTACGATGTTCGCTGGGGTGCACCTGTTATACATAATAACTTCTTTGGGGAATTGGTGCTGGAAGGAGCAGGTGGACAGATATGGACAAATGGAGAACGGGCTGTCTTGTATAAAAGAAAGGGTGGCGCAGAGAAGCTGGCTTGCCCTGTTCCCAAATATACCGGCTGGGCAGGAATTGTAAATCATTTTTGTGATTTTCTGCTTGGTGTTACCAACCCATTAACGGGAGATTTGTTCAACTTTGACAGTTTTGATAATGTATTGAAACTCCTCTATGCCGGAGTGATGTCAATGGAAACAGGGACCGCTGTAAGAATATCGATGGTAGAGTGTTAATGCTCGATTGATATGTGAGAAAAGATAAGCATATATGTCTTATAGTTCTCGCAAGAGGCGTTTATATGGATAAGTCCTGCTTTTTGATTTGAGAAGGGAGCCATCAAAGAATTGTTGAAGGAACGGACATGGCAGAAAATTAAAGTATGCAAAAATATAGAAATATTGGAAGAGAGGATGTATAATGAATAGCAACAATATGAATAAAAAGATGAGCTTTAAAGAGTTGGTAAGGGAGTACTGGTTAAAAACCTCGCAAGGCAGTATTCCCTATGGGATTGGTTGCGCTTGGCTGGGGCGCGTAGATAACTATATGGAAATGATGGATGAATATGTACATACCCTGAAAAGGGCTTATAATCTGGGCTTTCGTTATTTCGACACATCAGCCGCCTATGGTGAAAGCGAATTGACGGTGGGCGAGTTTGTTAAGGAGGTCCCGAGGGACAGCGTTTTCCTGGCTTCAAAATCACGGGTTCCTTTCGAAGAAGACCCGGTAAAAGCGGCGGACTTTGTCAAAAAGGGCCTTGAAAGAAGCCTGAAAAGGATGAATACGAGCTATCTGGATTTATTTCAACTGCATGATGTGGATACTCTTTCTCACGTGCTTGTGAAAAATGGTGTTATCGATGTTTTGCTGGAAGCAAAAAAACAAGGATTGATCCGTTATTTTGGTCTGGCTACAAGATCGCATAATCTGCTGGAACAGGCTGCCAGACATGGCGCCTTCGACACAATATTGACTTATAGCGACTATACACCTATTGATCAAAGCGCGAAATGGGTTATTGATTGTGCCACCGATCTCGGTGTCGGTGTTATTAATGCAAGCCCTTTGTCAGCGGGCTGGCTGACCGGTAAAAATCCTAGAGAAAGGGATGCGGAGAATCATCCGGAGAGCATATGGAGAAAGAAAATTGCCACTGTATTCTATGATTTTTGCACAAAGAAAGGGGTTTCTGTCCTTGCTGCCGCCCTGCAATTTCCCCTGAAGAACGGCAATATTGATATAACGCTCACAGGGCCAGCAACGGCTGATGAAGTAAACTCATCGTGGAATGCGTTGAATACACCGATACCTGATGAATTTTGGATGGAATGGAATGAGGTGATGGATTATGTACGCACCGAAGGGCGTGTATGTGGCGATGATAACACCCTTTGAACAGGGTAACAGGATCGCCGAGAAAACTATCAGAGAAATGGTGGAATTTTTTATTGAACGAGGTGTAGATGGAATTTTCCCCGTGAGCAATGTGGGCGAATTCGTTCAATTGAGTGAAGATCAAAAACGTCTCTTCGTCGATATTGTGTTGGATCAGGCAAAGGGCCGGGTGAGGGTTACGCCGGGAATCAGTGCTACTGCCCCCTGGCAGAGCATTGAATTCGGAAAGTATTGCCAAAGCGCCGGAGCTGATGGAGTGGTATTGTCCGCTCCATATTACTACAAATATCCTCAGGAGATTGTCTGTAGCAGCTGTGCAGAAGTGGCGAAGAGTCTTGACATACCCGTCGTACTCTACAATATTCCTTTATTTGCAAATGAGATATCCCTGGAAAGCCTGAAAAAGCTCATGGAGATTGACAACATTGTTGCCATAAAGGAATCCAGCGGAAGCATACCTAATTTAATCGACATTATCAATTTAGCAAACAACATCAGGCCAGATTTTAATGTGCTGGTGGGTTGGGAGGAGTTGTTCCTGTCCACCTTAGTTTTGGGAGGCAAGGGTTGCATGGTTGCCTCGGGAGGAATACTTCCTGAATTGATGGTTGCAATTTATAAAAGCTTTTTGGCCGGCGAAATTGATAGGGCTGCCCGATACCAGAGTATGGTCGCCAGAGTTACGGAACAAATGAAGAAGATATTTTTCCCGTATGGATACAAGCTGGGAATGGAAGCCAGGGGATTTGATATGGGCCCGTTCTGTATAGATGTTCCGGATGATTATAGGGAAGAAATAATGATACAAAAAGAGACAATAAAGAACGCCATAAACGATGTCCTGAATTCAATGGATGCCATTTAATGAGATAATTGGGAGGTAGCCGCAATGTATTATATAGAGATGAGGCCTTCTGAGATCAGGGAGGCGGTAAAAAGGAACGTACCGGTCATTATACCTGCCGGAGCTGTTGAATACCATGGCCCCCATCTGCCTGTTGGTACCGATTTTCTCATTGCTGACATTGTTGTAAGGAAGATAGAGGAAAGATGTGAATGCGTTGTATTCCCGCCGCTTCCCTTCTCATCCACCATGTTCTGGGCTGCAGGGCCGGAGGAGGGAGAATTTGATTTTGATCCGGATGCATTATTTGTCTATGCCAGGGAAATTTTCAGAGGAATTGTTAAAGTGGGTTTCAGAAGGATTTACGTGCTTCAGCATCATCAGGGGAATGAAGGTTTACCGGCATTGGTTCTGAAGCGGGCGGCGGTTGAAGTGATAAGAGAAGTAGGCAAGGCTTGGGGGGAAGGCTGGGGAAGGACACCTTATGGAGAACTGCCCAATCCTGGGATATTTGATATGATTAGGATTGCTCACATTGATTCTTTTTCCGAATATGCTTCCGATTGCTCCGAAAGGATACCTATTGGGCATGGGGGCAGGGGCGAAACCCAATTGATCATGAGTGAATATCCTGACAGGGTAAAGCTGGACGAGCTGAAAAGTTTAGAGGGAAATATGCCCGAATGGCTTAAAGATGCATATTTGGCAAACCGGGATGACGGTCGCTGGTGGATAGAGTTTTGCGTTAATGGATGGGTTAGGGAGTTACGTGACATTTAGGTCAACATGTTGGTGTTCTATATCTTCTTTAAAAGAGCTGTTACATCAATTTTCCCGTTTTCTTAAATATTTAATACTATGGATGGGAGCTTTGAATAAGGATGATGTCAATTGCATAAAAGAGTAACTGTAATTGGCTTAAGCGGGCAGTCTATCTTTATTGGAGTGGATCGCTTTCCTCGAATCGGTGAAACCGTTTCAAGTACGGATGTATTAATTGAATGCGGTGGGAAAGGTTTTAATCAGGCCATAACTTTGGCCCGTTTCGGTGTTGATACAGCTTTTATCTCTGTCGTTGGCGACGATGAGTATGGCAGAGAATGCCGGAAGGTCATGGCTGATGCAGGCGTAAAGACGCATTTTGTTCAAAAACCATATGGGACATCCTTTGCCGTAATTCATCGGGATAAACGGGGAGATAACGTTGTAACGGTCTACAAGGGTGTTTCCGGCTTTATAACCGCAGCGGACATTGAAAACGCAAGAGAATTGATTGTTAAGTCCGATTTTCTTCTTTTGCAATTGGAGCTTCCCATCGAGACGGTGTATGCAGCAGTTGATATAGCTGAAAAACACGGTGTACAAGCTATTTTGAATCCAGCTCCTGCTGCTCAACTGAATGATGATCTCTTAAGAAGGTTCTGTCTGATTACCCCAAACGAGATAGAGGCCCGTGTGCTGCTGAAATACGATGAAGATAAAGAATTAAGCCCCTCGGAACTGGCAAGGGAATTTTTCAAAAAGGGTATACATCGTTTTATCATTACTATGGGCAATAAGGGGGCATTAGTGGGAGAAAATGGAACAGCCACCATGATACACGCAATTGAAGTTGAAGCGGTGGATACCACCGGAGCTGGCGATGTATTCAACGGAGCGCTGACTGCAATGCTGGCAAAGGGCTATTGCTTGCTTGATGCTGCAAAGTTTGCCGTCAATGCATCGGCTATTAGCGTGACGAAAAAGGGTGTCTTTGACAGCATTCCAACTTTTGAAATAACAGAAAAGAATTATGTTGAACCATTCTGTGAAAAATTCAAAATAGATTTGTAACAGGTGTTCAACCCGGTTTAGCGAGCTTTTTTTGAAAAAGCTTTTATTAAATTAAGAAGGATCCTGACCCGTTTCTGGGGTTTGAATGCTGTTGTCGTTTTTTCAGCTTCAATACATCCCAAAGAATTTTTTGCTCGTTTTTTCATATAGCCGGCAGGATAAATTAAAACAAGATTGAATACTATGAACATATGGTGCCTTGATGTATGATGGCAAAAACCCTGTTATGCTTCTGTTGCCAATAAGGAGGTATAAACAAATGAGCGTTATAACAATTGTAGGAGCAGGGATGATGGGATCGGCCATGAGCTTTCCGGCCAGCGATAATGAGCATGAGGTACGGCTTGTTGGGACACATCTTGACCGGGAAATAATTGAAATGGTAAAGGAAAATCATATACATCCCAAGCTTCAAAGGAAACTGCCGGCTTGCGTACAGCCATTTCATATTGAGGAGTTGGAAAAGGCCCTTGAGGGAACTGACCTGGTAATTGGAGGGGTTAGCAGCTTTGGAGTGGAGTGGTTTACGCGTAATGTATTACCCCTGGTACCTGATACGGTGCCTGTGCTATCCGTAACGAAGGGCTTGGAAGATCAGTCGGATGGGGAACTGCTGCCCTTTCCCTATGCCATGAAACGAAAGCTGCCACATGGACGAAGATTATCACTCAATGCAATTGGAGGTCCGTGTACCAGCTATGAATTAGCGGACCGGCGTCATTCAGCAGTTGTATTTTGCGGGGATGATTCCGATATTCTTATGAAACTCAAAAACATGCTTAAAACTTCGTACTATCATATCAGCATTTCAACTGACGTGCCAGGTGTTGAATGCGCAGTTGCGATAAAAAATGCTTATGCACTCGCGGTTTCGCTGGCAATCGGATTGGTTGAAAGAGAAGATGGTATAGGATGTAACCAAGCCTATAACCCCCAGGCGGCACTTTTCGCACAGAGCATTCGCGAGATGTCAAAAATTATTAAGCTGGTTGGTGGAAAAGAAGAAAATATTGTATATGGTGCGGGTGATTTATACGTAACCATATTTGGGGGACGAACGCGTAAGCTTGGAACCCTGCTTGGCCGCGGACTGAGTTTTGATGAAGCGATGGCTGAGCTTGAGGGTATTACCCTGGAATCGGTAGCCATTACCTCGTGCTTGGCTCGGGCGTTATACAAACGGGAAGAGGCTAGTTTGGTTAAAACCAGCGATTTTCCGCTCCTTATGCATGTTAACGATATAATAAACAACCATGCACCGGTTGCCATTCCGTGGGAAAAGTTTGAAACAGACAGCTGAAGTAATAACGGTATAATAGTTTCTTTGTGGATTGACAAAAATTTTGAATATTGCTAGAATAATGCTTGGTCTAAAAGGGAGTAGCTTTAAAGATAAGATCAACATGCTGGAGAAATCCTGGTCTTATCTGCTTTAACCTTTGTTAAAGCAAGCGAGACTTTTAGATTATCAGTTTTATGCTGATAATCTAAAAGTCTTTTTTATTGAATCACAAAAGGAGAATCGATATGATTCAAGAGATGATTAGGGCACTTTTGCTGATATTTATTGCTGAAATGGGGGACAAGACCCAAATTCTGGCCATGGCTTTTGCCACACGTTTTCCCGTAAAGAAAGTGCTGATCGGGATAGGAGCAGGAGCACTCCTGAACCATAGTCTGGCGATACTCTTGGGGAGTTATTTGTCCCAGGTGGTTCCGATTAATATCCTGCAGATGATTGCAGGAGCCGCTTTTATTGGATTTGCATTTTGGACGCTGAAGCCTGAAAAAGAAGGGGAAGAAAAAGAAAAAGAGCTTGGAATGCAATTCGGACCGATAGCAACGGTTGCCCTTGCTTTCTTTATAGGTGAACTCGGTGATAAAACTCAATTGACGGCAGTTACCCTGGCAGCGGATGCCAGGCATTCGATGATGATCCTTGCAGGGACTGTCTCAGGCATGATAGCCACCGGAGCATTGGGGATTGTTGTTGGCAAAAAGTTGGGGGACAAAATCCCAGAACTGGGTATTAAAATGCTGGCTGCTTTAATATTTATGTTTTTCGGACTTCAGAAGCTGTTCCAAACCATGCCCGCTCAATTTTTGAATGTGTATATTGTGGTCCCATTTATCTGCATTTTGATTCTGATCTCCTTCTGGATGGTACATTCCTTGATTCGCAGAAGGCGCGAGGGGATACAATCAAGTTTTGTTACCACAGCAAAACTGCTTCATGACTATTATCTTCATATGAAAGATGATCTGAGCCATATTTGTTTAGGTACGGAGTATTGCGGTGAATGTCAGGGGAATCATTGTGTTATTGGCCATACGAAAGAGGTTGTAGAGGCGGCTTTGGACAATCAAGAGCTGCAGGAAGTATCACAGAATACCGGAGCGAATCGCTGGAACAAACCCTTCATAGAAGAAGAAGTTTTGGATTGTCTGGTGGACACCCTTCTGTTGATCAGCACCATTCGGGATGAAAGGAGCTTGACCAATGCTCACTTCATCAGGAATCAGATGGAAACAATTCTCTTCGGCAGACCGATAGGAAAGTTTGAAAACATAGATTCATATATCGAAGAAGCGGGAAAAATGGATACCGCATTATCCGATAAGATCAAAGGAATGTTTCGAATGAGAAAAACGATGGATAGCAGCAACATATCTGCTTGAGATATGGCATGAAGTATTTCAGGTTTATTTTATAATATAACCAGAATTCCATAAAGCCAAAACAACATCCATCTGTGAATTATGAGATTTTTGGGTTCCATCCATTACATACTTCCAAAGTTTACTGGGACTGTTTTGTAATGTTGAATCCTTGTCAAGCAGCTCCAATGCTTTCAGGGCGTATCCCTTATTCTGCTTTGATTGGGTGTAGCAGCCGGCTTTAACACCTCGGACTCTCCCTGTTTCGCACAGGCCAAGGAAAGCATATTTCGGGCAGCCTTTACTTTGACTTGACGATGTGCCAAAAATTTCAATTGTAGCTGTTTCCCATGCTTCTGCGGGTGTGGATGCTTCTTTTGCATTCAAGAGCTCTGCGGCTCTGATAGCTGCCTGTCCGTATTTATTCATAGTTATCCTCCGTTCTGATATGTTTAAAGTCTATGCTGTGGTTCAATCAATATTTTCTTTGACTGCAAAGGTCTATTATCAATTGCAATCATTGGAAGGAAGCTGGTTTCAGATTTATTTTACTGTTATTATACCATAGAACAATTCATTTAGAACGACTATGCCACATTTTTGGGTGGTTATTCTGCCTTTTTTATGTTTATAAAATTGATGGATTAGGATTAATAAATAGTTTTACCATAGGTATATGTCAAGGCCGGAATATTTTTGACCGAAATCGCCGGTTAAAAATTGACCCAATCGCCGGCTTCCAGTCACCGAATTCTATTTGATGGTTTTCATTAAAACAAGTTGTCTTTTACTGGAATATTAGCAGGTGGAACAAATCTAACACCGCTTTTTAGCCTGTCTTTCATCCTGTAGCTCTCACCCCTTATGTTTATAATATGCGCATGATGCAGCAGCCGGTCCAATATAGCAGTTGCTATGACTGTATCGTTCATTAGCTCACCCCAGTCCCCAAAGTATTTATTACTGGTTAGAATTATACTACCCTTCTCATATCTTGAGCATATAACCCTAAAGAACAATTCTGCTGAAGCACGCTCCAACTGCATATATCCTACTTCATCAATTATCAGTATGTCAGGTCGGGTATATACACGCCATCTGCGTTCCAGTTTTCCTTGATGCGCTGCTTTTTGAAGATCCTCTATGAGGTGAGCCAAGCTTGTATAATATACTGTCATACCAAACCTTATCGCTTGCATTCCAAGTCCTATAGCAAGATGAGTTTTTCCAACACCAGGAGGACCTAAAAAGATTACGTTTTCTGCCCTTGCTGCAAAAGCAAGAGTTGACAATTCATTGATTTGCCTTGCATCTATGCTGGGCTGAAAACTAAAATCAAACTCCTCCAGTGTCTTTCTATGAGGTAACTTCGACAGCTTAATCCTTCTTTCCTCACTGCGTCTCTTTTTTTCCTGCAATTCGACTTCCAAAAGCTCGCTTAAGAACGATAAATAAGTAGCATTTTTATGTATGGCGTCTTCAAGCTTTGCTTCTAAAAGTTCGGAAGCCGTATTCAGTCCAAGTTCAGATAATATATTGTGGGTATGTTCCAGTTCAACCATTGGATAACACCCCCGTAAGCGCATCGTACACACTCAAAGATCGTATCTCAACATCTTCCTTTTCTTCTTTCCGTGCATAGGGAAGAGGTATAGCAATACCACCTCTTTCAGCGAGACCCTCGTACTGGCCTTTTAGCCATGCAACCTTTCCAGATGCATATTCTATCTTACGACGTGCTATCCTTACCTCACCATAGTAAGCTTCAAAATAATCATCATACGCCCTAACCCTGACTTCCTTGCCACTGTATTGCCAGGGTACACCGTATTTTGCACCGTCATAACTTACAAAACCGTCTCTTGTTACTTTCCTCGTCTCCCACCTGTATTTATCACGGACAGCTTTTTCAGGCAAAGGATTCAGTGGTTCTTTGCTTGAAACCTCAAGTGGTATTTCTCCCGTTGTTCCATGAACTTTACTATCCACCTTTTTACACCACTCAAGTACTTGGGAGTTTAGATCATTTAAATCCTTAAATTGTCTCCCAGGTAAAAAATTATTCTTTACATACTCTATAAGACGCTCTACTTTCCCTTTTGTCTGGGGCCTTCTTACCCGACATACCTTCGGTACAAAACCCATTTCTGCAGCAAAATCCTCAAACATTTTATTCCATATCGGTTTGCCTGCTTCTATACCATCCAATACTGTCTTCATCCTGTCGGTTAACACTGTGTCCGGAACACCACCGAAATACTCAAAGGCGTTTACCATGCATCTTAATAGTGTGTATCTGTCACAGCGTTTTGTGAATTCAACATATTTCCTTCTTGAATTGCCAAGTAACATCACAAAAGTTGGAGTCTTGTGAACATTACCTTTCTCGTCAATATAGTGGGAAATACCCCAGTCCATCTGTGCTTGTTTACCCGGCTCCGTTTCATACCTTTGCACCGCCGGAGCACTTCTAGGAGGTCTATGTGGTTTTACATAGTCTTTGATAATCGTTATACCGCCTGTATAACCGTAAGCCTGTAATCTTTCTAATATCACAACACAATTGAATATCCCTCTCTCCATCATTGCGTCAATTTCAGGCTTGTATGGATCAAGCTTTGATGGTTTTTTCCGTCCTTTGAGTCCATGTTCTTTCTTCGGTTGGTTCATATACTTCTTTGCTGTGTTCTTTGATATGCCCAGTTCTTTGCCTATGGCATATGCACTCTTCCCTTTTTGAGCTTTTTCGCGTATCATATTAATTAGCCCACTCCTTATCATACGGTTACCCTCCATAAAAGTATTGGTAATACTCTTATGGTAACCGTTTGGTTTGGTGTGGGTCAATTTCTTTCCGGCGTTATAGGTCAATTATACCCCGGCGGTGACA
>LFRM01115771.1_pt1 | contig 16029 bp, 19 predicted proteins | sample 618341 | NCBI WGS metagenome assembly LFRM01 (sample SAMN03654438, study PRJNA283298) | anaerobic digester metagenome | isolation source: pool of bioreactors CSTR01a, CSTR02a, and CSTR03a thermophilic anaerobic... | place: Denmark: Kgs. Lyngby | collected 2014-05-21 | reverse complement strand
CACCAATACCTAGACACCCTAGTAAAAAAAGGCGCAACCCTAGGTGCCAACTGCACCATCGTTTGTGGTGTAACGATTGGCGAATATGCCTTTATCGGCGCCGGCGCCGTGGTTAACAAAAACGTACCCGCCTACGCCCTAATGGTCGGCGTACCCGCCAAGCAAATTGGCTGGATGAGCGAGTTTGGTGAGCAGCTCGACTTGCCACTGACTGGAAATGGACAAACCAAATGCCAGCACACCAACACTTTGTATACGCTGAAAGATGGTGTGGTAACTAAAGGTTAAATTAGCCACAGAAACACACGGAAAAACACAGAAAAGGCTTTGAAATGGATTCAAGAGAGCTTACATACAAAATACAAGGATGTGTATTTGAGGTTTTTAGAAACCTTGGAGCAGGGTTTTTAGAGGCGGTTTATCAGCAAGCATTACTGAGAGAGCTAAGAGAGGCAGGGTTATCTGCAGTACCTGAACAACCCATCAACGTTTACTATAAGGGTGAGGTTGTTGGTGAATATAGGGCGGATATTATCGTAGAAAATAAAGTGCTGTTAGAGCTTAAAGCTCAGACGGCTTTGCCCCCGACAGCCGAGCCACAACTTTTAAATTACTTAAAAGCAACAGAAATAAAAATAGGCTTGTTAATCAACTTCACGCACCCCAAAGCCACAATTAAACGATTAGTAATGTAAATTTATTGCACATACAAGCTAATCGCCACAGAAAGACACAGAAAGACACAGAAAGACACAGAAAGACACAGGATTAAAACCTTTTAAGTTTCCGTGTTTTTCTGTGTCCTTCTGTGGCAAAAAAAAGAGATCAAAAAATGCAATTTATCGATTTAGCCGCCCAACAGGCGCGTATCAAACAAAAAATAGACGCCAACATTCAAAAGGTTCTAGCCCACGGCCAATACATCCTCGGCCCAGAAGTAACCGAGCTCGAAGAAAAACTCGCCGCCTTCACCGGCGCTAAGTACTGCATCAGCGTAGCCAACGGCACCGATGCCCTACAAATCGCGCAAATGGCCTTTGGCATTGGTCCAGGTGATGAAGTCATCACCCCTGGCTTTACCTACATCGCCACCGCTGAAACCGTTGCCTTGTTAGGCGCAAAACCTGTGTATGTTGATGTATGCCCAAAAACCTACAATCTAGACCCAACCAAGCTAGAAGCCGCTATCACACCGCGCACTAAAGCCATTATCCCTGTGAGCTTATACGGCCAATGCGCAGACTTTGATGCCATCAATGCCATCGCCAACAAATACGGTATTCCCGTCATTGAAGATGCCGCACAAAGCTTCGGCGCAACTTATAAGGGCAAACAGTCCTGCAACCTCAGTACAGTATCGTGCACCAGCTTCTTCCCCAGCAAACCACTAGGCTGTTACGGTGATGGCGGCGCTATTTTTACCAATGACGATGAGCTGGCAATAGTGCTGCGCCAAATCGCCCGCCACGGCCAAGACCGTCGCTACCACCATGTTCGTGTTGGCGTAAACAGCCGTCTAGACACCCTACAGGCTGCGATTTTACTACCCAAACTAGAAATCTTCGCCGAAGAAATCCAACTACGTCAGCAGGTTGCCGCCAGGTATCAAGCCAAGTTTGCAGAATTGTCAGATAGCCACAGAACCACACAGAACCACACAGAAAAAAACATTCCGTGTCCTTCCGTGTCCTTCTGTGGAAAAGAAATCATCTTGCCATTTATAGAAGACCACAACACCAGCGTCTACGCCCAATACACCATCCAAGTAGGCAACCGAGACAAAGTACAAGCCCAGCTAAACGAAGCCGGCATACCCACAGCCGTTCATTACCCCATCCCGCTGAATAAGCAGCCTGCAGTAGCTGATGCAACTGCACAGTTGCCGGTGGGTGATGCTGTGGCAGAGAAGGTGATGAGCTTGCCGATGCATCCGTATATGACAGAAGCAGATCAGCAGAAAGTAGTCGTATCCTTAATGAATGATTAATAGTGCTTTACTATAAAACCATGCTCTAACTGCTGTTAAGAGGCTAGAAACACCATGACCACCCCCAAGACCCATTTAAAACGCGTCCAGATCAGTGGCTTTAAATCCATTGCATCCTTGGACTTAAAGATGAAAAACCTAGTGGGAGGGCGGCCAGAATGGTAAGAGCGGACATTAAAAAACTAAGAGATACCTGCACTGGTTTTAATCAGTGGCTAACCCAGCTAGAACAGCTAGCAGTCAAAGCTAGCTAAGTTTTTTCCGTGTCCTTCCGTGTCTTTCTGTGGCCAAATAGCTTTTAGCTCTTTTTCGTACTTTTAGTGGACTTACTCGCTGCGCTCACTTTTTCAGGGTCGCTCTTTGAACCTTTAACGCAAGCATTAACGTGGCTAATTAATTTCTTCAACTTCAGTGGCAAAACTACCCATGCTCAACACTCTTAAAGAGCTTTTTCAGCTTTTAACACCAGTACAAAGACGCAAGTTTTACGTGTTACAAATCCTTGTCGTGCTTATGGCAATAATGGAGCTGGTCGGTATTGCTTCTATCGGTCCTTTTATGGCGTTGGTGGCAGATATTAACCTGATAGAAACCAACAGCCTTTACAAACAGCTTTATCTTACCAGTGGCATTAGCAACCCAACCGATTTTCTATTCTTAGCAGGCTTAGCCGTTCTTTTAATGCTTGGCCTAGCCTCTGTTATATCTATCCTCACCACGTGGCGTTTATCACTTTATAGCATGCAAGTGGGCACAGAAATCGCCGACCGCCTTTACGAGCACTACCTACAACAAAACTGGCTTTTTCACTCCACCGGCTCTAGCGCCCAGCTCACCAAGCAGGTTGCAACAGAGGCACAAAGAGTAACGGGCGCAATTATCGTCCCCGCCATGCAGCTAAATTCACGTCTAGTGCTAGCTGTCATTATTTCAGCAGCAGTTATTAGCTATAACCCAATTATTGCCCTAGTCGGCTTACTCATGTTTGGTGCGGGTTATGTGGTGATATACCAATTAATAAAAAAACGCCTGATAGTAAACGGCGCGAATATCTCCAGTACTAGCACCCAACGTTTCCGCCTAATGAACGAAGGCTTTGGTGGCATTAAAGACATTCTTATACTGGGGAGAAATAAGCATTTTATTGAACAGTTTCATCAAGAAGGTAAAACCCTAGCCAGAGCACAGGGCACCACCAGCGCCTTTAGCCAAGTCCCTCGCTATTTTATGGAACTCCTTGCGTTTGGTGCCATGATTAGCCTAGTACTGGTATTACTTAAATTAGAAAATGGTGAGCTCAGTAAAGTATTACCCGTACTCGCCGTTTATGCCCTAGCAGGCTTTAAACTGCTACCAGCGCTACAGCAAATTTACGGCAGCATCACTACTATAAAAGGCGGTATTGCCGCGTTTGAATCCATTAAGCCCGACTTAGTTGCCAGCCAAACCACCACCAGCAAACCAAGTAAAAGTAGCACACCCAGCACAGCCAATGCTTTAGACATAAGCCAAGCCAAAACCCTAAAGCTAAACGAAATAACCTTTACATATCCCAACAAGCACCAGCCAGCGCTAGATAACATAACGATGCAAATCCCTATCAACGCCACCATAGGCCTAGTAGGGGAGTCGGGTTCAGGCAAATCCACCACCATAGATTTAATCCTCGGCTTGTTACAGCCAGACAAAGGCAAGCTCTATTTAGACGCACAAGAAATAAACGCCAGCAACCTGCGCGAATGGCAACAGCACATTGGTTTTGTACCGCAAAGCATTTACCTTAGCGAAGGCAGCATTGCCGAAAACATCGCCTTTGGCCTAAGTCCAGAAGAAATCAACCTTGAACAAGTAAAGCAAGCTGCAAAGCTTGCCCACCTAGACGAACTTATCGCCAGCTTAGATAAAGGTCTAGATACCAAAGTAGGCGAAAGAGGTGTACAGCTTTCAGGCGGCCAACGCCAGCGTATCGGCATAGCAAGAGCACTTTACAACCAAGCCAGCGTTCTAGTATTTGACGAAGCCACCAGCGCCCTAGATGGCATTACCGAAAAAATAATTATGGACGCAATCCACGAACTCAGCGGCAAAAAAACCATTATCATGATTGCCCACCGCCTTAAAACAGTCCAACAATGCGACATTATTTACATGATGGACAAAGGTAAAGTTGTGGCTCAAGGTACTTACAATCAGCTACTAGCAAATAATTTAAAATTTAAAGAAATGGCAGAGCATGCTTAATGATACTTGTATAAACTGCAGAAAATTATTTCTGTTAAAATGCCTATGTGCAAACTAATACGATTTATAAAGGTTAACAATGAAAGCAGTCATTCTAGCCGGTGGTTTAGGCACTCGCCTTAGTGAAGAGACAGACAAACGACCCAAGCCTATGGTTGAAATTGGTGGTAAACCAATTTTATGGCATATCATGAAAATGTACTCATCACACGGCATTAATGAGTTTATTGTGTGTTGCGGTTATAAGGGTTATGTCATAAAAGAATATTTTGCCAACTATTTTTTACATATGTCAGATATTACTTTTGATATGCAAAACAACACCATGGAAGTACATAACAAACGTGCCGAACCCTGGAAGGTAACGTTAGTTGATACGGGGGAAAAAACTATGACGGGCGGTCGTTTACGCCGTGTTGCTGAGCATGTAAAAAACGAAGAAAACTTTTGTTTTACCTATGGCGATGGCGTAAGTGATATCAACATTACAGAAAGTATAAAGTTCCACCAGGCTCATGGTAAATCAGCTACCTTAACAGCCACTTACCCACCTGGGCGCTTTGGTGCTCTGGATATTGAATCTGGACAGGTTATAAACTTTAAAGAAAAGCCTAAGGGTGACGGTGCTATGATCAATGGTGGTTTTTTTGTACTGAAACCCAAGGTGCTAGATTATCTTGTCGACGACAGCACCATTTGGGAACAGGGGCCATTAGCAAGCCTTGCCCAAGCGGGTGAGCTGATGGCATTTGAACATCAAGGTTTTTGGCAACCGATGGATACCTTGCATGATAAAAACCTGCTTGAAAACCTATGGGAAGCCAATAAAGCACCTTGGAAAACTTGGGAATAACACCAATGGTTGATACAAAATTCTGGCAGGGTAAGCGGGTATATTTAACAGGTCATACAGGCTTTAAAGGCAGCTGGTTAGCCCTATGGTTAGTGGATATGGGTGCTGTCGTAAAAGGCTATGCACTGCCCCCGCCCACTAACCCCAGTCTGTTTGAGCAAGCAAAAATCGACGAATTAATAGAGTCTGAAATAGGTGATATACGTGATTTAGAAAAAATCACCGCCTCTATGCAGAAATTTAATCCCGACATATTAATTCACATGGCTGCTCAGCCTTTAGTTCGCCTGTCTTATAAAGACCCCATAGAAACCTACGATACCAACGTTATGGGCACCATTAAGATTTTAGAGGCTGCAAAAGGCTGTAAAAAACTAAAAGCCATCGTCAACGTAACCACTGATAAGTGTTATGAAAACAAAGAGTGGATGTGGGGGTATCGCGAAGATGAACCTATGGGGGGATATGATCCATATTCCAGCTCAAAAGGCTGTGCCGAACTTGTCACCTCAGCTTACCGTCGTTCATTTATGCAAGAGCAGGGGATTGGTTTAGCGTCAGCCAGAGCCGGTAATGTTATTGGCGGTGGTGATTGGGCGGGAGATAGGCTAATACCCGATATTCTAAAAGCTTTTGAAAATAATCAGCCAGTCATAATTCGAAACCCCGATTCAACGCGCCCTTGGCAACACGTTCTTGAACCACTCTCCGGTTATTTGCTATTGGCGCAAAACCTTTACCAAAACCCCACAAAATTTGCCGAAGGCTGGAATTTTGGTCCCAATGATGAGGACGTAAAGCCAGTTGATTGGATTTTAAATCAAATGGTAGCGAACTGGCCTGGCGCCAGATGGGATCTAGATAAAAGAAACCACCCACACGAAGCCGGCTTTCTAAAATTGGATATATCGAAAGCAAAATCAAAACTGCATTGGTATCCAAAATGGCGACTAGATGAAACACTTTTACGCATAATTAACTGGCACCAGGCCTGGTTATCAGGTGAAGATATGCAAGACCACTGTTTAAAAGAAATATCGGATTACATGAATGAGTCGATTTAATATTCAACCCACTCGAATACAAGATTTAAAAGTTATTACTCGGCAACGACTGGGAGATCATCGTGGTTTTTTATCACGTCTATTTTGTGCCGACGAATTAAATCAAGCGGGCTGGACAAAGCCTATTGCACAAATTAATCATACCTACACCGCCGTTCAAGGGACGGTGAGAGGGTTGCATTTTCAATATCCACCCTATGCAGAAATAAAGCTAGTCAGTTGTATAAAAGGTGAAATCTTTGATGTTGCCGTCGATTTACGGCAAGGTTCCCCCACATTCTTGCAGTGGCACGCAGAAGTATTATCACAAGACAATAATAAAGCCTTATTGATTCCTGAGGGGTTTGCCCATGGATTCCAGGCGCTTACCGACAATGTCGAAATGCTATATTGCCACTCAGAATCTTATAACCAAACAGCCGAAGCCGGTTTGAATCCGCGCGAACCAATTTTGGATATTAAATGGCCAATACAAATTTCGGAGCTGTCAGACCGTGACAGCAAACACCCGATGCTAAATTCAGCATTTAAAGGAGTGGCATTATGAATTGCCGTCATTGTGGACAAGCCCTAATCTCACCATTCTTGGATTTAGGCCACGCACCACCTTCTAATGCCTATTTAACTCAAGATTCATTAAAAAAGCCTGAGTTAACGTTTCCGTTAAGGTTGCTTGTCTGCGATGCTTGTCACTTGGTTCAAACTGAAGACTATGCGGATAGTGCCGATTTATTTACAGAAGATTACGCCTACTTTAGCTCCTTCTCTACCTCATGGTTAGAGCATGCACAAGCCTATGTTGAGCAAATGGTAAGTCGATTTAACTTGACCCAGCAAAGCTGTGTTGTAGAAATTGCTGCGAACGATGGTTATTTACTGCAATACGTCAATCAAAAAAATATTCCATGTTACGGCGTAGAGCCAACAAAGAGTACCGCCGCCGCCGCAAAAGCAAAAGGGCTAGAAATTGTCGAAGACTTCTTTGGAATAGAGTTGGCAAAAAAACTGGTCTCACAGAATAAACAAGCCGACTTAATTGCCGCGAACAACGTACTTGCACATGTTCCATTTATAAATGACTTTGTATCTGGCTTTACGGCATTGCTAAAACCACAAGGTGTCGCAACGTTCGAGTTCCCGCACTTATTAAATATGGTGCAGCTCAACCAATTCGATACTGTTTATCATGAGCATTTTTCCTACCTCTCATTTACCACGGTTAAAACCATCTTTGAATATAATGGGTTGAGTGTTTTTGATGTAGAAGAGCTACCTACGCACGGTGGCAGTTTGCGAGTTTATGCGCAAAAAGCTGATACCGGCAAACACAATGTGACCGAAAGGGTTGCAACTTTGCTGGCAACAGAGGCGAGCGCTGGTATCGCGCAATCAAATTTCTATCAAACTTTTCAAAGCCAGGCAGAAAACGTTAAGAATGATTTATTACGTTTTTTACTAAAAGCAAAGGAAAATGGCAAAACTGTTGCAGGCTATGGTGCCGCGGCAAAAGGTAATACACTCTTGAATTTTGCCGGTGTAAAACCGGATTTACTTCCCTACATTGTGGATAGAAATCCAGCAAAGCAAAACAAATTTATGCCCGGTAGCCACATCCCAATTCTCAACGAGCTACAACTTAAAACAGATAAGCCAAATTATGTGATTATCCTGCCTTGGAATCTTAAAGAAGAAGTAATTAAGCAATTAGATTACATCCGAGAATGGGGCGGCGAGTTTGTAGTAGCGGTACCAAGGTTAAGTTTTTTGTAATGAAGATACTAGTAACCGGGGCAACAGGCTTTATAGGTAATCATTTAATTAATGAGCTTTTAAAAAATGATTCAAATGAAATTATTGCAACATCAAGAAACCTAAGTAAAATTAAAAAATTCGACTGGTTTAATAAAGTTGTCTTTATTCCTTATGATCTTGATGAATGCAGTAACAAAAACCTATTTGAGTTTTTTAACAAGCCTGACAGGGTTGTTCACTTAGCGTGGGATGGCCTATCAAACTACAATAGCTTGATTCACATAGAAAAAAACTTAATAAACAATTATAGTTTTATAAAGAATTTAGTAAGTAATGGAGTGCGAGATATTTCCATTACAGGAACATGTTTTGAATATGGAATGATAAATGGTTGTCTGTCCGAAGATATGCCAACAATGCCCTCAAATTCATACGCTATTGCTAAAGATAGTTTAAGAAAATTTGTTGAGTTGTTGAAAAAAGATTTTGAGTTTGATTATAAATGGATAAGACTTTTTTACATGTATGGTAAAGGTCAATCTGAAAAATCATTATTTTCCTTACTGGAGCAGGCAATAAAAAATAAAGACACTGTATTTAATATGTCAGGTGGGGAGCAGCTTAGAGATTATTTACATATAAGTAAAGTAGCTGAATACATCAATAAAATTTCAAGTCAGAACTTACACAAGAACCAAATTGTTAATTGTTGTAGTGGAAAACCAGTATCGATTCGGAATCTTGTTGAGGCACATTTAAAAGAGAGACAGTCAAATATAAAATTAAACTTAGGCTTCTACCCATACCCAGATTATGAGCCAATGGCATTTTGGGGTGATACAAATAAACTTAAATGGATACTTGATAAAAATGAAATGTCCAATATGTGAGTCAACAAAACTTATTTCTTTATATAAAGTGAGTGATTTGCCGCTTTTTCAAAATAAAGTATATAACAGTCCTGAAGAAGCAATAAAGCAGAAAGAAGTAGATATCAGTTTATGTCAATGTAATGAATGTGGCTTTGTTTTTAATGAGCTTTTTAATAATGAAGAAATGGATTACGATGTAAATTATCAAAACGAACAAAACTATTCATCATATTTTGTTGAACACTTAAATTCTGTTGCAGATTATTTGATTGAAAATGGTTTTCAAGAAAAGAATGTTATAGAGATTGGTTGTGGCAAAGGTTATTTTACAGAGTTATTAGAGGAGAAGGGGTTTAAAAATATCTATGGATTTGACCCTGCTTATGAAGGTGAAAATCCCAACATTATCAAAGATTACTTTGGGGAAAAGTACAAATCTTTAAATGCCGATTTAATAATTTTAAGACACGTATTAGAGCATATTGAAAATCCATACCTCTTCTTAAAGCAAGTACAAAGATCCACCAGTGGCTGCGCTAAGATATTAATTGAAGTGCCTAGCTTTGAGTGGATAGTTGAAAATAAAGCTTTTTGGGATATTTTCCACGAACACTGCAATTATTTTGACAAAGAGTTCATGAGTTCTTTTTTCAGTAATGCAGAAACAAAGGATGTTTTCAACTCCCAGTATTTTTTAACCCTTGCCAGCTTAAACGAAATAAAAAAGCCTAGCTCTAACAAGAAATATTCTGAAAACCTATTTGCTATTAGTCTTAATAAATTTAATAATTTTTTAATTAACCATTTGCCGTTAGCTATTTGGGGCGGCTCCTCTAAAGGTGTGACTTTATTAAATATATTTGATAAAGACAAAAAAATTATTGATTGTTGTATTGATATCAATCCAAAAAAACAAAATAAATTCACTGCCACTACAGGTCATGAAGTTATATCACCAGAAAGGTTCTTTTCAAACTATAGCAATACCAGTGCAAGTAAATATAACATTATAGTTGCGAATCAAAACTATTTTTCTGAAATAGTAAATCAATATGGTGGTTCAGGCGTAAACTTTCATAGTTTAGAAAAGCTATTAATAGGATGAAAAAATGAAAGAAATAAATAAATTTCAACAAGAGTGTAACAATCGTATTATAGGAAATAAAAATGATATTTCTTTACAAGAGAGCTCAAAAGTTTTTTTGAAAGAAACAATAAGAGTAGGTTATTCGTATAACTTCTCATGGTTAGGACGACCTATCATCCAGTACCCACAAGACATAATTGCCTTGCAAGAAATTATTTGGGAAGTCAAGCCTGATATGATTATAGAAACGGGTATAGCTCATGGTGGTTCACTTATTTTTAGTGCATCGATGTTGGCGATGCTAGATATGTGTGATGCGATTGAAAAAGGTGAAACACTTGATCCAAAAGGCTCTAACCGTAAAGTATTGGGTATTGATATCGATATTCGCCAACACAATAAAGAAGCCATTGAGGCGCATCCGATGGCATCGCGTATTCAAATGATTCAAGGTTCAAGCATTGCTAACGAAGTTGTTGAGCAGGTACACAATATTGCAAAAAACTATAAAACAATTTTGGTTTGTCTAGATAGCAACCACACACATGAACACGTACTCGAAGAGCTAAAGGCCTATGCGCCCTTAGTGACTAAAGGCAGTTATTGCGTGGTGTTTGATACGGTTGTAGAAGATATGCCTAAAGAAATGTTCCCTGACCGCCCCTGGGGACCTGGTGATAACCCTAAAACGGCTGTGTGGGAATACCTAAAAACACACCCTGAATTTGAAATAGACAAGACTATCGAGAACAAACTTCTTATTACAGTGGCACCAGATGGCTTTTTGAAACGAGTCAAGTGATATGGCTGAGTTAAGTGAAAGTGTAATAAAATGGTTTGAAAAAACCAGATACGATAACAGTGTGAAAAATCAAGATAATCTACAAAAGGTAACAGTTGTAATACCTAGTTATAACCGTCAGAGTTATTTGTTGAGGCAAATAGCATATTGGCACGGTAGTGGCGTCAAACTAGTTATTCTTGATGGTACAGCTAACCCACTGCCAAGTAGTGTCCTTAGTATAATACAGGGTAGGCAAGATGTATGCTATTTGTATTTGCCGATTTCAATTGAAGAAAGACTCAATCAAGCGGAAAAACATATTCGTACAGATTTTGTAATCTCGCTTTCTGATGACGAGTTTTTTTTGAAGGATGCCTTATCAAAAATTGTTACTGAGTTAGAAGAAGACCCAGAGTTAGCTGGCTGTATAGGCCAATCATTAGGCTTTGATGTGGACCCGGCTAGTTCTACTGTGCTCTTTAGACCAGGTTATCAACACTGGAATTACTCAGCCACACATAGTATGCCTGAAGACCGTTTACAGTATGCTATGAATCCTTATAGTGCAGCGACTTGTTATGGTGTTCTCAGAAGCAAAGTTTGGAAGGCAGGATGGGGAGATGTTTTAAAATCTAGTTGTGCCTATACACCAGAAATATTTCAGGTAATGACGACTTATATTTTGGGGAAATACAAAGCTATCGACCAACTGTTTTGGCTTTGTTCATATGAAAATGCTCCGGTTGTTACCAGTGGTTGGAGTAGAGATTATCGGTTTCATGAGTGGTGGAACGATCCAAAGGCAAAAAATGAAAAGCAATTTTTTTTGGATAAGCTGCAAAATTTGATTATTACTAATCATGACATGGATAAGGATGAGGCATTAAGAATGATTAATTCCTCTATTAGTTGTTATTTAAATTTTATAATTGATTACTATCATCAAACCTTTGCGCAAAGAACTAAGACGGTTTTTGCGAAAATTTTACGTACTATTCTTCCACTTTCGTTATACAATAAGCTAAAGGCCATTGCCGGTTTCAAGGTACCAAGTCAACTGCCGCTATATCCTAATGCGAAGTATCCATGGCTCGGTTACACAAAATCAAACAATATTGAACAAGTTAACGACGAGCTGCAAAAAATCGAAAATTTCATTTTAGATTTCCACAAACATGTTTAGCGATATGACTATGTTTAGCCTGATTGGCCGTAGTGCCCCTCTATTCACTTCTGACCTTATCAGCCTTCAGCAAGAATTGGTAAGCGTGGCCAACCAGTCCCGCTTCCTTGTTCTCGGTGGTGCAGGTTCCATCGGCCAAGCGGTCACCAAAGAAATCTTTAAACGCAATCCACTAAAACTTCATGTTGTTGATTTATCAGAAAACAATATGGTTGAGCTGGTGCGCGATATCCGCAGTAGTTTCGGCTATATCGACGGTGATTTTCAAACATTTGCGCTGGATATTGGCAGTCGCGAATATGATGCTTTTATCGCTCAGGATGGTGAGTACGATTATGTGCTCAATCTTTCCGCGCTAAAGCATTGCCGCTATGAAAAATAACCTTGCTTGGGATAAAGAAAGCATAGTTAAGCTGTTTTTCAAAATGCTGCCCGATTTTGGTCATCAAGAAATCGGTAAATACCTAGATGGTAAGATGTGATTTTTAAGCACTTTGCAAAAAAAACTCAGGGTGAAGCCCATGAATAAGCTTTCAATCAAGAATGTAGGCCCGATAGGGGACGGTTGTGGCGATGCATATATTGAAATTAATCGCCTGACTGTGCTCCTTGGCCCGCAAGGTTCCGGAAAAAGCACCATTGCTAAAATTTACTCCTCTCTAGCTTGGCTTGAGAAGGCTCTGGTGCGCGAAGAGTTCACCAAGGAGCAGTATGAAGCGGAAGACTTTTTTCTGAAGGATGTTATTTCTTATCAGGGTATTCAAAGCTATTTCAACAGTAAATCTTATGTGCATTTCATAGGTAAGGCTTACGAGTTTAAACTGAAAAACGGTAAGTTTTCTGTAGTTCGACTGGCTACAGATGAAAGTTTCAACATGCCTAAAATAATGTATGTACCCGCTGAAAGAAATTTTTTAACGGCCATTCCTAAGCCAGAGTACATTAGTGGTTTACCAAAGCCGTTACATAGTTTTTTGTCCGAATTTCAAGATGCCAAAAAATGGGCAGCACAACAGCAGCAACTTTTTTTGCCGGTGGGTGATATTAGGTATCAATATGATAAAGATAGAAATAAATCATTCTTGTTAGGCAATGGCTTCAAAACAGACTTACTGCACGGTTCTAGCGGCTTTCAAAGCCTTGTGCCTTTGTTTGTTGTAACTGAGTACCTGGCTAACATGGTGTTAAACAAAGAAGATGACCCATCGCGAGAGCTTTATAGTCTTGTTCAGCGTAATAACATCCAAGATAAAATGGTTAAGTTGATAGAACAATTTCGTGAAAAAAGAACAGATGCAGATGTTGTAGCGCTACTTCCACATAAGCTGAAAGATATCGCTGAGTCCTTTAAGTACAAAGGTTTTATTAATATTGTCGAAGAACCTGAGCAGAACCTTTATCCAGACTCGCAAAAGAAGCTGTTATTTAATTTACTTAAAAACTTGAACAAGCAGCTTACAAACCAGTTAATTATTACCTCACACAGCCCTTATATTCTTAATTTTATAACCCTAGCAACTCAAGCTGCTGGCCTTTATAAAAATTCAATATTAAATACAAAAGATCAGAAAAAGCTTAAGAGTATTATACCCCAAGATTCTGCCATTGATATTGAGAGCGTAAATGTGTATGAGCTAGACCAGTTGGGTGGTTTTAAAATGCTGGATAAGCAAGATGGATATATTCAGGACTCGCACAAGCTTAATTCCGCCTTTGATGAGATTAATGCAGATCTATGCGCCATACTTGATATGGAGTAGTGCCATGATGTTTAAGGAAGAATGCATGACATTGGTGTCTAGTAAAGAATTCGGGCTTTGTGATGATGAAAAACACCCACCTGCTTACGTTGATTTAGATAACAAAGATGCTTGGATAGCCCGCGTAATAAACCCTAGCGAACATGAAATAGAGTTCTATGCGCTAGACCAGTGTGCAGATATTCGCGATGCTAATAATAATTTGGTTTCTGTTTGTGATGCTGTTTTGCATACAAGACGAGCGCTCTATTTTGTGGAGCTTAAGGATAGAAAAAGCAAGGGATGGAGAGGTAATGCCATTCAGCAATTAAAAAGTACGCTCAAAATATATTTTATAACGAAAAATAGTCAATTAGATAAGAAAAATATTAAATGCTATGCCAGTAACAAGCAAAAACCAGCAGCACCCAATTCAAATTTTGGGCCTATAATAGCCTTCAAGAAAGAAACGGGCTGCATGCTATACCAAACAGCAGAAATACTCATAGAAAGTTAATGCCAAGGGCAAATTTATTAAATGCAAACTCAATTAATTAAGCTAGTTCGTGACATCTACTCAACCCATGAGTTTATTCCACTGCGCGCCCCAGCCTTTGCCGGTAACGAACAGGTTTATTTAGCCGAAACCATCACCAGCACTTTTGTTTCCAGCGTGGGTAAATTTGTTGATGCGTTCGAGCAAAAAATTGAAACTTTTGCTAACAACCGTTAATGGTACCGCTGCGCTTCATGCTGCCTTACACCTAGCTGATATTAAAGCAGGCGATTTAGTGCTCACCCAAGCGCTAACTTTTGTAGCCACCTGCAACGCCCTGCATCATATGGGTGCTCAGCCGGTATTTATTGACATTGAACCTAACGCCTTTGCTCTTTGGTCTAAGCCAACAAGAAATTAACCTCGAACAAGTAAAAACAGCCGCAAAGCTAGCCCACCTAGATGAACTCATCGCCCGCCTAGATAAAGGCCTAGACATCAAAGTAGGTGAAAGAGGCGTGCAGCTGTCTGGTGGTCAACGCCAGCGTATCGGCATAGCAAGAGCACTTTATAATCAAGCCAGCATTTTAGTATTTGACGAAGCCACCAGCGCACTAGACGGCATCACCGAAGAATACATTATGGACGCAATCCACGACCTCAGCGGCCAGCGCACCATCATCATGATCGCCCACCGCCTGAAAACCGTTCAAAAATGCGACCAGATATTTATGCTGGAACAGGGCAAATTAATCGCCCAGGGCAACTGCCAAGAATTAGTAGAAAACAACCAATTATTTAAAGAAATGGCAAGGCATGCTTAATCCAGATTCAACAATTTTAGTTACCGGCGGNNAGTTACCGGCGGAGCTGGTTTTATCGGCTCTGCCGTCGTTCGCCACATTATTAATCAAACACAAGCAAGCGTTATCAATCTTGATAAGCTCACCTATGCTGGCAACCTAAACTCGATTCCTAGCGAGGTAAGCCAAAGCGAGCGTTACATTTTTGAGCAAGTCGATATTTGTGATAGAGAAGGGTTAGAACGCGTATTTCAACAGTATAAGCCTGATGCCGTGATGCACCTGGCCGCTGAAAGCCACGTAGACCGCAGCATCGACGGCCCCGCCGAGTTTATGCATACCAATATTATTGGCACTTACACCTTGCTGGAAGCAGCACGCGCTTATTGGAATCAACTGCCAGCTAGCGCAAAACAAAGCTTCCGCTTTCACCATGTGTCTACGGATGAAGTTTATGGCGATTTACCGCATCCTGATGAAAACTCTCAGGCTGCTAACCATCTTTTCACCGAAACCACGGCCTATGCACCCAGCAGCCCATATTCCGCCAGCAAAGCCAGCTCCGACCACCTCGTCCGTGCTTGGCACCGTACCTACGGTTTGCCGATTTTGGTTACCAACTGCTCCAACAACTACGGGCCTTACCACTTCCCAGAAAAGCTGATTCCGCACGTAATCCTTAACGCTTTGGCTGGCAAGCCTCTGCCCATCTACGGCACAGGCGACCAAATTCGTGACTGGCTCTATGTGGAAGACCATGCCCGTGCGCTATACAAAGTAATCACCGTAGCCAAAGTAGGCGAAACCTACAACATCGGCGGCCACAACGAAAAACGCAACATCGAAGTAGTGCAAGAAATTTGCAAGATTTTGGACGAGTTAAAACCCATTGGTAGGGGCGCATTGCATGCGCCCGCAGGCGTCAAATTGCCCCTACAGTCTTACGCCGACCTAATCACCCACGTAACCGACCGCCCCGGTCACGACCGGAGCTATGCCATCGACTCCAGCAAAATGCAACAAGAGCTGGAATGGGTGCCGGAAGAAACCTTTGAAACCGGACTGCGCAAAACCGTGCAGTGGTACCTGGACAACGAACGCTGGTGGCAAAACGTCCTCAGCGGCAACTATCAACTGGAACGTATCGGAGGGCAGGCATGAAAGGCAT
>LFRM01143134.1_pt1 | contig 16039 bp, 12 predicted proteins | sample 618341 | NCBI WGS metagenome assembly LFRM01 (sample SAMN03654438, study PRJNA283298) | anaerobic digester metagenome | isolation source: pool of bioreactors CSTR01a, CSTR02a, and CSTR03a thermophilic anaerobic... | place: Denmark: Kgs. Lyngby | collected 2014-05-21 | reverse complement strand
TCAAGCAAAAAACGATATAAATCTTCTTCGCTTTCGTAATAATAGTTGCAACTAATAAACTCATCAAAAGCTTCATCTATATCTTGCTGTAAATTATTATAGCTGCTTACATAATTATTATAGGGAAAATTCATTTTAACTAATTGTGCTATTTCTTCATTAGCACCTGCTAATTCCAGCAAAAAAAGATCTATTTTTCTTCTAGGTGCTTTTGAAATTAGTTTACTGATATTTTCTTCCTCAATGTTTAATAAAGGGGTGTCGCCAACAACAACCGCAGTTTCAGTTATATGTAAGTCATTAAAGTATAAAACGGCGGCCATATGCTTGCACATTGTACCTTCTGCAGCGTAAGGACAAGTACAGTAATAATTAGTTATTTTGTTATCATCAAAGCTAATTTCTACTTGATAGTATTTTGTACCTTTAACGTGGGCCGTAATTTTGTTTTTTGAATGCTTAAAAGCCTCTACGTTCCCCAACTTGTAGTACATATAACCTCTGTCTATTATTCTGCTTTCAAAATAATGCTTCCAATTAAATTTCATTTTATCAACTTCTTTCAATTACCCTTTATTAACTTACAGATATAGTATATAATAACATGCAAGGTCGAATAAAAACAATTCATAAATTACCTTATTGCTTGGTTTAATATAACACCTAAATCAAATGATGATATTGAAAGGCAAATTGACTAAAAGGTCTTGACATTGACAGGTAGGTAGAGTATTATTATTAAGCGACTTTATGATTATGATAGCAGGGCGGAGGTATCGGCTCTGAATTTTAGGTTGAATGGAGGACGGTCGAAATGAGAACAAAAGTTACATTAGCGTGCACTGAGTGTAAGCAAAGAAATTATAATACAATGAAGAACAAGCAAAACAATCCGGATCGTATAGAACTTATGAAATATTGCAAGTTCTGTCAGAAGGAAACTCTTCATAAAGAGACTAAATAAGGAGCGTAAATATGGCTAATAAAAAGAAGAATAATAACAAAAATAGCTCCAGTACTGGTAAAACGGCGATTAGTAAAGCTGCAGCTCAGTCTAAAAAAAGTAGTTCAAACAAGAAAGATCAAAAACAATCTCCTAAAGAATACTTTAGGGGTATTAAACAGGAACTTAAAAAGGTTGTATGGCCAACTCGTAAGGAATTAGTTTCAGATACTGTTGTTGTTATTGCAGTCTGCACTTTTTTTGCAGTAGGCTTTTGGCTTGTTGATACAGGTTTCTTAGCGTTCTTAAGAGAATTATTAGATATTACGCTTAGCTAATGAGAAGAAGGTAGTGGTATATGTCAGATAATGAAATAAAAATAGACACAGCAGTTTCTCCGCTAGAGGGAGAAGGTATACGTGGTGATGGCCAAGCGAAGTGGTATGTAATACACACTTATTCTGGTCACGAGAATAAAGTAAAAATTAATATTGAAAAAATGGCTGAAAACCGTGGTATGCAGGACTTGATTATTGACATAATTGTACCTACTGAAGAAAGAATTGAGCTGAAGAATGGTCAAAGGAAGATAACTACTAGGAAGATGTTTCCAGGTTATGCAATCATAAAAATGATTGTCACCAATGAATCATGGTACTTGGTAAGAAACACTCAGGGAGTAACAGGCTTTGTTGGTCATGGATCCGAACCCATTCCACTTACTAAAGAAGAGGTCGTAAGAATGGGGATTGAAAAAATTAGAATCGAACTGGACATTGAACCAGGTGACACAATACGTATTATCAGCGGGCCTTTCGAAGGTCAAATGGGCATTATCGAAGAAGTCAATCCTGATAAACAAACTGTCAAAGCCAAGGTTTCCATGTTTGGTAGAGATACGCCTGTTGAATTAGAATTTTCACAGGTAAACAAACTCTAGGAAAGGAGATAAGCTATGGCAAAAAAAGTAGACGGATTTATAAAATTGCAGATTCCTGCAGGCGGAGCTACTCCAGCACCACCAGTTGGTCCAGCGCTAGGTCAAAAGAGTGTCAACATCATGGACTTCTGTAAACAGTTTAATGCAAAAACAGCTGATCAAAAAGGAATGATTATTCCAGTAGTAATCACTGTTTACGCAGACAGATCGTTTACATTCATATGTAAAACACCACCTGCAGCAGTATTGTTAAAGAAAGCAGCAGGACTAGACACAGCATCTGGTGAACCCAACAAAAAGAAAGTTGGAACTGTCACAAGAGCACAAGCAGAAGAGATTGCTAAAACAAAGATGCCTGATTTAAATGCATCGGACATTGATTCAGCAACAGAAATGATTGAAGGCACTGCAAGAAGTATGGGAATAACTATAGAAGGTTAATTAGGTGGGAGGCGTTAATAGCGACCGTAAGTACCACAAGGAGGAAAGAAATGCCAAAGAGAAGTAAAAACTACAATGAAGCGGCTGAAAAGTTTGATAGAATGCAATACTTTGAGACTGCTGAAGCAGCTAAACTAGCTGTTGAAACATCAAGAGCAAAATTCGATGAAACAATCGAAGTACACATTCGTTTAGGAGTAGACGGAAGACACGCAGACCAACAGGTTAGAGGCGCTATGGTGCTACCAAACGGAACTGGTAAATCTAAGAAAGTATTAGTATTTGCAAAGGGTCCTAAAGCAGCAGAAGCAGAAGCAGCAGGAGCTGATTACGTTGGCGCAGAAGACATGGCTCAGAGAATTCAAACTGAAAACTGGTTTGATTTTGATGCAGTAATAGCTACACCTGATATGATGGGTGTTGTTGGAAAATTAGGTAGAGTATTAGGACCTAAGGGTTTAATGCCAAATCCTAAATCTGGAACTGTAACTATGGATGTTGAAAAAGCTTTAAAAGAAATTAAAGCAGGTAAAGTTGAGTATAGACTTGACAAAGCCAACATTATTCACGTAGCTATAGGAAAAGCTTCATTTGGTCCAGAGAAAATTAAAGAAAATTTGCAAGCACTTTTAGATGCGATTGCTAAAGCTAAACCAGCAGCAGCAAAAGGGCAATACTTTAAGAGCGTAACAATTGCTTCAACTATGGGACCTGGAGTAAAAGTTAATACAGCGACGCTGTAATTAACGAATAAAATAGAATAATAACTGTAGACAGCGGGTGCGAAAGCTTAATTCCCCGCCGAGGTACAATATAAATTGTAATCCTACTGTCTACCAGTAGGATTCATTGATTTGTACCATAAATTGAATGGTTTACCGTTCAGAAAGGAGAAAGTTAATGTCAGTAGAAGTAAAATTAGAAAAACAAAAAGTAATCGATGAAATTAAAGAGAAGCTAGATGGAGCAAAAGCTGTTGTAGTGGTTGACTATAAGGGAATTACAGTATCTGAAGCAGTCGCTATGAGAAAAAAGCTACGCGAAGAAAATGTTGATTACACAGTATATAAGAATACACTAGTTAAAAGAGCTATAGAAGGAACTGAATTCGTAGGGTTAGCAGATGTACTTGGTGGACCAAGTGCTATAGCTATCAGCAAAGACGAAGCTACATCACCTGCTAGAATTTTAAGCAGTGCGATGAAAGAATATAAGAAAATGGAATTTAAGGGCGGAGTTATTGAAGGCCAATTCATGGATAAAAATGCTATCATAGAATTAGCAGATATCCCTTCAAGAGAAGTTCTTATTGCAAAGTTCATGGGAAGTATTCAGTCACCTTTATCAAAGCTTGTTAGAACAATTCAAGCCGTTGCAGATGCAAGTGAAGGAGAAGCTGTAGAAGCTTAATTAAAAATTATAATAAAATATTAAAGGAGAAATAAAGATGGATAAAAATCAAATTATTGAGGCTATAAAAGGCATGACAATATTAGAAATTAATGAATTAGTTAAAGCTTGTGAAGAGGAATTCGGAGTATCTGCTGCAGCTGCAGTAGTTGCAGGTCCTGCTAACGGAGCTGCTTCTGAAGAAGAACAAACAGAATTTACAGTAGTACTAGCTGAAATTGGCGAGCAAAAGATTAAAGTTATCAAAGCTGTTAGAGAAGCTACAGGCTTAGGACTTAAAGAAGCAAAAGGTTTAGTTGACGGAGCTCCTGCTAACGTTAAAGAAGGCATCGAAAAAGGTGAAGCTGACGCTCTTAAGGCAGCACTTGAAGAAGTTGGCGCTAAAGTAGAAATTAAATAGTTGATACTATTGGTGTTAAAGCAAAGCACTATAATTAAAAAAGGATTTGTAAATACAAATCCTTTTTTTTATCAACCGCAAAAAAGCCTTGTAAGTTTGAAAAAGGTGTAGTATAATTATATGCTGCTATGAAACGTAATTTTCTAAAGATATAAGGAGTGATAATATGCCAAAACTGGTACAAGCAGGTAGAAAAGAGCGTATGAGTTACGCGAAAATCCACGAAGTATGCCCGATGCCAAATTTGATTCAATTGCAGACCGATTCCTATAAATGGTTTACGGAAGAGGGATTGAAGGAAGTGTTTGAGGACATCTCGCCTATTAGGGACTATTCAAACAATTTAATTCTAGAATTTACAGATTATACATTCTCTGATTCACCAAAATATAGTCTAGAGGAATGTAAGGAGAGAGATGTAACGTATGCTACAACTCTTAAAGTAAAAGTTAGATTGACAAATAGGGAAACCGGTGAAGTAAAAGAACAAGAAGTGTTTATGGGGGATTTCCCTCTTATGACTATAAAAGGAACGTTTGTATATAATGGTGCGGAAAGAGCAGTAGTTACACAACTAGTGCGTTCTCCTGGACCATATTTTAGCGTTGCTAGAGATAAGTCAAACCAAAAATTGTTTTCTTCTACTATCATACCTAACAGAGGAGCTTGGCTTGAGTATGAAACCGATTCTAACGGAATAATTGCTGTTAGAGTAGATAGAACTAGAAAACAACCAGTAACAGCTTTATTAAGAGCCTTAGGATTTGGTTCTAATAGAGAAATTATCGAAATGTTTGGAGACGATCCAAAATTACTTAAGACATTAGAAAAAGATAACACGACAGATTATGAAGAAGGTCTTAAGGAAATATATAAGAAACTAAGACCGGGTGAACCACCTACAGTTGAAAGTGCTAGAACTATGATTAATTCACTGTTCTTTGATGCAAAAAGATACGATCTTGCTAAGGTAGGTAGGTATAAATACAATAAAAAACTCGGTTTAAATAATAGATTAATTGAAGCAACAGCTGCTGAAGACGTTTTTAATCCAAATACTGGAGAAATCATGGTCGAAAAAGGTGGCTTTATTTCCAGAGAGTTTGCTATGGAAATTGAAGACGCCGGAGTTAAGGGCGTGTTAGTTCACAGTAAAATCGATGAAGAAGATACTACAAAGGTTATAGGTAGTAATTTTGTTGATATTACTAAATATATAGAGTTTGATGTAACTCCGTATACATTATCAGAGAAGGTTTTCTATCCTGTATTAAAAGAGATACTGGAGAAAGCAGAAAATGAAGAAGAAATTAAGGAGGCGCTTGTTGCTCGCAAAAATGAGCTGTCCCCTAAGCATATAACCGTAGAAGACATAGTGGCTTCTATCAGTTACCTGCTAAATCTAAGCTATGGTTTAGGTCAGGTAGATGACATTGACCATTTAGGAAACAGAAGACTTAGAACTGTTGGAGAATTGTTACAAAATCAATTCAGAATTGGTTTAGCAAGAATGGAAAGAGTAGTTAAGGAAAGAATGACTGTTCAAGACAGCGAAGGAACTACTCCGCAACAGCTTATTAATATTAGACCAGTGACTGCAGCCGTTAAAGAATTCTTTGGAAGTTCACAATTGTCACAGTTTATGGATCAGAATAACCCTCTTGCAGAACTAACTCACAAGAGAAGATTGTCTGCACTTGGACCAGGAGGACTTTCAAGAGAAAGAGCTGGGTTTGAGGTTAGAGACGTTCACTATTCTCACTATGGCAGAATGTGCCCTATAGAAACACCAGAAGGTCCGAACATAGGACTTATCGGTTCGCTTACAACTTATGGCCAAATCAATAGATATGGATTTATTGAAGCTCCATACAGAAAAGTAAACAAAGAAGAAGGATTTGTTACTGAGCAGGTTGATTATCTTTCTGCCGATGACGAAGAATTAATGATAGTAGCGCAAGCAAATGAGCCACTAGACAGCGAAGGAAGATTCATAAATCAGAAAATCGGTGTTAGAGGAGTTCATGGTGAAATCACTTTAATGCCTAGAGAAATTGTAGATTATATGGACGTATCTCCGAAACAGGTAGTGTCAGTTGCAACAGCGATGATACCATTTTTAGAAAACGATGATGCGAACCGTGCTCTTATGGGATCGAACATGCAGAGGCAGGCAGTTCCACTTTTAGTTACTGAAGCGCCTATCGTAGGTACGGGAATAGAATATAAAGCGGCTTGTGATTCAGGTGTAGTTGTTATTTCCGAAAATGCAGGAACTGTTGAGTATGTAGATGCCGACTCAATAAGAATAAGACGAGATAAAGATAACGAAGTAGATAAATACAAGATACTTAAGTTTAAAAGATCTAACCAAGGCACATGTATCAACCAAAGACCGATCGTAAGTCAAGGTGAGCATATCGAAAAGGATGAGGTTATCGCGGATGGACCATCCACAAACTTAGGTGAAATATCTCTAGGGAAAAATCTGTTAATTGGTTTTATGACTTGGGAGGGATATAACTACGAGGATGCTATAATCCTTAATGAAGAACTTCTTAAAGAGGACACACTTACTTCACTTCATATTGAAAAATATGAATCAGAAGCTAGAGATACAAAATTAGGACCTGAAGAAATAACAAGAGACATTCCTAACGTTGGAGACGATGTACTTAAGGACTTAGACGGCGAAGGAATCGTAAGAATTGGTGCTGAAGTAGATTCAGGCGCGATATTAGTGGGAAAGGTTACGCCTAAAGGTGAAACAGATCTTACAGCTGAAGAGAGACTACTCAGAGCTATATTTGGTGAAAAAGCCAGAGAAGTTAGAGACACATCTCTTAAAGTTCCTCATGGAGAAACTGGTATCATAGTTGAAGTAAAAGTATTCAGCAGAGAAAATGGTGACGAATTATCTCCTGGAGTAAATAAACTCGTTAGAGTATACATTGCTACTAAGAGAAAAATAAACGTTGGTGATAAAATGGCAGGACGTCATGGTAATAAAGGTGTAATTTCTAGAATATTACCAGAAGAAGATATGCCTTTCAAAGAAGATGGCGAAGCTATTCAAGTAATGCTTAATCCACTGGGCGTGCCTTCTCGTATGAATATAGGGCAAGTACTAGAAGTACATTTAGGACTAGCAGCTAAAGCTAAAGGATGGTACATTTCCACTCCTGTATTTGATGGCGCTAGCGAAATAGATGTAATGGATTTACTTGAAGACGTTGGATACTCCAGAACTGGAAAACTTAACTTAAGGGATGGAAGAACCGGCGAATATTTCGACAACCCTATTACAGTAGGATACATGTATATGTTAAAACTTCACCATTTAGTTGATGATAAGATACATGCAAGAAGCACAGGACCTTACTCATTAGTTACGCAACAACCACTTGGTGGTAAAGCGCAATTTGGTGGTCAGCGTTTTGGTGAAATGGAAGTTTGGGCGCTAGAAGCATATGGCGCAGCACATACATTGCAGGAGATATTAACGGTTAAATCTGATGATATCATCGGCAGGGTTAAAACTTATGAAGCTATTGTCAAAGGAGAGAATATTCCTAAACCTGGAATTCCAGAATCTTTCAAGGTATTGATTAAGGAACTTCAGTCATTGGCATTAGATGTTAAGATTTTATCTAAGGATAAAGAAGAAATCAAACTCAAAGAAACATCGGAATATGAAGATGCTACTAGCGTAGACAGAATTGTCGATATAAAAGAAGTAGTTGCAGAAGATGTTAAAGTAGTGGATCAAGAAGAAAACGAAGATGTCGAAACTGAAGTTGTTGATGAAAAAATATTCCAGGAAGATCACGTCGAAGAAATCGACCTAGATATAGAAGATATTACTGTAGACATCGACACTGATAAAAAGTTTGATGATACACTCTAAAGATGGGAGGATTTCATGATAAACAATAATAACTATGAATTGATTAGCTTTGATTCTTTACAGATCAACTTAGCGTCAACAGAAAAAATACTGGACTGGTCCAGGGGAGAAGTTACAAAACCTGAGACTATTAACTATAGAACCTTAAAGCCGGAAAAAGACGGTCTTTTCTGTGAAAGAATTTTTGGCCCAATGAAAGATTGGGAGTGCAGTTGTGGTAAATATAAGAGAATAAGATACAAAGGTATTGTATGTGATCGTTGTGGAGTAGAAGTTACTAAAGCAAAGGTCAGAAGAGAAAGAATGGGGCACATAGAATTAGCTGCTCCGGTTTCTCATATCTGGTATTTCAAAGGAATACCAAGCAGGATGGGACTGGTTTTAGATATTACTCCAAGATTTTTAGAAAGAGTTTTATACTTTGCTTCATACATAGTAACTGACCCTGGCGATACATCTTTATCATACAAGCAGATTCTTGAAGAAAATGAATATTGGGATCTTAGAGAACAATATGGAAAAGCCTTCAAAGCAGGTATGGGTGCAGAAGCAATAAAAACTGTTCTTGAAAACATAGATGTAGAAGAGATGTCTAAAGAATTATATGAAGAGCTAAAAACAGCTTCAGGACAGAAGAGAATAAAACTTGTTAGAAGGCTTGAGGTTATTGAAGCTTTAAGACTTTCTGAAAACAAGCCTGAGTGGATGATATTAGACGTAGTACCTGTAATTCCACCTGATTTAAGACCAATGGTACAATTAGAAGGTGGCAGATTTGCAACTTCTGACCTAAACGATTTATATAGAAGAGTAATAAATAGAAACAATAGACTTAAGAAATTATTGGAACTAGGAGCTCCTGAAATTATCGTTAGAAATGAAAAGCGTATGCTTCAAGAATCTGTGGATTCTCTAATCGATAACGGCAGAAGAGGCCGTGCAGTTACAGGACCTGGATCTAGACCACTTAAATCACTTTCAGATATGCTTAAAGGTAAGCAAGGACGTTTCCGTCAGAACTTACTTGGAAAACGTGTAGACTATTCAGGACGTTCAGTAATCGTAGTAGGCCCTGAACTTAAATTCTACCAATGCGGTCTTCCTAAGAAGATGGCAGTGGAACTTTTTAAGCCTTTCATAATGAAAGAATTAGTAGGACAAGGATATGCACACAATATTAAAAGCGCAAAAGGAATGGTTGAGAAATTCAAACCTGAAGTATGGGATGTATTAGAGCATATTATTAGAGATCATCCTGTAATGCTTAACCGTGCACCTACCCTTCATAGACTTGGTATTCAAGCGTTTGAGCCAGTACTTGTAGAAGGCAAAGCTATTAAACTTCATCCGTTAGTATGTACAGCGTTTAACGCCGATTTCGACGGAGACCAGATGGCTGTTCACGTACCTCTATCTGTAGAAGCACAGGCAGAAGCAAGGTTCTTGATGCTATCAATAAATAATATTTTAGCACCAAAGGATGGTTCGCCTATTACTATTCCTACGCAGGATATGGTACTAGGCAGCTACTACTTAACACATCTGGGAAGTGAGAAAAGAAATACTCCAGCTGACAAAGGAGACGGTAAAACGTTTACAGACATAAACGAGATGTTGATGGCTTACCAAAATCATGTAGTAGGAATTCATGCAAAAGTAAAAGTAAGAGTCTTCCTTGAAAATGATGTTAGAGGTAAACTAGTTGAATCAACAGTCGGTAGGTTCATATTTAACCAAGAATTACCACAGGACATGGGTTTTGTAGATAGAAGCGTAGATCCTTATTCACTAGAAGTTGACTTCTTGTGTGACAAGAAAAGACTGGGTTCAATAATCAACAAATGCTATAAGAAACATGGTAACACAGGAACTGTCTTGATGCTTGACTATATTAAGAGCGTTGGTTATCATTATTCTACAATAGCAGCAGTTACCATCGGAGTTTCAGATATGAAAATACCTGAAACAAAGAAGGTTATCATAGAGGCGGCAGAAAAAGAAGTAGATAAATATGAAAATGCATTTAGAAGAGGCCTAGTGTCAGATGACGAAAGACATGACCAAATTGTTAAAATATGGGGAAAGGCAACTGATGATGTATCACGAGACCTTATGAAGGGGTTGGATCCGTTAAACAACCTGTATATCATGGCTAAGTCTGGTGCAAGAGGTAGCGAAAGACAGATTAGTCAAATCAGTGGTATGCGTGGACTCATGGCAAATGCTACAGGACATATTGTAGAAATTCCGATTACAGCTAACTTTAGAGAAGGACTTTCGATACTTGAATACTTCATATCATCTAACGGAGCGCGTAAAGGATTAGCCGATACAGCACTTAGAACAGCCGATTCAGGGTATTTAACAAGAAGACTTGTTGATATATCTCACAGTGTAATCATAACAGAAGATGACTGTGGCTCTACTGAGGGCGTTGAAATTAGAGAGTTTATAGATGGACGCGAAACAATTGAACCTTTAAATCAGAGGATAATGGGCAGAATTGCTCTAATCGACGTGGTTCATCCAGAAACTGGTGAAGTATTAGTAGCTGGTGGTGAGCAAATCACAGATGAAATTGCTGTTGAAATTGAAGAATCTAAAGTAGAATCAGTATTAATTAGATCGGTAATGAAGTGTAACTGTAAAAAGGGAGTATGTGCTAAATGTTATGGCAGAAATCTAGCTACAGGCGAAGTGGCAATACGAGGCGAAGCAGTAGGAATTACCGCAGCACAATCAATCGGTGAGCCAGGTACACAGCTTACTATGAGAACCTTCCATACTGGTGGAGTAGCTGGTAGCGATATTACTCAAGGTCTTCCTAGAGTAGAGGAACTTTTCGAAGCTAGAAAACCTAAAGGTATGGCAGAGATATGCGAGGCAAAAGGTACTGTTGTTTCTATTACTCCAAGAGATGATAACAAAACAGAAGTCATTGTACGCGGTGAAGAGGAAACAGAATACGTTATTCCGTACGGTGCAAGACTAAACATAAAAGAGGGCGATGATATAAAAGCCGGAGATGCAATTACAAGAGGTTCGTTAAATCCTCATGATATAATGAGACTTAAAGGTGTTGAGGGTGTTTATGAATATCTACTAAAAGAAGTACAGAGAGTATATAAGCAACAAGGTGTAGATATAAATGATAAGCATATAGAAGTAATTGTAAGTCAGATGTTGTCTAAATATAAAATTGATGATGGAGGCGAAACACAACTGCTTCCTGGAAGTCTATATAGTAGATTTGATATAGAAGAAGCCAATAATAAGGCTACAGAAGAAGGAAAAGAGAATGCAACTGCTACGAGAAATCTGCTTGGTATTACCAAAGCGGCGCTAGCTACAAGTTCGTTCTTATCAGCAGCATCATTCCAAGAAACTACAAAGGTTCTTACAGATGCGGCTATCAAAGGAAAGAATGATAAACTTTTAGGATTAAAAGAAAATGTTATGATTGGTAAATTGATACCTGCAGGAACTGGTATGGAAATTTATAAAAATATAGACATCGACTACGGTGAAAACCAATATATGATGGACCACTATCAAGATATTGAAGTCGAAGTGGAACCTGGAATGGAAGAATCTAGGATTTTAATCACCGAGCAATAACTAATATCAAATAACCATTGACAAAACATATGTTTTGTTGATATAATTTTATCGGTTTTGTGCGATTAATTTAATTGCTTAAAATAAATTTACAGGAAAGGAGAAAATAATGCCTACAATAAACCAATTAGTACGACAGGGTAGAACTACTTCAGTTAAGAAGTCTGGCTCGCCAGCATTAGGCAAAGGTATGAACACTTTAAAGAGAGCTCAAACAAACATTAAATCACCTCAAAAAAGAGGAGTTTGTACAGCTGTAAAAACTGTTACACCGAAAAAGCCTAATTCAGCACTTAGAAAAGTTGCAAGAGTAAGACTAACAAACGGCATCGAAGTAAGTGCTTACATTCCTGGTATTGGACACAATCTGCAAGAACATAGTGTTGTTTTAATCAGAGGCGGTAGAGTAAAGGACCTTCCAGGTGTGAGATATCATATCGTTAGAGGAACTTTAGACACTGCAGCAGTAGCAGATAGAGCTCAAGGCCGTTCTAAATATGGAGCGAAAAAGCCAAAAAAATAAGAAATTAATTACGGGATTAGCCCTTGATATATAATATATTAAGGCGCCGCGGCCACCAAATAGTGTTGGTCGAGTACCCCGCTCGAGACTACTGGACCAGAAATTGCAGGTATCGGTAGAGTAATCCTTATGGGTGAAGAGTAATGTGCGATTGATAATTTATTGTGCAAGTAGCGAAAGCTACTCAGCGAGGAGGGAAGAGAAGTGCCAAGAAAAGGTAATATACCAAAAAGAGAAGTACTTCCAGATCCAGTTTACGGAAGTATAGTGGTTGCTAAGTTAATTAACAGCATTATGCTTGACGGTAAAAAGGGTGTAGCTCAACAGATTGTTTATGATGCTTTTGAAAAAGTGAAAGAAACGACTGGAGAAGCTCCATTGGAAGTTTTTGAAAAGGCAATGACTAACGTCATGCCTATGCTAGAAGTAAAAGCTAGAAGAATAGGTGGTGCAAACTACCAAGTACCAATAGAAGTAAGGGTCGAAAGACGTCAAACTCTTGGTTTAAGATGGTTAACAAAATATACTAGGCTTAGAGGCGAGAGAACTATGTCGGATAGATTAGCTAAAGAAATAATGGATGCAGCTAACGGCGCAGGAGCATCTTTTAAGAAGAAGGAAGACACTCATAGAATGGCAGAAGCTAATAAAGCTTTCGCACATTTCAGATGGTAAGGGTGCAAGAATTGAAAAAAGAAATTTATGAAAATATAAGCAGGAAGGAGGATTATTATGCCTAGAAAATTTTCATTAGAGAAAACTAGAAATATCGGTATTATGGCACACATAGATGCTGGTAAAACAACAACTACAGAAAGAATCTTGTTTTATACAGGAAAGACTCATAGAATCGGCGAGACACATGAAGGTGCCGCGCAGATGGACTGGATGGAGCAGGAACAAGAACGTGGCATCACAATAACCTCTGCTGCTACTACCGCACAATGGAAGGATACAAGGATTAACATAATAGACACACCTGGACACGTTGACTTCACAGTAGAAGTTGAAAGATCTTTACGTGTTTTAGATGGAGCCGTTACAGTACTATGCGCCAAAGGTGGAGTTGAACCACAGTCAGAAACCGTATGGAGGCAAGCTGAAAAGTATCATGTTCCAAGAATGATATTTGTAAATAAGATGGATATCATGGGAGCAAACTTCCTTAAAGTAGTTGACATGGTTAGAGATAGATTAAAAGCAAATGCAGTACCTATCCAGCTACCTATCGGTGCTGAAGATGATTTCATAGGAATCATCGATTTAGTAGAAATGAAAGCAGAGGTCTATAAAGATCAACTGGGAACAGAAATAGAAATTACTGAAATCCCTGAAGATATGAAAGCAGAGTCAGAGAAATGGAGAGAAGTTCTATTAAACAACGTTTCAGATGCTAACGAAGAAATTATGATTAAATTCCTAGAGGGTGAAGAAATTGACCCACAAGCAATAAGGGATGTAATTAGGATTGAAACTATTAATAATAGAATTATTCCAGTGATTTGTGGATCAGCATACAGAAACAAAGGCGTGCAGATGATGCTAGATGCTATTGTCGACTATATGCCGGCTCCAACTGATGTAGCTGCAATTAAAGGTTTTGACCCTGACACAGAAGAAGAAGTAGACAGACCATCAAGCGACGAAGAGCCGTTTTCGGCTTTGGCATTTAAAATAATGGTAGATCCGTTCGTTGGTAAGCTTGCTTTCTTTAGAGTTTATTCAGGTAAACTTGATGCTGGCTCTTATGTATATAATTCTACTAAGGGCAAGAAGGAAAGAGTAGGAAGAATACTTCAGATGCATGCTAACAAAAGAGAAGACCTAAAGGTCGTTTACTCTGGAGACATTGCAGCTGCTGTAGGACTAAAACAGACAACAACAGGCGATACGTTATGCGATGAGAAGTCACCTGTAATATTAGAGTCTATGGACTTCCCAGATCCGGTAATAGAAATTGCTATTGAACCTAAGACAAAAGCCGGCCAAGAAAAAATGGGAATTGCTTTATCTAAACTAGCAGAAGAGGATCCTACATTTAAGACATATACAAATGAGGATACAGGCCAGACTATCATAGCAGGCATGGGTGAGCTTCACTTGGAAATCATAGTAGATAGACTTCTGAGAGAATTCAAGGTCGAAGCTAATGTAGGTAAACCACAGGTTTCTTACAAAGAAACACTTACTGCACCTGTTGATATCGATCACAAGTATGCTAAGCAATCTGGTGGTCGTGGTCAATACGGACATGTTAAAATCAGAGTATTCCCTAGAGAAGCTGGCGCAGGATTTGAATTCAAGAATGCATTAGTTGGAGGTTCGATTCCTAAGGAATATGTACCAAAGATTCAAGATGGTATTGTTGAAGCGATGCAAACTGGTCCTTTAGCAGGTTACCAAGTTGTGGATATCGGAGTAGAGTTATATGATGGTTCATACCATGAAGTCGATTCGTCAGAAATGGCATTTAAAATTGCGGCTTCAATGGCATTTAAGGAAGCGGCTCAAAAAGGTAAACCAGCGCTACTAGAACCAATCTTCAAGGTAGAGGTAACTTGTCCTGAAGATCATATGGGGGATATAATAGGAGATTTAAGCTCTAGAAGAGGTAAAATAGAAGGCACAGATATTAATCTTGGAGCTGCATCCGTAAAAGGTATGGTTCCGTTATCTGAAATGTTTGGATATGCAACAGACTTACGTTCAAAGACTCAGGGAAGAGGAACGTATGTAATGCAATTCGACCACTTTGAAAAATTACCAGATAGCTTAATAGAAGATATAAACAAATAACATATTGATTAATTATTGTTTTAGGAGGAAAAAATGGCTAAAAAACATTATGAGAGAACAAAACCGCATATTAATATCGGTACAATTGGTCACGTTGACCATGGTAAAACTACATTAACAGCAGCAATCACAACCACTTTACAAAAGAGATTAGGATTAGGAGCTGGGGTTGCTTTCGATCAAATTGATAAAGCACCTGAAGAAAAAGCAAGAGGAATAACAATTTCAACATCACACGTTGAATATGAGACATTAAATAGACATTATGCACACGTAGACTGCCCAGGACATGCTGACTATGTAAAGAACATGATTACAGGAGCAGCACAGATGGACGGAGCAATCTTAGTAGTAGCAGCGTCAGATGGTCCAATGCCACAGACAAGAGAGCACATTCTTTTATCAAGACAGGTAGGAGTACCATACATCGTAGTATTCTTAAACAAATGTGACATAGTAGATGATGAAGAATTACTAGAATTAGTAGAGATGGAAGTAAGAGAACTACTTGACTATTATAGCTTCCCAGGAGATGATACTCCAATTATTAGAGGATCAGCTCTTAAAGCGCTAGAAGATCCTGAAGGTAAGTGGGGAGACGCTATCATGGAACTAATGGAAGCAGTAGACTCATACATTCCAGAACCTGAAAGAGATAACGACAAACCATTCCTAATGCCAGTAGAGGACGTATTCTCTATCACAGGTAGAGGAACAGTAGCAACAGGAAGAGTTGAAAGAGGAATACTAAGAGTAGGCGATGAAGTTGAAGTAGTAGGACTTACAGACGAAAAGAGAAAAGTAGTTGTAACTGGAGTAGAGATGTTCAAAAAGACTCTAGATGATGCACAGACAGGAGATAACATCGGTGCGCTTCTAAGAGGAGTACAGAGAACAGAAATCCAAAGAGGACAAGTACTATCAGCGATAGGAAAGATACATCCACATACAAAGTTCAAAGGCGAAGTATACGTACTTAAGAAGGAAGAAGGCGGAAGACATACACCATTCTTTAATGGATATAGACCACAGTTTTTCTTCAGAACAACAGACGTAACAGG
>LFRM01002044.1_pt1 | contig 16044 bp, 10 predicted proteins | sample 618341 | NCBI WGS metagenome assembly LFRM01 (sample SAMN03654438, study PRJNA283298) | anaerobic digester metagenome | isolation source: pool of bioreactors CSTR01a, CSTR02a, and CSTR03a thermophilic anaerobic... | place: Denmark: Kgs. Lyngby | collected 2014-05-21 | reverse complement strand
TTGCAAATTTATTACATTTATATTGTCATATTTAAATTCCATACCATCATTTACTAATAAAGTTGAATTAGCATATCTATATTCAGGTTTTATAGTTATTACCAAATCACCAGGAATAACTGCACTATTTGGTAGTGATCTATAGACTTTTGAACTTATTGGTGATAAAGGTGTAATTTGCAAAGTATTTAGCGAAGGATAAACAATACTTCCACCACTTGAAAAGTTATATGCTGTACTTCCAGCCGGGGTAGAAACTATAATTCCGTCACCACTGAATCTCTCTAAATGATTACCATCAATGTTAACTTCTAAATGGATTACTTTAGATTTAATACCTTTTATGACTATTTCGTTTACTCCCGTTAAGTAAAATGTTTTACTTACTGTGTGAATTTCCGCATCTACTAAAGACATTTCTTCTACAAAATAATTGCCCGCTATATAGTTGTCAACAAACTCATCTATGTTTTCAGGCAAAATTTCTTGAAAAAAACCTAAATGGCCAGTATTTATACCTATAAAAGGTATAATAGGAAATCTATTTCTATGGACTGCTCTTAAAAAAGCGCCATCACCACCTACACATATGTTCAACTCAGCTTCACCATTGTATTTATCAAATACTGTATAGCCTTCATTGGTTAATCGTTCCGTTAATTTTTTAGATGTAATCTTGGACTCGAAATTTTTATTAGATATTAGGTTTATTATTTTAGTTTTTTCAGTATTCATGAAATCCCTCCGCACCATTAACTTTATTAATTTAATGTTTCTGATATAATGATTATACAGTATTTTTTATGAATTAGATACTAAAATGGAGGTAAATATGGACTTATTAGAAGAAAGTGAAAGCCTTATAATTTTCAAATGCAATAAAAATAATTTAGATCTAGAAGAATTTCTTTATACTCAGAATGTGTCAGGCAGATTATTTAGAAGGTTATACAAGAAAAAACACATATATGTAAATGGAAAATTCCTACGCAAAAACATCAAGCTAAGAGAAGGAGATCTAATCTCATTATATATGGAAGATGAAATTGAGAGTATTGTTCCAGAAAAAATCCATATAGACATAGTATATGAAGACTTAGATTTGTTAATTTTAAATAAGCAACCAAATATAGTAGTACATCCTACTAAGTCACACCAAACCAATACCTTATCAAATGGTATAGCAGACTACTTTTTAGGAAAAGACATTTACAAGAAAATAAGATTTGTAAATAGACTGGATATGGATACCACAGGGCTTTTAATTGTAGCTAAAAATTCTTTTGCACACCAACAAATGGCTATTCAGTTTGAAAAGAACACTGTTATAAAAAAGTATTTAACTTTGGTAGATGGAGTTGTGGAAACTAGTGAAGGTATAATAGATAGTCCCATTGGAAGAGAAGGAGAGAAGAGTATTAAGAAAGTGGTCACATCAGGGGGGCAACATGCTATAACAAAGTTTATTGTTAAGGAAAGATTTAAGAATGCTAGCTTGTTAGAAGTTCAAATATTTACAGGTAGGTCTCATCAAATTCGAGTGCACTTAGAAAGTATAGGCCACCCAATCATAGGAGATAGTCTATACAATAAGGAAAGTCCATATATTAAAAGGCAAGCATTGCATTCATATTATTTAAAAGCTATGCATCCTAGAACAGATAAACCTATGGAATTTTTTGCGGATTTACCAAATGATATGAAAGATCTAATCCTATTGTTGAAATAATAATTATAACTTGGTACACTAAATGGTTTAAAAATAGAAAATATAATTCCCATATAAAAGATATAGATTATTTACTTTCTTATTAACTTGAAATATTTCATTTAAAGAGGTATAATGATATTAGAAAATAAGTTTCTGCGGTGTACGTTGCGATCATTTAATTCAACCTACATGACTCATATGGGATTCCAAAGTTTAGTATGGGATGACATGCCTTTATTGGACGTCAAAGCATATTAACAGGAAACCCCCCTTAATATATAAGGGTATGAATTAACTGACATGACGGCATTGTGGAAATATAAAAACTACCTAAGTATATACTTAGGTAGTTTTTATATTCGTGTTTAATTATACTTCTTGACTATATTGTAATTTGTACAAATCATAGTACATAGCTTCTTTTTTTAATAATTCTTGATGATTTCCCATTTCTACAATTTTCCCTTTACTTAAAACAATTATTTTATCAGCATGCTGTATTGTAGACAACCTATGGGCAACAGCTATAGTTGTCCGTCCTTCTATTAGTTTCACTAAAGCATCTTGGATTAATAATTCTGTTTCAGTATCTATATTAGAAGTAGCTTCATCAAGAATTAATATTTTAGGGTCATGGGCTAGGGTTCTTGCAAAGGCTAATAGTTGCCTTTCTCCTGATGAAAGGGTAGAGCCTCTTTCCATAACCGGTTCCTTATATTGTAATGGTAATTTACAAATAAAATTATGAGCATTTACAAATTTTGCAACTTCAACCACTTGATCTTGATCTATATTTTTATTGTTTAACCGAATATTATCTTCTATTGTACCTGTAAAAACAAATACATCTTGTAATACTACACCAATATTTTTTCTAAGTTGGAATTTATCTATGTTTTTAATATTAACACCGTCTAAAAGTATTTCTCCCTTTTGAATGTCATAAAATCGAGTAATAAGGTTAATTATAGAGGATTTCCCTGCTCCCGTAGCTCCTACGAAGGCTATCGCCTCTCCTGGATTTATAACAAAGCTTATATCCTTTAAAACCCAATCATTTTCTACATAGGCAAACCAAACATTTTTAAATTCTATTTTTCCCTTAACTTCTTGGATCATTTGAAGATTTTCTCCGCTTTCTATTATGTCATCATTATCCAAAAGATTAAAAATTCTTTCACTTGATGCCATAGCAGATTGAAGTATATTATATTTTTCAGTTAAGTCTATTATTGGAGCAAAGAACTTTTGCAAATAATCGATAAAAATAAATAGTACACCAAATTCAATTGCGTTGCTAATTACTTTACCACCACCAAAATAAATTAAAGATGCCATTCCAATAGAACGAATTATTTCTATGGAAGGCCTAAAGATGGCATATGTCTTTATTTCCTTTTTTTGGGTCTCTAAGTGATTATTATTAAGAGTATCAAAAGAATTAGAAACTTTTTTTTGCTTGTTGAAAATTTGTATTGTTCTAATACCAGTAATATTTTCATTTAAACTTGAATTAATAATGGCTAACTGAGCTCTACTTCTTCGATACAGTACTCTTATTCTACCTCTAAATATCATGGAAATAATTAAAATAAGTGGAACTAATGAAAAAGAAAGAAGCGCTAACTTATAATCCATTTTTAACATTACAAATGCAATCCCAACTAACATTAATAAATCTTTAAATAATGTAATCAATACAGAAGTATACATTTCATTTAAGGTTTCTGTATCATTTGTAACTCTTGTAAGTAGTCTTCCAATAGGATTTTTATCAAAGAATCCTATACTTAAACTTTGAATATGATTAAATAAGTCTTCTCTTATATTAAATATGATTTTTTGACTTGTATAATTTAGTATAATAGTTTGTATATAATTAAATATAAATGTAAACAATATGACTAAAAAGAATACTATTGATATTTTATTAATCCCGGATATATCACCTTGTCTAAATCTTAAGTAATCATTTCTATCTAATGAATCTCCTTTTAATATACTGCCATCTTCAACATCTACTATATAATAGTCTTTATTGTCCTTAATTATTTTCTTTAAAGGTGCATCCTTTAATTCTAACTGTTCATCAGAGTCTAAAGAAGTCTTTCTTATATATTTTTTGTTTTGGTATTCTATACCGGTATAAGGTGTATCTAATGAAGTTTCATACATAGGTTTTTTATATCCGTTAATATAATCGTCAATAGTTATTTTTAGCAAATAGGGATTTAGTAATTCTAAGGCTGTTATTATTCCTAGTAATAAAAGAGAAGTAAGTAACAGTTTCCAATATGGCTTAGCATATTCTAATAATCTTTTCATTAACCTAGCATCATAAGCCTTACCCATAACTTCTTCGTTTTTTATATTCTTACTCATTCATTTCACCTTCTTTGCTTAACTTTTCTTCTAATAATTGTTTTTCATTTAAATTATTATATTGACCTTTTAATTCTAATAATTCTTCGTGAGTTCCTCTCTCAATAATACGGCCATCTTCTAAGTATAAAATTTGATCCGCATGATTGATTGTAGAGATACGGTGACTAATTATTATTGTAGTAGGATTATTTTCCATATTTTTCAAGTTATTTAAAATTTTCTCTTCAGTTTCTGTATCTACTGCTGATAAGCTATCATCTAAAATTAATATAGGTGACTGCTTAATTAATGCTCTTGCAATAGAAGATCTTTGCTTTTGACCTCCAGACAAAGTAACTCCTCTTTCACCTAAAACTGTTTCGAACTTCTTAGGGAAATCCATTATGTTATCATATATTTCTGCATCCTTAGAAGCTTTTATTATTTTTTCTTCAGAAAGTTCTCCTTCAATACCAAAACTAATATTTTCTGCTAAGGTTTGTGAAAATAAGAAATCATCTTGAGGTACATATGCAATTGACTCTCTTAATTGATTTAAACTTATATCTTTTATATTTACTCCATCTAGATATATGGTACCTTCTGAAATGTCGTATAATCTTAAAAGGAGACTAACTATAGTAGTTTTCCCACTACCAGTTCTTCCAACAAGTGCCAGGGTCTCACCGATTTTTACTCTAAAGTTAATATCATTTAGTGCATAAAAGTCTGTATTCGGATATTTAAAACTTACATTGTCAAATTCTATATCTCCTTTAACCTGAGGGATTACAATAGGATTATCAATTTCTTTTATTTCTGATTCTTCCTTAAAGATTATATTTAATCTATCCATAGAGGCTGCACCTCTCTGCAATACATTTACTACCATACCTAAGGCCATAGTTGGCCAAATCAATGAACCTAAATAAAGATTAAAAGCAAGAAAGTCACCTAAAGATATTCTGTCTAAAATTACTTCTTTACTTGCATAAAAAATTACTATAAACAAACTAATAGAAGCAACAAACCTAAGTAGTGGGTGAAAAGTACCTGAAATTTTAACTAAATTAAGATTTGCTTGGAAGTTTGCGTCATTGAGTTTAGAAAAGTTTTCGGATACCAAATCTTCTTGTACAAAACTTTTAGTAACTCTAATACCTGCAAAGCTTTCCTGAGTAATATCTGTTAGATTGGAAAAGGCTTCTTGTACAATTTTAAACCTACTATAGATAATTTTTCCAAACTTTATAACAATGAAAGTAACTAAGGGTAGAGTAAATACTACTATGGCCGTTAATCTAAGACTAGTAGTTCTTACCATCATAGTTAGACCAAACAAAATCATAAAGCCTGAATCTACAATCAATATAATTCCATGTCCAAGAGCTTGTCTTACTGCATTAATATCATTAGTTGCATGTGCCATTAAGTCACCTGTCTTATTAATGTTAAAATAATTTGGTGACAAAGTTAATAAATGATTAAACAACCGTTTTCTTAGGTAATATTCTAGAGTTCTGGAAGTACCAAGTATATATATCCTCCAAAAATACCTACCGAACCCTATGATAAGTCCAGTTAATACTATGTATAATGCATACTTAATTAGCCCAGTATTATTTAGTATGTTGCTTTCATAATCATTTGCTAAGTTTCTTATAATTTGTGGAACCAATAATTGTACTAAGTCAATTATAATTAGCCAAACAACACCAATAAGGTAACTCCACTTATGTTCTTTGAAAAAACTACTTAATGTTTTAAAAGATTTCATGATAAACCTACCTTTCTAAAAGTTTGTTATTTCGACTCTCAAAATACACATATATACATTATAACTATTTATCATGTAAAGTAAAAGGGCAAATTGGATATAATTAATAATACCCAAGATTATCAAACTATAAAGATATTTACCTAAAATAAATAGAAATGCTTATAATGTATTAAATAGCTGTTTGCAATAAGTTAAATGGGGTAATTAAGTAGTAGATTCAAATTATGAATAAAATTAAATTTAAAGGGGCGCTAAAAAGATGAAAATTGTAAAAATGTTTGAAGACAAAAAGAAGCAAATTGAAAGAGAAAAACAAATTGAAACAGCTAAGAATGTAGCTGCTGGAACTGTAATAGGAACAGTTATAGGGGCAGCTGCAGGAGTATTATTAGCTCCTAAATCTGGAAAAGAAACAAGAGAAGACATAGTTGAGAAATCAAAAGAAGTAGCTGAAAATGTTAAGTCTACAGTAACTGAACAAATGGAAGCTACAAAAGAATGGCAAGAAAAAGTTAAAGAAGATGTTAAAGAGAATCTTGATGAAATGAAAGTAAAGAAAGATATTGTTGTTGAAGGTCTAGGACATATTGCTGAAGATATGAAGGTTAAAAAAGATGAAATAATAGAGGATGTAAAGGATACTTCAAAAGATGTAGCTAAAGATCTTAAAGAAGGTTCTAAAGATGTAAAAGAAACTGTAAAAGATACAGCAAAAGAAGTTAAAAAAGATTTATAAAACAAATACCTAAATAGGAGGCAAATTATGACTGCTAACTTAACAATTCAGGATTTGTTTAAACTAATACTTTTTTTACTAGGGATTGGAGTCATGACTTATTTAATCTTGGTACTTAAGAACATTAATAAGATAATAAGTCAGGCTAAAAAACTTACAGAAGACAATATGAAAGAATTAGATACAACAATAAAACAATTACCTGAAATAACTCAGAATGTTAATAGTATAACCAAAGAAGCTCAAACAACTATTACAAAACTTACACCGGAAATTAACGGATTGCTCTTTAATATTAATTCCATATCAGGGAAAGTAGAAGGCATAACAACTTCGCTTGATACTACTGCTCATAAAATTACTGATACAGTGGACCAAGTAACAGATGGAATATCAGAAACTGCTTATGCTTTTAAACTTAATACAAAGAATATTACAGATTATATACAAATATTAAAAGAGATAGTAGAGATTGTTAAAAATGCTTTAAACAAAAGGTAGGACTCAAATTTTGAGTCCTTTTAATTTTATATTATAATATGATTGGAATTAGGCTAAACTACTGTTATACTATGAATATATATAGAATTTTAAAATATAACCTGAGAGGTTGGTATATGAATGAAAAGAGTTAAAATAATTATTAATCCTTCTTCCGGAAGGCAATTGGTGGAAAGAAAGATTGATTATTTAAGTAAGCTACTATTAGATGATGGCTACATTGTAGGTAAGTACTTTACTGAAGAAAAAGATGATGCAAAAAACGAAACTATAAAAACCTGTACAGAGGATTGGGATATGATAGTGGCTTGTGGTGGGGATGGAACAGTAAATGAAGTAGTAACAGGAATTGCTCTTAGTGAAAATAAATTACCCATTGCTATACTAGCCTCTGGAACAGTAAATGATTTTGCAAACCATATGAATATACCTAGGAATATAGATGATTTTTTTGATATGATAAAAAGAGAAAAGTTGGTTGAAGTAGACTTAGGAAAGGTAAATGAAGATTATTTTGTAAATGTAGCCGCAGCTGGTCTGTTTGCAAATGTAGGATATTTAGTAAATACAGAGATGAAAGCAATATTAGGTCGAATGGCCTATTACTTTGAAGGAGTTAGAGAATTAACAACTGAAAATTTAGAACCAATTAGACTATCTTTTGAGAGTGATGAATATACAGAAGTTACAGATACGTTGCTATTTTTAATATCTAATAGTTCTTCTATTGGAGGATTTAAAAAACTAGCTCCACATGCAGATGTTTTAGATGGACTGCTAGATGTTTTAATTATTAAAAAGTCAAATGTATCGGATTTAGCAAATATATTTTTTAATGTGCTAAAAGGAGATCATATTAATCATTCTAATGTAAAGTATTTTAAAACAAAAAAACTCATTGTAAAATCAGATAAGGAAGAGATAGTAATAGATGTAGATGGAGAATATGGAGGGAAGCTTCCAGCAACATTCTCAGTTATGTCTAAAGGTTTCACTATATTTATATAAATGATAATTAAGGAGGTTTAGATAAATGGGTGACTTAAAGGATTGCAATCATGTAACTGAAATAGAAAAATATTTGAGAAAAGTTGATTATATAATAAGAATAAAAGGTAGGGAAATATTGAATGATTTCAATATTACTTCTCCTCAATTTACAGCTCTTCAAATATTAATTAACAATGGAAATATGACTATTGGAGAATTAAGTCAAAAAATGTCTCTTGCCTGCAGTACTATAACTGACCTTGTAGGAAGAATGGAAAAAACTGACTTAGTAATAAGAAAAAAAGATACTGAGGATAAAAGAGTTGTAAGAGTAGAAGTACTTCCTAAGGGTTTTGATATTCTGGAAAAGGTTTTAGATAAGAGAAGAAAATTTTTAGAACTAAAATTAAGTAACTTTGATAAGGAACAGAAGGAAGCTCTAAGTAGTGGATTGTATGAATNNTAGTGGCTTGTATGAATTGTATATTGCAATGAATGACGAATCTTAAATAAATTACAATTTATAAGGGGGTAGTGAGTTGAAACTTATAAACAATAGATTTAAAATTAAAGAATTGATTATAACTGAAGAATTTGAAGAGGGTTATTTGGCTTTAGATTTAGCTAACAACAATAAAAAATCTCTTCTTAAACTTTATGAATTTGATAAAAATATTAATGTAGTTAAATATTATATAGAGAACTTTATAGAAATAAGTCAAATTAAACATAAGAGTCTTTTACAAAGCTATTCTTTTAATTTAGTAGAATCCTTGAATTTAAAAAGAAATAATGCCCCTTTTTATTATACTACAGCAGAATATTTAGAAAGACCAGTTTATAGATCCTTAGAACTATCCTTTACCTTAGAAGAAGTACTAATAGTAATTTTAGATCTTATGAGCGTAATAGATTTTCTTCATTTTCGGGGATTTGTTTATAAATATTTAAACCCTACAACTACCTTTTATTCACATGATAAGCAGGTGAAAATAGTTGATTTATCTACTATTTCAGAGTATAAGATAAATTGCTACTACGATGACTCCATAGAAGGTTTTACGGCACCAGAAAGTTTTAATGATATTAATAATAATGATAATAAAGCTGACTACTATTCTTTGGGAATGATGATGAAACATCTTTTACTAAAAGACCATTTAGTAGATGCAGTTGACTTAGAGTATAAGCAACATTTTAATTTAGAAGATAGTCAAATCTTGTTTTTAACAAATATAATTAGTAATCTTACTAATAAAGAACCAAACCTAAGAAATATAAAATTAAGAACTCATATAGATAATATTATAGAATTTTTTAATTTAAATTATACCTATGATTTATTAGAAGAAAGGAAAAATTTTTATTCGAAAACTAAAATTGTAGGTAGAGATAAAGAGATTCAAAGATTATTGCCATTAGATTCAAATTATAATAGAAAAGACAAAAACTATGACTTGGCTATAATTTCTGGAGATATAGGTGATGGAAAAACCAAGTTATTACATGAATTATTCTATAAACTTAAAATTAATGGTTTACAGACTTATTATATTGAAATAAAAGAAAATACTATGAATAGTGATTCAAATATTGTTAGTCTATTAAAGGAAACCTTTAAACATACACCTAGTGAAATATTGAATAAATACAATGAAGATTTTAATTTAATACTACAGGATGATGATGGATTAGTAGATAATAAAGTTTTGAATTTTAAAGTTGAAAAGTTTAAGCTTTTAAATAGAATAGCAAACTACTTTAAAGACATATCTAAAAATAAAAAAATCTACATAATAATAGATAATTTCCATAAGGCGAAAGATGACTTTATATCTGTTTTAGACTATATTATTTCTAATAATGACAATAATGAATTATCAATTATCATAGGATTGGAAAAAATATATGAAAATGAAAACACTATTATTTCAGAAACTATAAATAGATGGAAATCATATAACACTGTTATAGATTTGAAACTTGAAAAATTAAATGAAGAAGATATAGGTAAATTGACTAAATCCATTTTAGGAATCTCTTACATTCCAAAAAGATTTTCATCCATACTATTTAAGGGAAGCCAGGGTAATCCTTTGTATTTAGAATATATAATTAAATATTTGTTTAATAAAGGAGAACTATATATAAACGATGGAGGCCATTGGAGTTTAAAGACAGAGGACTATTCTATCTTACCTATTCCATCTAATATTAATAAAGCAATAGAAGAACAATTAAATAGGATAAATAAAGATGATTTAGAAGTATTAAAAGCTATTTCAATTTTGAGTGAAAGATTTACCAAAGAACTATTGATTAAAATATTGGAAATGGATAAGTCTTATATAGAGATAATACTAGATAACTTAATAGTTGAAAGATTTATAGAAAAGTATGATGAGTATAGTTATGGAATAACACCTAATGGATGGCAAAGAATAATATATTCTCGTATAAATAATGATGAAAAAGAATTTCTTCATAACAAGGTTGCAAAAGTTATAATGGATGAGTATGGAGAAAATTCTAACCTGATTTTGGAAGAATTAGTCCTTCATTTAGTTAAGGCTAACGACAAGGAAAAAGCATTAAGGTTTATATTTAAAGAATGGGATAAGTTGGAAAATAAATATAGTGATCAATCCATATATTTATGTGAAGAAGCTTACAAAATAATTGAGGATACTAAAGATAAGAACAAATTAATTTTGCTTGAAAGATTAGTGGATATCTATTCTGTTAAAGGTAATATTGAAAAAGCAACTAAATACTTAAGTGAGTTTACAGAACTATCAAATTTACAAGAGAATATAGAGTTTCAAATAAAAGCAATGGCTTATAAATCTTCAGAGTATTTGAGAGAAAACAATGTACAAAAGGCTTATGAAATTGCAATAAGAATTGAAAATATATCTAGAGATAATAATATAACTGAAGGAATAATAAATGCTCAGATAATTAAATGCAGAATATTATTGGATAATAAGGAACTACATTATATAGAAAACTTATTAAATGAAGCAAAAGAATTATCCGATTTATCCCATAATGAAAAGTATTTAGGTACTATATACAACCTACTTGGAATAGCTAACAATTTGGTAGGAAATACAGAAGTCGCAATTTCTTATTATAAGGAAAGTATAGAACATTCAATCGATTGCAACAATATGTTAGAGGCTACAAAACCTATGAATAATTTAGCAGAAATTTATTCGCTAAATCATGGGAATATAGATATGGCACTATATTATTATAAAAGAGGTCTAGAAATAGCCAATTTATATGGATTTACAGAGTCAGCAATAATATTTTTAAATAATTTAGGAGAGTTATACAAAAACTCTGGTGATATGGATAGGGCACTAGAACTCTTTGAAGAATCTCGAAAAGGCGCAATAAAAATTGGTGACTATAATATGATATTTCTAGCTAATGCTAATCTAGGCTTACTATATCTTAGCTATAATATGATGGATAAAGTATATGATTGTTTTATTTTCTTGGAAAATGAGTACAAAAAAAATCCTATAAATGAAATAGAAATATTAACCCAGTACAATATGTTCTTAGGTGAATACTATGAAGCCTTTGGAAAACCAGATTTATCCATAGAGTATTTTTCTAAGGTGCTAAAGGCGTGCAAAGGATATAATATAAGGGATTATCTACGTGCTAAAATCAAAATAGTCTTTATTGAATACATGAGAACACTAAAGATAAACCAGCTGGAAGTAGATTGCTTAATTGAAGAGCTTACAGAAGCAAAATTATATTATGATAGGCAAAGGTTTTTGCTTTATTTATCAATATTACTTTATCTAACAGAAGAAATAGTCTATAGTAATAAATTGCTGAAACTTTATGATGATACTAAAGTTCAATTAAATGATTCTATGAATGAGCAGTTACGCAAATGTTTTGAATATCTAAAAGAAGACAAAGAAATTGGCTTAGAAAAAATAGAAAATTATATTGAAGAGAATAATCACTTACAACAAAGTGTTACTAGACAATATATATATACCACATTGGGGAAAAAATATTTCGGGAAGAAGAATTACCTAAAATCAACAAAGCTCTTCTTAAAAGCTTTGGACTTAATATATTTGTCAGGAGGGAAAATACCTAAAATCTGTCTTTATGACCAATATATAAAAACCAGAGATAGCATTATCATCAAAGAAAGTATCACTGAAGGATTACAAAAGATACTAAAAAATAACTGGGAATATCAATTGGAAACTCTTTGTGATTTGAGTAAATTGATGGAATCTTTACCTAATAAGATAGTTCATCAAATATTTCATAGTGAAAGTCAAATTAAGACCATGGACTCATTAGAAACCATGATATCTAATCTTACTAAAGACTTTGACAAAAATATTGACCTAATTTTAAACTACATGGGTTATATAACTATAGCAAATAGAGGACATATATTAAAATTTGATGAGAATTCAAGTACCTATATTTCAATTGCCAGTTTAGTAAAAGACGATAAGGATTTACCAAATGAGAATATTTTAATTCAATCTAATAAGAATACTTTAGGCTTATTATTAAATAAGAACTTTGAAGATACCAATAAAAACAGATTTGTACATTATTTTCAAAGTGACTCTATAGGTATTATTTGTGTACCAATAAATATTCCTATACAAAGCAATGAGGTAGCAAAAGATAGAAGGAAAAGAGTTTATTCGGCAAATCAAAACAATAAAGGATATATATATTTAGAAACCCAAAGCTCCTTAAATAGATTTGATTTGGATAGACTAAAACTAATAAATAGCTTGTCTTATTTGCTTTATTTAAATATTGAAAATAATAATTTAACTTTAATTTCAAGCGTAGATAAATTAACAAATATATTTACTAGAAAATATTTTGAACAAAGATTTACTGAAATATTAAGTAATTTGGATAAAACCAATGAGAGTTTTACTATTTTAATGTTAGATATTGATAATTTTAAAAGTGTAAATGATACTTATGGGCATCTAAAAGGTGATGAAGTATTAGCTGAAGTAGCAAAAACTATAAAGGATTCTATTAGGAAAACAGATTTAGTTGGTAGATATGGGGGAGAAGAATTTATAGTATTATTAAATGATTCAAATGTTATATTAGGTAAAGAAATAGCTGAAAAGATTAGAGTGAATATTGAACAGATGAAAATACCAGGAATAAATAGAAAGATTACTGCCAGTATAGGATTATCTCAGTATCCAAACCATAGCCAAGTTAAAGAAGAGCTTATTAATAAGGCAGATCAAGCCTTGTATTATTCAAAAAATTATTTAAATAAAAACAGTAGTTCTTGCTGGACTTTAGAAATGAGTGGCACATATAATAGAATTGACAAATTAGCAGGAATTTTAACGGGTAATACTAATCTAGATAATAGAAACTTACTAACTATACAAGATATGGTAGAATTATCTATAGAACAAAAATCATTTAAAGAAAAAACTTATTTGTTCTTAGGAAGAACCTTAGATACTATTGATGGTGAATATGCAACTTTACTATTAATAGATGATGAGGGCAAAGCCATACCTTATGGTAGTAGAATCCGACTAAATAGTCAGTGGGTAAAAACACCAATTATTAATATGGAAAAAATTAATGATATAGTAGAAAGCAAAATTGGAGACTTTTTAATTGACTGGGATGGTATAGAAAGTATATCACCTATTACAGGAGTACCTAATTGGCAATCAATAATGATCATTCCGTTAATAAAACAAGATGTTGTCAAAGGTATATTATATATTTCAGTACCATTAGATGAAAAAGAATTTGAATTTAATAGTTTCAATTTAACAAAGTTTTTATGTAATATATATGCAAGTAATTTATAGAAGTGAGGGGATTTAATTGGCATCTACCATTAAGGATGTTGCAAAAATGGCAAAAGTATCCATATCTACTGTATCAAGGGTAATCAATGATTCTAAACCTGTAAGCCCTGAAGCTAAGAGAAGGGTTTTAAAAGCAATAGAGGAGTTAGAATATAGACCTAATGAAATCGCTAGAAGTTTGGTTACAAAGAAATCTAATTTAATAGGGGTAATAGTAGGAGACATAGGAAATAGTTATGTTGCCCAAATAGTTCGTGGCATTGAAGAAATAGGCAGAATGTATGACTATGATATTGTGCTTTGTAGCAGCTATGGTAGTGCAGAAACTGAGATTAAATTTGTACAGTTATTGCGTAGAAAACAAACTGAAGGAATAATTTTAGTTTCTGAAATAGATAATAAGGAAGTAGTAAACCAAATAACCGAATTTAAATTACCATTTGTATATTTAAATAAGTATTATACTATTGACAAATCTCCTACTGTTACAATTGATAACTATGAAGCAGCTGAAGTTATGATGAATTATTTGTATAGCAAGGACCATAGAAAAATATTGTATATAACTCAAAAGAAAGATAAAGAAATTACAATAGAATCACTTAAGATTAAAGCATATGAAAAAAATATTAAATCTTGGGGAGTAGAACCAAATATATTAAATATAGATGGCAGAAGTATTGATGATGGATATGATTCAGGACGTATGGTAGAAAGAATTATAAAAGAAAAAGGTATTACTGCGATTTTTTGTTGTCAAGATGAAATAGCAATTGGGTTAATAAATTATTTTTATGACAAGGGTATAAAAGTACCAGAGGACATGTCTGTAGTAGGATATGGTGATATATCTCTGGCATCTATATATAGACCAACTATTACAACTATCCGAGAACCTTACTATGATCTAGGTGCAGTGGCAATTAGAAGTCTTCTTAAGAAATTAAATAATGAAGAAGAAGGAGAGCAAACCATAAACTTGCCAATTCAATTATTGGAAAGAGAAAGCTGTAAATAAATTATCTAATTGAATTTGTTTAAAGATTGTCTTATAATAATATTGAAGGCAAAGAGACTATTAGTTTATAATGCAAAAAGACTAGTAGTCTTTTACAATAGGGGGATAGACCTATGAGTGTAAAACTAATTAAAACCATGCTGGTTGATGATCACAATTTATTTAGAGAAGGAACTAAAATAATACTTGAAAGAGAATCCGACATCAAAGTAATAGCAGAAGCTGTTGATGGTATTGAAGCTGTAAATATGGCTATAATATACAATCCAGATATTATTTTAATGGATATAAATATGCCTAATTCAAATGGATTAGAAGCACTTAGAAAGATTAAAGACTTAGGTGTAAAAACTAAAGTAATAATGCTTACTTCTGAGGCTAAACGGGAATATATTATAGAAGCAATTAAAATAGGTGCAAAAGGTTTTATACAAAAAACTTCTACCTCAAAGAATTTGATTATTGCAATAAGAGAAATAGATAGTGGAAGAAATTACCTACAACCTTCATTGGCTAGAGTATTAACACAAGTTTCAAAGGTTAAATTAACTCCTGATCATAATTTAGAAAAGATTGATTTACTATCCAAACGGGAGTATGAGATACTCCTTTTAATATCAACTGGTTACAATAATAAGGAAATTGGAGAAAGACTATTTATAAGTGAAAAAACTGTAAAAAATCATATTACTAATTTGTTTAAAAAGATTGAAGTTAAAGACAGAGTCCAAGCTGTAATTTTTTCATATGCTAATAATATAAAAAGTATAAACAATTAACATACTTCTATCTAAATTAAATCTATTTTATCAGTTGACAAAAGCTATTAAACAATGTATAGTTATTAATTGTCAGCACCAATAATCTTTATCAAATATAGTAAAAATCTTTTACTAAATAAGTGTTGACATTAATATTCAGCTTGTGCTATACTAAATAAGTTCCCAGCGAGGAACATTGAACTTTTGATAATTAAATAGTGTGAGATACTTTGAATTAGAAACACAATGAAACAAACATGAAACAAAATGAAGTCAGCAAATAATTGAGCAACACAGGCAAACTTGAGTTTTT
>LFRM01339761.1_pt3 | contig 16046 bp, 12 predicted proteins | sample 618341 | NCBI WGS metagenome assembly LFRM01 (sample SAMN03654438, study PRJNA283298) | anaerobic digester metagenome | isolation source: pool of bioreactors CSTR01a, CSTR02a, and CSTR03a thermophilic anaerobic... | place: Denmark: Kgs. Lyngby | collected 2014-05-21 | reverse complement strand
ATATTTATTTTTCGATATTTATTTTCAAATTGACTAAAGAAAGAATAATTGGTATAATTTGTGTATAAGGTGTTATTTTGGAAAAAGGTGGCGAATATGTATATTTCTAGAATAGCCGAAGACGGTAGAAAGCAATATACCGTTGACCATTTAAAAGAAAGTTCTGAGTACGCGGCTTTACTCGGCAATAAGTTCGGTTTATCGGAAATATCAAGACTTGCGACAATATTACACGATTTAGGAAAATTCTCGCAAGAATTTGTAAATTACCTGGAGGAAAGTTTTATTCAGCAGAAAGCCGGGGAAAAAACAGCCGCTCGCGGTTCGGTCATTCATTCGACTCAGGGAGCAAAATACATCTATGAATACTGCGCTCAGTCGGATGATTTGTTTAAAATTTTAGTTTCAGAGATATGCGCGCTTTGCATAGCATCTCATCACGGCGGTTTAATGGATATGATCTCTCCAAATGGAGAAACACCGCTTTTAGAGCGACTAAAAAAAGAGTCAATATCGAAAAACTACAACCAGATAATAGAGATCGCAGAACAAGAATTAAATATAGGACAAGATATTAAGGACATTTTTCAAAAAGCTGAAAACGAAATCAAAGCATTCCTTGAAAAGTGTAAACAGAAAGATTTGGATTGTCTATTTATGCTGAATTTACTTACCAGAACTGTATATTCCTGTTTGGTTGATGCTGACAGATACAACGCTTATTGTTTTGAAAATAAAGCCAAATCGAAAAAACAAGAGCAATTTTCATGGGAAAAATACGCTAAAAGATTGGAAGAGAGAATTTCGACTTTTTCAAAAGACACGGAAATAAATAGAATCAGAAGCATAGTGTCAGATTTTTGCTATTGCGCGGCTTCCCGTCCCAAAGGAATCTACCGATTAAGCGTCCCCACGGGCGGGGGAAAAACTCTTTCGAGTCTGCGTTTTGCTTTAAATCACGCGAAATACCATAATGCCGAACATGTTATTTATGTGATACCTTATCTTTCAATAATTGATCAAACCGCGAAAGAAATAAAAAAATCACTACAATATAATGAAAATGACAATTACATTTTAGAGCATCATTCGAATTTTATTATCGAAGAGGATAAGGAAAAAATTCAAAACCACAAACTTCTCACCAGTCGTTGGGATGTGCCAATAATTATAACTACTATGGTTCAGTTTTTGGAAAGTATTTATTCCGCTAGAGCAAGTGACTTAAGAAAATTTCATAACATGGCAAATTCAGTGATTATTTTCGATGAAGTTCAATCTTTACCTTTGAAGTGTATCCATTTGTTTAACGAGGCAATCAACTATCTTTATAATTTTGGCCAATGTACCGTCTTACTCTGTACGGCAACACAACCTCCTTTGGAAGAAACGCTTAGACCACTATTCTTATCTGATAAGCCGTCTTTGATACCGGATATGAGTAGTGATTTTCAGAAACTGAAGAGAACGCGATTAGTTAATAAAACGAAGTTAAGTGGTTACACGCTTGAAGAGCTGCGCGATTTTATTCTTGAAGTATTTCGAAGAGAGAAGAATTGCCTCGTGATTTTGAATACTAGGCGAGATGCGGCCAATCTATATTTATCATTGAAGGATTATTTCGAAAGAAATCCGACAGAAGGCGAATTATTTCATCTCAGCACCCTGATGTACCCTAAACATCGTTTGCAAGTTATAGAGTACATTAAAAATCATAATCAAGAAAAAATTATATGTATCAGCACTCAATTAATCGAAGCGGGAGTTGACATATCTTTTAAGTCAGTAATACGGGTAATTTCTGGTCTTGACAGCATAATCCAGGCAGCGGGAAGATGCAACCGCCATGGTGAAGAACCAAACGGCAAGGATGTATACATAGTAAATCTTCATAAAGAAAACTTGCAAAATCTTCCCGAGATAAAAGCTGGGGCAGATGTGACTTACAATATATTAGCGAATAATCCCTCAGATTTAATGAATGAAATACAAAACTTTTACAAGAATTATTATTATAGAGAAAAAAATAAGATGAGTTATCCGACCGATTACGGAAGCATTTATGAACTCCTTTCACATAACGATAGAAGTTTTAAAAATATGCTTAACTATGGAAATGATAATGAACTGTTTCTCCGGCAGGCATTCAAAACTGCAAGCGATAGTTTTTATGTAATCGATCAACGGGGAGTCGGCGTTGTCGTTTCAAATGATGAAAGTAATAAATTAATATCGGAGTATATATATTCAAATTTAGAAAAGAAAAATGCTATACTAAGAAAATTAAGTGAATATTCGGTTACTTTGTATAGTTATCAATTAAACGAATTAATGTATTATAAAGCTTTGACTTTTGTTAATGAAGAGATATATGTTTTGGATTCTTATTTTTATGATGACAAACTGGGAGTCGTTTTTGATATTAAACACGATTCACCAATTATCTAAGTAAGGAGGAGTGCTATTGAGTTATCGAAACACTGTTGAATTTATCGTTTATGGGAAATATGCTCTCTTTTCCGACCCGATAACTAGAGTCGGAGGAGAAAAATTTTCCTATCAGGTTCCGACTTATCAAGCTTTGAAGGGCATTCTTGAAAGCGTGTACTGGAAGCCGACTTTTATTTGGTATATTGATGCCGTGCGCGTGATGAAAAAAATCCAGACACAGTCTAAGGGAATGCGCCCCATTATTTTTAGCCCCTTGGGAGATGAGAAAAATGATTTGGCGATTTACACTTATTTGAAGGACGTTAGTTATCAAGTTCGTGCTCATTTTGATTGGAATCACAATCGCCCGGATTTGGTCGTCGACAGAAACGAACATAAACATCATAATATCGCCAAAAGAATGATTGAACGCGGGGGCCGAAGAGATGTTTTTCTAGGCACCAGAGAATGTCAGGGTTATGTTAAACCGTGCACCTTCGGTGAAGGGGAAGGTTACTATGATGATTATGGAGAAATCAATTTTGGCGTTATGTTTCATGGATTTGATTATCCTGATGAAACTGGAAAGAATGAGTTGTCGGTGCGTTTATGGAAAAATGTTGTCATGAAAGATGGCATAATCGAATTTCCGCTTCCTGCTAAAGACTCGCAAGAGATTGAAAAGAAATTTATAAAGGAAAGCGAGATGAAGATATTTACGCCTCATGATAACTTTGTAGGCGCCGATGAACCGGAATTCAAACCTTTTTGGGATATGGACGGTGAGAATAAATGAGTTGGATTAGGAATCTCGTGCAAACTTATGATTTATGCTCGGATATTGTCGGAATAGGTGAAAATCAGGCTACTGCGCTCGCTCCCATCGGGCATACATTAACACAATTAAATATTGTCGTTCATCTTCAAGATGACGGAGCATTCCTGAGGGCAGAGATAATAGACAGCGATAATAAAACCTTAATATTCGTTCCGTGTACCGAAGATTCTGAATCGCGTTCCGGAACCAAAGCAATAAGATTTTCTCATCCACTTTTTGATCATATTAAACATTTATTAACGGACAATTATCTTAATAATCTGAAAAAATGGTTATTATTTATTCAAGATAAAAACGAATATACACAAGCTTACCGTTACTTGAACGCCGTATATAAATACATGAAAAACAGAACTTTGCTTCAGGATCTTACAGCAAGTTTAAAAAAAGAGCCGGAAGCCGATTCATTGGTAGCTTTTACGGTTAACATTAAAGACTATCTAGAGAACAGATTATGGAGAATTAGGAATATTTCGGATGCATGGATTGCCTATTATTTAAATGAATCAATCGCAAGTGACAATAATAAATCGGTGTGTTATGTAACTGGTAACGAGGGCTTTTATACAGAAAAACATCCAAAAAACATCAATCGTTTAGCCGGAAATGCAAAGCTTATTTCCCGCAACGATAAAAGAAATTTTACCTATCGTGGCCGCTTTGAAAGATCGGATCAGACGGTAACAGTAAGTTATGAAGCTTCGCAAAAAGCGCATCAGGCTTTACGGTGGTTGATTTCAAAATCAAGTTGTTACCGGTGCGGAACTCAAGCAATTATTGCTTGGGCGATTGATAAAGAACCTGATGCACACGATTTTACAAAGGACAGTTATCGTTTATATTATTCTTTAAAAAATACTCATAAAACGGATGAAGAGAAAGTCAGCCGCGCTGAAGGTAAAATATATGTAGATTATGCTTACGAACTTAAAAAAGCGTTACGAGGATACAATACGGCAGAGAGATTAAAAAAACATAAACGGCGGGTAGCGATTTTGGCAACTGATGCGTCAACGAAGGGGCGGCTTGCGGTTACCTATTATCAAGAGTTTTCGGAAGAAGAATATGAAGAACGGATAATTAAATGGCACGATCATTGTAAATGGTATCAACCGTTTGAAAAAGGCGGATACTTTATCGGAGCCCCGTCGATAAAGCGAATAGTGCGAGCAGTTTTGGGAATGCCGCGGGAGAAAAATGACGAGTCATATGAGAAAATCGAGAAAAATTTAAATGAGCAAATTGTTCATTGCATCTATGACGGTCAAAAACTGCCGCTTCCAATCGTTAACTCGGCTGTTAATCGGGCATCGAACCCATTTGCTTTTGAAAAGGACAAAGGTAATCCCGGTGAAGATAGGTTCTGGGAATGGCATAAGGCGCTAAGCACTGCCTGCGCTCTAGTTAAAAAATTTTATTATGATTATAGAAAGGAGGATTATAAAGTGGAACTCGAGACTTCAAGATGTGAACGTGATTATTTGTACGGCAGATTGCTTGCGGTTGCGGATCGAATCGAATCGCATGCAATGTACAAAAAGGGTAGGGATACTAGCAATCTGGGCGTGACTAATGCTCTACGTTATATGTCGGCTTTTGCTCAGCATCCATTCAGGACTTGGAATTTTCTTTTTTCTCAACTTCTTAATCCCTATATTCAACAATTAGACGGAGCTGAATGGTACTTGAGCCTAATCGGTTCTATTAAGGCGATGTTCAAACCCGGTGATTTTGAAAGTGATGCCGCGTTAGATGGCAGATATTTGTTGGGGTATTTTGCCCAAAGACAATATTTTTATGAACAAAAAACTAAAGATGCACAAGGAGGATTAAGTAATGAGCTTGACAAACAAGATTGACTTCGCTTTGGTGTTCACCGTAAAAAAAGCAAATCCTAATGGTGATCCACTTAACGGAAATCGTCCCCGTATTGATTATGAGGGATACGGAGAAGTTTCAGATGTTTGCCTGAAACGAAAACTGCGGAATCGGCTTCTTGACTTGGGAGAGAATATTTTCGTTCAATCCGACGATTACAGAAAAGACCAACATAGAAGCCTTAAAGACCGATTTGATAATACTCCCGGTATCAAAGAAGCTATGAAAGACCGAGAAAAACTATTTGATGTTGTTTGTAAAACTTGGTATGACGTTCGTGCTTTTGGACAAGTCTTCCCATTTAAAGGATCGAAAAGCCAAGGCACAGAAGCCGTTTCATTTGGGGTTCGCGGCCCGGTTACTATTCAGAATGCCGTTAGTATTGAACCGATTGATGTTTTTTCGCAGCAAATCACGAAAAGCGTTAACCTGGAAACTGATATTAAAGACCCGGATAAAAAAGGTCGAGACACGATGGGCATGAAACACAGGGTAGAATACGGTATCTATGTAACGTATGGAAGTATCAATTGTCAACTTGCGGAAAAGACCGGTTTTAGCGATGTAGATGCTGAAAAGTTACTTGTCGCTTTGAAATCTTTGTTTACAAATGATGATTCAGCTGCCCGCCCGGCCGGAAGCATGAATGTTGAACAAGTCGTTTGGTGGAAACACAACTGCAAAAATGGCCAGTATTCTTCTGCAACTGTCCATGAAAGCATCATAATAGAAGTTGACGAAATTACTAAAAAACCCAAAGTAGTAATTAAGAATCCTTTGGAAGGATTGGAACCGGAGATATATTCAGAAGCAATTTAGAAAAGACGGATCGTATTATTTCAGTTGAACTCAGTGCCCATAACAACTCCCCAAGTCGAACTTGAATTATCATAGGAGTCATTTATAATTATGATCGAACATAATCAATACACTGAAGGAAAAATCGCTAACGAAAAAACGCACGGGCATCCCGAACATTTCATTATTATTGGAGTTTGTGAGTACTAATGCAATATAATGATGATGATTTGCTGATGTTATCCGGGATCCAGCATTTCTATTTTTGTAAACGACAATGGGCATTGATTCACATCGAACAATTATGGGAGGAGAACAGCGCGACGGCTGAAGGAAAGATAATCCACGAAAGCGCCGATGATCCTTTTTTCTGCGAAAGCCGCAAGGACATCTTCGTCAGTCGCTCTGTTCCCCTCATATCATATCGCCTTGGATTATACGGTGTTGCCGATGTTATTGAATTCGCGCGAAATGAAAAAGGTGTTAATATTGGAAACAGGAAAGGAAAATGGCTTCCCAATATTATCGAATACAAACGGGGCGGGCCTAAGGCGGATGAAAGAGATCAGGTACAGCTTGCCGCTCAGATTATGTCGCTAGAGGAAATGTTAGAGGATGAAATAAAGATAGAAGAAGGGCATTTTTATTACTACAAAATTAGAAGAAGAGTAAAGATTACAATCAGTGAACAATTGAGAGATTTGGTAAAAAAAATAAGTCTGGAAATGCACGACTTATTTTCTCGGCGAATTACACCGGATGCGATTAAGGGTAAGAATTGTCACAGATGTTCAATTTATTATTTGTGCATGCCTCGATTGACAAAAAAGAAGCAAAGTATTACGAACTATATTAACAAACATATCGTCGGGGAAGAGTAAAATGAGACATTTATTAAATACGCTATATGTCATCAATCCTGAAGCATATATAGGCCGCGAACGAGAAAACGTTGTTGTGAGAATCGAAGACAAAATCGTATTGCGGCGACCTATCCACATACTAGAATCTATTGTCTGTTTTAACTATGTTGGAATCAGTCCAAAATTGATGGATCTATGCACGAAAAACAATGTATCCGTGTCTTTCCTAAATCTTAACGGGCGATTTATGGCTAAGTTAACAGGTAAAACTAGGGGTAATGTTTTGTTGCGCAGGACTCAATATCGCTATGCTGATGACGAAGAAAAATCATTACGACTAGCCAAAAACTTTATTATTGGCAAAATCGTAAATTGTCGATCAGTATTGAAAAGAGCAATGAGAGATCATCCTTATTCTGTCAATCAAGAATTATTTAATAATGTAATTGAAAAGCAAAGTCATGCCATCAATGCTCTTCAAACAACTAATCATTTCGACGAAATCAGAGGCATAGAAGGAGATATTGCAAAACTTTATTTCTCTCTCTTTAATGATTTAATTCTTCATCAAAAGAAAGACTTTTCTTTTACTGGAAGAAGCAGAAGACCTCCTTTAGATAATGTTAACGCCTTATTGTCTTACGCGTATACTTTATTAACTCATGAAATGACTAGCGCTTTAGAAACGGTAGGCTTAGATCCCTATGTAGGGTTTCTACATACCGACCGCCCGGGAAGAGTTAGTTTGTCGCTGGATATGATTGAGGAATTAAGGCCTTATATCGCAGATCGTTTTGTGCTTTCTTTAATTAACCGACGTCAACTTACTCAGTCGGACTTTATCAAAAAAGAGAGCGGCGGAATCGTACTGACTGATGATGCCCGTGTTAAATTTCTTGATAGCTGGCAAAAAAGAAAAAGGGAAAAAATAATACACCCTTTTATTAAGGAGCAAATTGAAATAGGGCTATTACCACATGTTCAAGCAATGTTACTTTCCAGATATTTACGTGGTGATATAGATAATTATCCGCCGTTTTTTATGAATTAGGTGATATTATGTTGGTTCTTATTACATATGATGTCAATACGGAAACAGCAGAAGGTAAAAAAAGACTTTACAAAGTAGCAAAAGTATGTGTTGATTATGGGCAAAGAGTTCAATATTCGGTATTTGAATGCGTTGTTAATCCCGCGCAATATGTTCAACTAAAAAATACTCTTTCTAAAATCATAGATGAAGGAAGAGATAGTATAAGATTCTATTTATTAGGCAAAAATTGGACACGTAGAATAGAACATATTGGAAAGCAAGAGGCATATCATCCCACTGATGATTTATTTATTGTGTAATCATATCGTCTGCGAATATGAAGTTCACATAAATTTTGTGATACGTTCGCATGTAGAAATGCAAAATTATACCATTTTTTAAATTGACATTATTTCCTTTAATTAATTTTTATAAGTTTATACTTAAAATTGTCTATCTAATAATTAATATTTTTAATTACTTATAGAGTCGCGCTCTTCACGAGCGCGTGGATTGAAATCCGTTTTTTAATTTTGTTGTCCAATACCAATCTTTATGTCGCGCTCTTCACGAGCGCGTGGATTGAAATGAAGCGCGAACGTTGATTATTTGACACAGAAACTATGTCGCGCTCTTCACGAGCGCGTGGATTGAAATCATAAATAAAAATCTCGCTTTCGCATTTTTGAGTAGTCGCGCTCTTCACGAGCGCGTGGATTGAAATGAAGTTTTTGGCTTGAATTTATGGGCAATTTTAAGTCGCGCTCTTCACGAGCGCGTGGATTGAAATTCTTTATATCATCATCTCTGCATAAAAATTGCAAAGTCGCGCTCTTCACGAGCGCGTGGATTGAAATCGCTAGACAGTCTTAGGGAAGTTTTTGAAGGCACGAGTCGCGCTCTTCACGAGCGCGTGGATTGAAATTCGACGCAAAATTTGGCGTAAAATTAACCCATTTGGTCGCGCTCTTCACGAGCGCGTGGATTGAAATTTTTGTCATTACCCCGAACTTGTCGACAAACTTAACGTCGCGCTCTTCACGAGCGCGTGGATTGAAATCGTTAATTAATGTAAATAGCGTCGCCGAACAAAAGGTCGCGCTCTTCACGAGCGCGTGGATTGAAATCCGACGAGTTGAATAATAGTTGCATACTTTTTGAGTCGCGCTCTTCACGAGCGCGTGGATTGAAATAACAAATGGCTTATCCCACTGGTCAAACATTTCGGTCGCGCTCTTCACGAGCGCGTGGATTGAAATAGCAGGTGCTTTAATACTAATCTGACCACCAAATAGGTCGCGCTCTTCACGAGCGCGTGGATTGAAATCGTAGTAAAAGAGGAAATTGAAGGAGTTACGTATATGTCGCGCTCTTCACGAGCGCGTGGATTGAAATTGCCCATTCGTCGTAGTAATTTATTAGACCGATTGCCGTCGCGCTCTTCACGAGCGCGTGGATTGAAATAAGTTTAATGGCGAAACGTACAGAGTGTCAACACAGGGTCGCGCTCTTCACGAGCGCGTGGATTGAAATATCAGTTGCGATAATGTTTTTACATTTAGGTTTGATGTCGCGCTCTTCACGAGCGCGTGGATTGAAATCGTGATTTTATTGTGAGTATTAACTATCCTGATAGTCGCGCTCTTCACGAGCGCGTGGATTGAAATTTATTAGAATCAAACCCAAACCCAAATCCATCACCGTCGCGCTCTTCACGAGCGCGTGGATTGAAATACCTCCTTGATATTGAGACATAGATTTTTGCGATGTCGCGCTCTTCACGAGCGCGTGGATTGAAATATGACGTTATTAGTTTTGTGCTGTTTTTGTTGATCGTCGCGCTCTTCACGAGCGCGTGGATTGAAATGTAAAGTTGGGAGATTTTAACTTTGATGGCCGGCGAGTCGCGCTCTTCACGAGCGCGTGGATTGAAATCATCAAATATCGAAAATGACTCACCTTGGGATTTCGTCGCGCTCTTCACGAGCGCGTGGATTGAAATAAGAAATTTTGTAGGTAGGTTTTCTTACGAAGAAGTCGCGCTCTTCACGAGCGCGTGGATTGAAATGCCGGAAGAATGGGCGGAGATGTACTTGCGAAAAGAGTCGCGCTCTTCACGAGCGCGTGGATTGAAATATCTAATTTTGAGGCCTCGGCGCAAATTATATCCACGTCGCGCTCTTCACGAGCGCGTGGATTGAAATAACTCACAAGCGCCCTGCCTATATGGACGCTGGCGCGTCGCGCTCTTCACGAGCGCGTGGATTGAAATTAAAAAATCTCTCGCACAAATCCCTTCTCGGTTTGGTCGCGCTCTTCACGAGCGCGTGGATTGAAATCTCGCCGAGATTTGACTTATCTAATTTTAAAGCCTCGTCGCGCTCTTCACGAGCGCGTGGATTGAAATTATTTTAGCAATAGCCTCTTTGAGTACTCGCAAACGTCGCGCTCTTCACGAGCGCGTGGATTGAAATACCTGCAGGTTTGTAAAGAACGGGATAACATGATTGTCGCGCTCTTCACGAGCGCGTGGATTGAAATAATTAAAGCTGGCATGTCAGCTTATGAAAGAAAGTGTCGCGCTCTTCACGAGCGCGTGGATTGAAATACCGGTTGTAACCATTAAAGCTGCTCCGCCGCAGAGTCGCGCTCTTCACGAGCGCGTGGATTGAAATAGTATACAAAAACAAGGCCTATATAATTACAGACACGTCGCGCTCTTCACGAGCGCGTGGATTGAAATCTTGCTATAGCGCTCAAAAACCATTTCCGGCGTGGTCGCGCTCTTCACGAGCGCGTGGATTGAAATCGGCAATAAAAAGCTGTCGCTCTCGTCGCGCGTGTGTCGCGCTCTTCACGAGCGCGTGGATTGAAATAGCGCTATGCTGAATTGGGTAGTCACAAAGTGTTCGTCGCGCTCTTCACGAGCGCGTGGATTGAAATAAGTTGACGATAGATATCTGCGTATTGCTCGATGGTCGCGCTCTTCACGAGCGCGTGGATTGAAATCTAAAAAAGCTAAAGCGCCCGCGCCCCGCGCTCATGTCGCGCTCTTCACGAGCGCGTGGATTGAAATATAAACTCGGACCGCAGAGAACCGGACCGCAGCAGGTCGCGCTCTTCACGAGCGCGTGGATTGAAATATAAATCTAAACCCCCTTTTACTTGTTTTATACTGTCGCGCTCTTCACGAGCGCGTGGATTGAAATATTGATCCTCTGGCGGGCGTGATTGACCCAGAAACGTCGCGCTCTTCACGAGCGCGTGGATTGAAATGATCGCATCCATTATAACTATGCTATCGACATAGACGTCGCGCTCTTCACGAGCGCGTGGATTGAAATATTAGTAGGTGGACTAATATATTTATTACTAAAAGTCGCGCTCTTCACGAGCGCGTGGATTGAAATTGCAAATAGGCATGTCGCCCGCCGAAGTGCTAGCAGCGTCGCGCTCTTCACGAGCGCGTGGATTGAAATACATCTCGCGGTCCGGCAAGTTTGACAAGCCGCTGTCGCGCTCTTCACGAGCGCGTGGATTGAAATACTTGTTAAGGGAAGACATCGATAAACTCGATTGTTGTCGCGCTCTTCACGAGCGCGTGGATTGAAATTCTTAAATTAAAATCTGGAGGTGGCGGCATTGACGTCGCGCTCTTCACGAGCGCGTGGATTGAAATAGTCCAAGTGGTTTTATTGTTTGACGTATAAAACCGTCGCGCTCTTCACGAGCGCGTGGATTGAAATTGTAACCGTTATACAAAAATATATGGTCTGGATTGCGTCGCGCTCTTCACGAGCGCGTGGATTGAAATATTACCACAAGGAACTTATGAAACTATATTAGAGGTCGCGCTCTTCACGAGCGCGTGGATTGAAATTTAAAACTGGCACGAGAGATTAATATTTTAGCTAAAGTCGCGCTCTTCACGAGCGCGTGGATTGAAATTATGATTATGATACGCAAGCATTTTTCGGAACTTTGTCGCGCTCTTCACGAGCGCGTGGATTGAAATTAATCTAACTGGTCTTGTTCTAGTATATTCCTTTTTGTCGCGCTCTTCACGAGCGCGTGGATTGAAATAAGAAATATGGTGCGAGCCGACTTGATGAGATTGTGTCGCGCTCTTCACGAGCGCGTGGATTGAAATAAAATTTTGGCGGTATTGTTTGTCATAAGTCGCTGTCGCGCTCTTCACGAGCGCGTGGATTGAAATGGTTTTGTTGGTGGATTGCCAATTATAAAGGATTGTCGCGCTCTTCACGAGCGCGTGGATTGAAATCGGAACTAAAAGCTACGGAGTCGTAATATGGTTATAGTCGCGCTCTTCACGAGCGCGTGGATTGAAATATTGTGCTTGCTGTAAGTGGTTTGTATTATGATCGTGGTCGCGCTCTTCACGAGCGCGTGGATTGAAATACGAACTTATCAAAATTTACGCAAAAGACACGAGCGTCGCGCTCTTCACGAGCGCGTGGATTGAAATTTGATTACCCACTCGTTAACGCCCTTGTGCCATTTTGTCGCGCTCTTCACGAGCGCGTGGATTGAAATGATTGGCGCCTCGAAAATGGCGAATTGGTTTGTGACGTCGCGCTCTTCACGAGCGCGTGGATTGAAATTAGCCAATAATGAAATCGAAAGAGGCGGAGTACGTGTCGCGCTCTTCACGAGCGCGTGGATTGAAATAGTTTATACTCCCCCGCCATGCCTCGCGCCCAAATATGTCGCGCTCTTCACGAGCGCGTGGATTGAAATGGCACTATCGGTATGGCGTGGGTAGTTATAATCTATGCGGACATTTTTTAAATTGTCCGCATTTTACATAAGACAACCTAAAAAATAACAATAAAATATTTTGCATTAATTTCAATAATTTCGTATAATATCCATGTTACAAATTCAAAAAGGAAGGAAATAAAATGATAGTTGTAAAAGTGGAAAATCTGGTGAAAGTTTATAGCAATGGCGTAAAAGCTCTTGATAATTTAACCTATCAAGTGCGGGAAGGAGAAATTTTTGGGCTGCTGGGACCCAACGGTAGCGGTAAAACAACCAGTATCAATTGCATCCTTGGATTGCTTAAATATAACCAAGGCACAGTGGAACTCTTTGGAGAACCTATGAAGCCCACAAGTTATCATATAAAAAAAGACATTGGGATAGTCACGCAAAATGTGGCCGTGTTTGAGGAACTTACAGTTTATGAAAACGTTGATTATTTTTGCGGGTTATATGTGAAGAATAAAAACACCAGAAAAAAATTAGTAGAAGAAGCGCTTAATTTTGTATCAATTAATAATTACCGGAATTTTTATCCAAAAAAATTATCCGGAGGGCTCTTAAGAAGATTACATATAGCTTGTGGCATAGCTCATAAACCTAAACTTATTATTATGGACGAGCCGACGGTAGGAATCGACCCGCAAAGCCGAAACAACATCCTCGAGGGAATCAAGAAACTCAATCAACAAGGCGCCACAATCATCTATACTTCTCACTACATGGAAGAAGTAGAGCAACTTTGCGATTACATCTTAATCATTGATAGAGGAAAAACAATAGCCGAGGGAAGCAAAGAGAAGTTAAAAGCAATGATTTCATTGGGAGAGATTATTGAAATCGAGCTTGAGGATATAAAAAAATCCACCGTGGAAGTTATTAAAAACCTTAACAATGTCATCAGCGTGGAAGTAAAGAATAAATTGTTGGTCGTTAAATCGGGAAAAGGAAAAACCATTATACCCGAGGTATTGAAAATATTGAACGAGAACAATCAGGAATATAAAAAGATTTATTCCGAGTTGCCGACGCTAAATGATGTTTTCTTGGAATTGACGGGAAAAGAACTGAGGGATTAAGAATGTTTCTATACAAGACAAGAATAAAAACCTTGATTCGCGATAAGGTGCTCGTCTTTTGGACAATGATCTTCCCGCTCCTGCTCGCGACGCTCTATCACTTTGCTTTCGGTCATCTCTCTAATTTGGATAATTATGAAACGATAAACGTTGTGTTAGTCGACGCGGAGAGTATGCCGGAAGAATTCGTAGAGGTAATCGAGACCGTTGAATATGGCGAAGAGCGGAAGATGTTTAACGTTGGACAAAAAGAAAAAGAAGAAGCGACGGAACTTCTGGATAAAAATATGATTACCGGTTATATTGAGTGGGGAGAAGAAGGCATATTTTTGACGATTAAAAACTCCGGCCTTAAGGCGACGATTTTAAAAACTTTCCTTGATGAATATGTCCAAACCACTTCTATTATAGATTCGATAATCTTAAAAACTCAAGGCGCGGTTGACGTCGAAACATTAATCGCCGATATCGCTAATCAAGCGGAATATTTGGACTATCAGTCGCGCACCAATGACCCCAATAATACATTGCTCTATTTTTACGCGCTTATCGCCATGGCGGTCATTAACGGATCATTTCTGGGAACGGGGGAAATAACAAATCTTCAGCCTAATTTATCGGCCAAAGGCGTCCGTTACAGCGTTTCGCCTACAAAAAGATATAAATTGTTGTTATCGAATATTGCCGCGGCTTTCACCATACATATAGCTGAAGTGATAATATTACTTATCTATCTCGTTGGCCTTTTAGGCATCACCCTTGGGAATTACCTATATGTTCTTTTGTTATGCGTCCTGGGTTCGCTAACCGGCATTTTTTTCGGAGCTTTATTGGGAATAACGTTCCGCCGGATGAAGGAAGGCGCCAAGATCGGTATATGCACGGTTTTTGGCGTTTTCGGGTCATTTTTGTCGGGAATGATGTACCCGCCGATGAAATACCTGATAAACACCAAGGCGCCAATCATCGGGTATATCAACCCGGTAAACTCCATAACCGACGGGTTTTATAGCTTGTATTATTTCACGTCCCTTGAACGCTATTTTCAAAATGTTCTCATTCTAGCAATCATGTTGATTCTTTTTGTCTCGCTTACGTTATTGCAGTATAGGAGGGACAGCTATGAGAGTATTTAAGGTCTATTTGAAGATATTTTATAAAAACATCGTTAGCATCGTAATAACGTTCGTCGCTTTCGTTATTATCTGTCTTTTGTTTATCCGCTCAAACCCGAAAGAGACTTATGGATTTCAACCAACGAAAACTTATGTCACCGTTATAAACAAAGACGCGGATACGGACTTATTAAACGGGCTTAAGAAATATTTGGACAATTTCGCTTATTTTAGAAATGTCGAGGAGAAGAACATCGAAGACGCCCTATATTTCAGGGAGATCTATATCGCGCTTATTATTCCCGAGGGTTTCACGGCGAAATTCCTCGCGGGAGAAGAAGTGAGTTTAATCGAAAAATCTGTGCCCGACGCCGCTCACACGGTGGCCACTAAGCGCGCGATCAATAAATATCTACACACCGTGAAAGTGTATTTGAATAACACCGATGAAACAGTTTCGGAGGTTATCCCGGCCGTTATTGATGATCTGGAAAAATCGATAGAGATCGAAAAAACGGTTCAAGAGGCGAACGCGCCCGTTGAAGTCGCCTTTTACTACAATTATTTGACTTATCTGTTTATTTCCGTTATATTTACCGTTATCGGCACAGTCATGATTGTTTTCCGCCAGAAACATCTCCGCCAACGCATTGACGTTAGCCCGCTGTCTCAAGCAAAACTGAACGCGCAATTGATTCTCAGCCATTTGTTTTTAGGTTTGATCGTGTTCGCGATTATGTGCGGGTTAAGCTTTATTCTTTATCCCCGGAGCATGTTAAGCATAAGAGGAGTTTTGTTCGTTCTTAACGCTTTCTGCGTGACGCTTGCTATTGGCGCGATGGGGTACGCTTTCAGCTTATACATCAAAACAAGAAACGTTTTGGGCGCTTTTACAAATGTTTTCGCGCTCGGCACTTGTTTTATTTGCGGGGCGTTCGTTCCCCAGGATCTCTTGTCCAAAGGCATGCTCACTTTCGCGCGAGTATTCCCCAATTATTATTATGTTGTTAACAACAACAGGATCGGGTTCCTGACCGAACTGACTTCCGATTCTTTAACAAAAATATTCATAAACATGTTGATTCAGTTGTTGTTTGCTTTGGCTTTTATGATCGCATCCATTTTCATAAGCAAAAAGCAGATGACAAGCGAGAATTAGCGCCCGATACCCCTCGCCAGAGAAGATTATCTTTTTTAAACAATATTAACCATCATTCGTCTTTTCTAGCA
>LFRM01153395.1_pt2 | contig 16047 bp, 10 predicted proteins | sample 618341 | NCBI WGS metagenome assembly LFRM01 (sample SAMN03654438, study PRJNA283298) | anaerobic digester metagenome | isolation source: pool of bioreactors CSTR01a, CSTR02a, and CSTR03a thermophilic anaerobic... | place: Denmark: Kgs. Lyngby | collected 2014-05-21 | reverse complement strand
ATTTGCCTCATGATTGGAGTATAGAAGGCAGGTTTGAACGCATCAATCCTACGGGAGGAAGTGGAGGGTATTTACCTGCTGGGATAGGATGGTATCGTAAACATTTTAAAAAACCTGATGGTGAGGTTGTGCTGCTGGAATTTGATGGAGTATTTCAAAATTGTGATGTTTGGCTTAATGGAAGCCATGTTACACATCACAATTATGGATACATAGGGTTTGAGTGTGATTTGACACCTTATCTGGTGGAAGGGAATAATGTTCTGGCAGTCAGAGTGGACAACTCAGAACAACCTAATTCAAGATGGTATACTGGTTCCGGTATATACAGGCATGTCTGGCTGACACAAGCGTCTGAAACAAGAGTAGCACATTGGGGTATATTTGTCAGTACACCTTATGTAAGTAAGGAACTGGCTCATGTCAAAGCACAGATTGAACTGACCAAACCTGCAGATATAGTACTGGCGATTTTAGATCCGTCAGGAAAAGTTTTGGTTGAACAGACATACAGTTCAAAAACCTCTAAATTTGTAGGCACAATGTATTTGGAAAATCCTGAGCTATGGTCTTGTGATAATCCGGTTCTTTACACATTGCGTACTCGGGTAATAAAAGATGGGCAATTGGAAGATGAGGTTTGTACAACTTTTGGCGTACGTTCAATATGTTTTGATAAAGACAAAGGGTTTTTATTGAACGGAATTCAAACCAAAATTAACGGTGTATGCATTCACCACGATGGCGGAGCGGTTGGTGCAGCAGTGCCTGAAGTGGTCTGGGAACGTCGGCTTAAGTTACTTAAGGAAATGGGCTGTAATGCTATACGTATGTCCCATAATCCTCCTGCACCCGAATTGCTGGATATGTGTGATCGAATGGGTTTTTTAGTGATGGATGAAGCCTTTGATGAGTGGAAAATTATCAAAGCTAAAGGAGACCATCAAATAGCTCGTTATGGCTATGGTCAGTTTTTTGAGCAGGATTGTGAAAAGGATCTATTGGCCATGATTCGTCGTGACCGTAATCATCCCAGTATAATACTTTGGTCAATAGGCAATGAAATACCCGAACAGAGTACTTCTGATGGCTGGAAAATAGCTAAGAGACTTAAGGAATTATGCCATAAGGAGGATCCAACCCGTCCGGTTACCTCCGCATGTGATAATATAAAGGCCGATAAAAACAGAACAACTGAGGAGTTCCTTAAGACCCTTGATGTTGTTGGTTTCAATTATATTAATCGATGGAGGAAATATGCTGAAACCGCATATACCGATATACGCTACGAATATCCCAATATGATAATGATAGGTTCCGAGCATGGTTCTGTTGGCGGAGTGCGCGGAGATTATTCCCTTGAAGCAGAGCCCGGAAGCTGGTGGTCCTTCCCCTATAACAGTCGTATGATTCGTGCGGAACATCTGCTTAAGCAGACTATGATATATGACTACATCGCAGGAGACTTTATGTGGACGGGTATTGATTATCTGGGTGAAGCACGCTGGCCCCGTAAAAATGCAGCATCTGGTGTAATTGATATGTGTGGTTTTCCAAAGGATGGATATTATCTTTATCAAAGCATCTGGACCAGGAAACCAATGATTCATATCTTTCCGCACTGGAACTGGAAAGGTAAAGAGGGTACCGTGATACCGGTGCTGTGTTATACCAACTGTGATACGGTAGAGCTGATAGTAAACGGACGATCCTTTGGTACTAAATGTTATGAGTTTCCGAAACAGGGAATGACCGAACGATTTGGTCATTATGATCTTCCCATATTGTATGCAACTACAAATGACCTGCATCTTAGCTGGGATGTTCCTTATGAACCGGGTGTAATTAAAGCTATTGGCCGCGATCGTTACGGTATCGTTCAAGCGGTAAAAGAAATCAGGACAACTGGAGAGCCAACAGGAATTTCACTGTCATTTGACCGGACAACTTTTACAGGACGTGGTGAAGTGGCCCATTGTGAAATACGAGTTGTAGATGAAAATGGGGATACAGTACCTACAGCACAGAATGAAATAACTGTAGCAGTAAAGGGTGCAGCGGAGCTTATCGGGCTGGATAATGGTTTACCGGAAGACCTGACTCCCATGAAATCGCCTGTCCGAAAGGTATGGGCAGGTATGGCTCTGGCGTTGATAAGAACAACAGCAGATCAAGGTGAGATTGTTGTAACAGTAAGTTCTCCCGACCTTGAGAGTACTCAGGCAGAATTATATGTCTGTAAAAGATAATATAAAAAAATTTGGCAAGTCATAGATAGAGATCGTTGCGGAGGTGTGTTATATGGCTAATTTATTAAGGGATGACTTTTTTGCTAAAGGTGCCGATGTAGGATGGCTTCAGCAAATGGAAGCAACTGGATATACTTTTTATGATGCTTTAGGAAATCCCAGGGATTGTTTGGAGATCCTTAAAGAACATGGTATTAATAGTATTCGCTTAAGGGTATGGGTTAATCCAAATGATGATCCGAGAAGCGGGCATAACAGTATTGAAGAAGTAGCTATTATGGCAGAAAGAGTAAAGAAAATGGGATTTAGGTTGATGATTAATTTTCATTACAGTGATTCCTGGGCGGATCCCGGGAAACAATACAAACCTAAAGCATGGGAAGGCCATAATGCTGAGCAATTAGAAGAAGATGTTTATAACCACACATTTTGTAGTTTGACGTTACTAAAGAATAAAGGTATTGATGTTGATTGGGTTCAGGTTGGAAATGAAATAACCAACGGAATGTTGTGGCCGGAGGGACATATCATAAACTTTGAACAATTAACACGATTTATAAACAGCGGGTATAGGGCGGTTAAGGAAGTCTTTCCGGATTGTCAAGTTATCGTACATCTTGATTCAGGCCATGATTCGGAAAGATATACAAGGTTCTTCGAACAGTTAACCAGTTATAACGGAAAATATGACATGATTGGAATGTCTTACTATCCATGGTGGGCTAAAACCGTTTTTACACAGAATCTTCATATGTTAGAGTCTAATATTAATGAATTGGTTAATCGCTATGATAAGGATGTGATGATAACCGAGATAGGAGGACTTGATACGGAACCCCATACAACTTATAGGATGATCAGGGAGGTTATCGAGGTATTAAAGGCAGTTCCCAACAATCGAGGGAGGGGTGTATTTTACTGGGAACCACAAGGGGCAGCTAATTGGAGTGGATACCGGTTGAGTGCTTGGGGTAAAGATGGCAGGCCGACTAAAGCTTTGTCTGCTTTTATGGATTAAAGTAAATAATGATAACAATAATGTTAGGTAGTAAAATATTCTACAATAATTGTTGTTGGCCAAAAGAAAACAAATTATTGTTAATAATTTTATCCATGGAATAAATGGTCTTGGCTCAACTGCACAAGTACCGTTTATTCTATTATTTTTTGAGATCGATCCGTATATCTTTGCTATATATTTAATGATAAAACATAGATGCTATTTCATTTTGATGAAATCAGATGCGTATAAAAAATGGGTTGTTGACATGATATAAACTTCTGAATAAAATATAATTACACATATTTTTCAAAAAATATCTTATTTTTGCACAAGTGTATTTAGCATTTAAAAACGAAAAATCAGTGTACGGCTTCTAAAGTATATATGATAATAATTTCCTTTCAGAGTTTTCATAATGTTGCTCTAGTAAATTAATAGAATCAGCTTCGCCCTTTTTAAAATTGCATAATGTTATTTTCCGCTATTTATACGCGTATTGTATAGGGATGGTCTATCCTTGTTAGAGGCGGAGGGAGTATGCATGGAGTTGTTATTAGTTGAGGATGAACAGTATACCCGGGATGGTATCATAAAATTTATTGACTGGAAAAGACTGGGTATTAAAAAGGTTTATACAGCAGAAGACGGATTGCAAGGAGTAGATGTTGCCCGTTTGCATTTGCCAGATATTATATTGGCTGATGTACGTATGCCGAGAATGAATGGGGTAGAAATGGCCAGGCGGATCCGAACCTTTCACCCTGATTGTGAACTCATTTTTATAAGCGGATACTCTGATAGAGAGTATCTTAAATCAGCTATTCATCTTTCTGCACTTGATTATATCAGCAAACCTCTTGATTTAAATGAGCTTGATGAAATCTTATCCAGAGCGGTTGAACATGTCAAGAAAAACAACGAAAGACAAGCACTTGTATCATACTTTATGGAAAACGAACTGGCTTCTGTTATAGTTCAGGATAATGTATCAAATGAAGAAAAAATGCGTTTATGGTCACAACTCAATTCACCCCGGACCGATAAGTTGACACTGTATACTATATTAATGCGACAGAAATACTCCCGGACCACCAATTTAATTATTAAAGAGGTTGCCGAGAAATTGGGTATATGGATATTGTTAGGTCGTTGGGAAGAGTTTTACTTGCTTCATGTTGCAATGAAGGATACACAAAGCCTTTTGTTGGAGAAATATATAAAGAAACTGATAAAAAGCAGCAAGTTTAAACATTCAAAGCCCATTATTGCAGTTGGAAGACCGGTGAATCATCCCCTTGAACTTAAAGAATCCTTCAGATCTGCACGAGCTGCTTATAACAGGCATTTTTACCATCCTGACAAACAGGTATTTATAGGTAAAGGACGTGCACTATCTTTGGATTTGGGCTTCGATCCAACCCACGAGTTTAACCGTTTACTTCTGCAAGAACCTGAGAAGGCAAAACAATGGCTTAATGAACAATTTGAATTTATACGGAATTATGATGGTACTCCAATTGAATTGGTTCGCAATTGGGCATTTCAAATGGCAACTGTGATGTATCTGCTTTGCCATGAATGGGCAGAGAGTGTATTGGACAGTCCTGCTGATGGAGCTGTATTATGGCAGGTTATCATTTCATTGACATCCTTGGATGAATTGAAGAAATTTTTGAATGATGGTATAGATTTTATTAAAAACCGTTCTTGTTGTGGTGATGCCAATCTTCCGGTGGTCTTGAAAGCACAGCGATACATTCATTTAAATTACACAAATCCGTTGTTGTCATTGGATGATATCGCTGAACATGTCAGTCTTTCTTCAACTTACCTTTGTGAAATATTTAAAGAGAGTACCGGTCAAACTATTAATCAATATCTTAATAATTGCCGGCTTCGTCATGCCCAGCTCCTTCTGCAAACCACCCACATGCGTATACATGAGATAGCTGAGGCTTGTGGTTATTCGGGAAGCAACTATTTTATAAAAGTTTTTAAGAAAGCTATGAGGATTACCCCTCAGGAATACAGGAAGAGGAATATACTGATATGAAATCTATGAGTTTTCACAAAAAACTCTTAAGTTACTTTTCCAATATGAGGCTTGTGCAAAAATTCTTACTTTTCTTCTTGCTGGCCTGGATTATTCCAATGATTATATCTTCATATTATGTCTATCAAAGAATAACCGATAATCTTGTGGCATCCCAGATAGAGCTTGCATATCAGGGGTATCAGCAGGTTAAATCATTTCTAACCTATCGGCTGGAACGGATTTTTCTTACTTGCAGAACCATTGCCATGGATTCGCAGGTTAATGAAATACTATCCAGGGATATTTCAAACTATACTGCTTCCCAGCAGATGAGAGATCTGTCCAATTTGAGAGTTTATCTGGAGCAATTCCAAAGCCATCGAAACGGTTCTGATATTTTGAGGTTGTATGTTCCTGGAGGTCGAATTTATTCTAATGAGAATAAACTGGTATTTAACTTGGAGACTGCTAAAGATACTCTTTGGTATAAAAAAACATTCAGCGGTTGGGGATGGACCACCTGTAATCCCCCCGGGCACATGGAAACTGAGGATGTTGTATCTGTAGTCAGGCCTATTCGTGATTTTAATAACTATCAAAACAAAATCGGGGCGGTAAGAATTGATATTTCTCTGGATGAGATCGAAAGCATGCTGTCACGAGTCAATATTACAAATGGTTGTTTAACATACATTATTGACAGAGATGGTGTTTTTGTAGGGGCTTCAGATAATGAATTGTTACCGGTATATCGTCTTAGTGATGAACATTTAAATCAGGCTATAGAAGCGGGTTCACGCTTTATATCTGTGTGGGAACGAGAGCAGGAGTATTGGGTATGTGCCAGCGAAATACTTGAAACTGGCTGGTTGCTGGTTACCGTGCTTCCAGAGAAAGAACTGGCGGGTGTTATAAGCAAGATGCAGTCGCAATACATTATTAGTATTTCTATACTATTTATTGTGGTGTTTTTTTTAAGTGTACCTGCAATTAATTCTATTACTAAACGGATAGAACTATTGGTGGAACGAATGAAGTTAGTGCAGGAAGGGAATCTAAGTGCCAGGCTTGAAGTTAACAGCGAGGATGAAATTGGCCAGCTTACACAAAACTTCAATTTCATGCTGGAACGGATCAAGGTATTGATGCGTCAACAGTACAAACTTGGCCAGGAATTAAAAACATCCGAGCTTAAGGCATTACAGGCTCAGATTAATCCTCACTTTTTATACAATACCCTGGAGATGATAGGCTGGTTGGCTTTGGAAGAGAATCCTCAGCAGATTCGCGCAGTAGTAAGAAATTTGGCTGAATTCTATAGACTGAGTCTTAATCGGGGAGAAACAGTTACAACTATAGATAATGAATTAAAATTGGTAGAAAGCTATATGTATATACAAAGTACACGTTTTCGAAACCGTATTCAACTGACGATTGATGTTAATCCGGATATTCTTGGTTATTCAATTCCCAACATAACACTACAGCCGATTGTTGAAAATGCCATTGTCCATGGAATATTGGAGAAGCCCACCAAATCCGGCAATATAATTGTAGAAGGAAGTTTTAACTCTGAAGGAATGATAGAATTATCGGTGATAGATAACGGGGTTGGCATGAGTGCTGATCAGCTTGAAAAGCTGAAAAAAGGCAAACTGGTTTCCAACGACAGCATTGGCTACGGGATTAAGAATATAGAAAAACGACTTCACCTTTTCTTTGGCAATAGATGCGGGGTGTATTATGAAAGCAAACGTAATGAAGGTACTAAAGTTACGATTTGTATTCCTCCCGTTCCATATGAAGGGCAACAACTGGAAGCATAGGTGAGATCTTTTATATAATAAAAACTTGTTGTGCAGCCGATATGTAAAAGAAGGGGCTATAAGCCCCTTCGCTTTATGGAAAACTATCACTTATTGTATTGTTTTTCCATAAATTCTCTCCAGTTTCCATGTTTTATATATATGTTTTTTTCATAGAATTCTTCGGTCTCTTTAAGATTAAACTTATATGCATATGCTTTATAGCTTTTTTTGTCATCAAGTGTTTCAACGTCTATAATAACTCTGTTATATTCATTTTCGGGATTTCCTTCACCAAAATAATTCTCCACTTTATCAATTGCTTTAATCGTGTTGTCCCAGTCATACAATTCAAGTAGTTCTCCATAAATATAATCATCTCCATCAATCATGGCAGGATATCCCTTTTCCACTTGATGAAACAGTTTACCCCTTGTTCTTGCATATTTTCTGGAGAGTATTTTATCTTTTACATGTTTATAATTAAAGAAGTTCTCCATTAAGCTTCCATAAACAAAAAGTAAACTATTATCCATTTTCAACACCAATCTTACTAATGAATTTTCCCCTGTGTGACTTTAATATCTTCTTTATAGGAGGCGGCAGTCTTGACTGCTATAGTCAGCGCCTTTGCTATATATTCAAGGCTCATATATGGAGTGTTTGGCCTGTTTAGCACCTGTTCAGGTAAAAAGGGGACATGTATAAAGCCACCTTTAATATTATTATATTTTTTGTCTATCAAATATAAAAGCCCGTACATGATGTGATTACATACAAAGGTTCCTGCAGTATTGGATACAGATGCAGGTATTCCTTCTTTTTTTATCTCGTTTGTAATAGCTTTGATCGGAAGACTTGAGAAGTATGCGGCATCACCATCGGCAAAAATAGGTTCGTCTATCGGCTGATTACCTTCATTGTCAGGAATCCTTGCATCATCAATATTGATTGCTACCCTTTCTATCGTAATATCGTATCTGCCTCCTGCCTGTCCAACACAAATCACAATGTCCGGTTTATATTCCTCGATACTCTGCTCCAGTATTTCTATGGATTTTCTGAATACGGTAGGAATCTCTTTCTTTATTACTTCTATACCGTCAATTGTGTCCGGAACTCGCTTGACAGCTTCATATGAAGGATTGGTAGAGTCACCGCCAAAGGGATCAAAACCCGTTAATAACACTCTCATTAAGACATCCCTCCCTCATATTTGAAAGGACAAAAAAGGTTATAGGAATTGCTTCCTATAACCTAAAATGCCCATACATACATCAAAATGATGTGAATAATAAGCATTGTTATTGCAACCGGTACTTGATATTTTATAAGCCCGTATTTTTTATCTTCTATATCGAGAATAGCAGTAGGTACTATGTTGAAATTAGCAGCCATGGGTGTCATAAGTGTTCCGCAGTAACCTGCCGTAAGTGCCAAGGCGGAAGCAATTACAGGATTTGCACCTTGAGAGATTACGAAGGGGATACCAATGCCTATGGTGATTACGGCAAAAGCAGCAAACGCATTACCCATAATCATAGTAAACAGTGCCATACCCACACAATATGCAATAACACCAAGCAGTATGTTGCCCTGAGGTATCACTGCACTGATACCATTGGCAATTACCTCACCGACTCCTGCCGTTGAGAACACTGAACCCAAAGCGGCGAGAAGCTGCGGAAGTATACACAGTGGTCCTATAAGTTCGAGCAACCTTCTTCCGTCTTCAGCGGAATCACTAAATTTACCTTTGGTAATTATAAGTGCAAGAATTAACGCTATTACAGTTGCAATACCCAGCGCCACCAGCGAACCCAGCTGTTCTGTCCAGAACTGGGCTACCAGGAATGCTATAATAGCCAGGGCCAAAGCCGGAACAAATATCATGTTTCCGATCTTCTGAGACATCGTATTTTTAAACTCATCGGTTGATTCACTAAACTTATTAATTTTAACAAGCTTAAATGCTGATAAAATCGCCATTACAAGAATTAAATAGCCTATAACGGTATCATTTATCTTTATCTGATCATTACCCCATATCAGCCCAATTCTGCTAAATGCAAATATAAATCCGAATATTCCCCAGAATAATGCTGTAGGCCACTTGGATGGGTGTTCTTTATCTTTTAGCGTTTTATAAACTGAGTAGAAACAAACCAGACCACAACAAACATACAGTAATTCGGTTAATGAATCCTTAAGCATACGTACACCCCCTATTCTTTAACATTGATGTCTTCCTGTACTTTAACGGTTTTGTACTTTTTGTCAAATTTTTTGTCAAAATACAGGAACTGAAGCGTACCCACAATCATTATTATTAATGCTATCGGTATGGAAGCCTTCGCGATGTCTATGGCTTCAACCGTATACCCCTGTTCCTGCATAACACCTACGATCAAAAGTACTCCTCCAGCGGCTATGAAGACATTTTGGCCAAAAAAGTTTCCGTAGTTTTCAACTGCTCCTTCAAGTCCTTTAATTGTCTGTTCATCCTTTTCATCTACTTCTCCATATCTGTTATTGGCAGCACCCTGAGCCATAGGAAGAATAAGTGGCCTTATAAACTGAACGTGGCCACCGATCCTAAGTCCAAACATAGCACAAAGCGTTCTGATAATGAGATAAAGAGAAGTGATACGACCTACGGTTGCGGCTTTTATTTTGCCTATTAAATAAGCAGCCCTTTCTTTGAGCCCATACCTTTCTAAAAGACCTATAACAGGCAGGGAAATTATAAATATTGACATGTACCTGTTAGTAACAAAAGCGCTTCCCAGAGTTGTTATAATGTCATTAAAAGGTATTCCTGCAACTAGCCCGGTGATAAGTCCAGCAAGGATTACAACAGCAATAGTGTCAATCTTTAGAATGAAGCCTACAATGATAATTAAGATACCTATGAGTTTAATCATTATTTTCCTCCTTCCTTATTACCATAAATTAATCTATTTAAATTGATATTAAATAGATCCAAAATTTGGAAAGAAAAGGATAATAGTAACTAAGCGAATTATTAACCTTATTACGAGTAATGGGGCTCTTTAAAGCACATAAACTCGGAAGGAAGGTTATAGTATTATCGTTAAAACTTATATTATTTTAACGAACAGTTTTTCCGGGCTGGGACGATAGAATGCAGTATGTCAGAAAAAATCATTTTTACAGAATCATCGCTTCATAGACTTTTATGGATTGTCCTGCTATTGCTGTTATATAGTAATGCTGGATATGGTTTAATGAATATTGGCATATCTATTGTATAATTTAAAATGTCGATATGGTAAGTCAATATATTTATAATAACGTATTTACGTTTTTATCATATATGAAATAATAAGGTGATATTATGTATTTATAATAATATGAATACCGTAGATTTGTCAACAATAATTATGAATTTCTCTATATATCTTGGAAAAATCCTGCATAGAAGTTATAATTATTTTTAGCGGTTCCGGAGAATGAGGCAACATACCTAAAATGAATGAGAAGGACAGGTCTGTATATAGGATATAGGGAAGGTGTCAGATATGCCAAAACTTATTGTTAATGCCTTTGATGAAAACAATAAACTCATATGTGCAAAGGTAATTATAACAAAGAGGGAAATTGAAGAAGGACAGCAGTTCAATAAAGGTGATATAATTTCAATCAAATATATTGAAGGAACGGGAACACTTGAAATATCAGACACAGAGATTTATGTGAGTGTTTTTTGCGGTAAACTGTATCGTCCATACAAGGAAAGAGTTGAATTCTCTGAACCCGGGGATGTTAGGGAGATTACCGCGATTTTAAGAAAGATAACTGATCCTGTCAGAAAATACAATTTATATTCATTTGACGCACATAGTCATGTATCAAGGAGGAAATATGATAGAGAAAAGACAGTTGATCTTGAACAGGCTGCAGTGATAGCTAAGGCTGAAGGATTTAATTGCCTGATTGCCGGAGCTCCCTACGATTATGATAACCATAGAGAAGCCAGGACAGGCATAATCAGAAGTAAGCTGCCCTATCGAAAGCAATATGCTGATTTACTAAAAAGGGTGAGCGATGACATGTTTATCATGGATGTTGGTAATGAATATTGTAAGTACAGATATGGGCACGTATTTCTATTTAACTATGATCAGATGCCTCCTGCTGATCAGTACAGGGATCCAATATACTACCCATATGAACAGGCGAAGCACATACCTAACACGGAGGAACCGAAGTTTACCAATGTCCCTATATCCAATGCGGTTTATCGCAGCAAGGGCGAGAACACCGTAGCTGTTTATGCACATCCAACCAGCTGGTGGTATGAGAATGAAGATGTAACATTTGTTACTAATATTGCCTCCACACTTGGCTTCGATATACTAACGGGTGCTGTGGATGCAGTGGTGGTTATGGGATATAGGGCTGACCATAAATATTATCAGGATGTATGGTACGATCTTTTGGACAATGGTTATTTCGTACCCGGGGTTGCAGAGACCGATGCGTGTATGGACGCAGACAAATTTGAAATGCCCCCGTATAAAACATATGTATACATTGATAATTTTACCCTTGATGATATTGCTCATGCTGTAAAAGCAGGAAGGTGTATGGTAACATCCGGTCCGCTGCTTCATTTTACCGTTGAGGGAAATCTCCCCGGTACACGCATTGAGAGAATGGAAGGGAAAGAGTACCATATCGAAATTACGGCAGAAGCTTGTTGTGACGGACCTTTATCAAAAATTGAGATTATACTGAACGGGAAAAAGTATAAGGAAATCCCGGTTGAGGGCAAAGAGCATGTTTTTAAGAATATAAAACTGCATGCTCCGGAGACGGACAGCTATGTCCTGGCAAAATGTTATGACATGGCTGGTAATGTCGCCATTTCTAATCCTGTGTTCATAAGAAACAATCCTTTTGTGAACATTGATTACCGTTCTAAGGTTACAATTGATGTATATAAGGGTAAATACCCTGCTACCGGATCATATTACATTGGAGCAGATGGAACCGAAATTCATTTTGATGGAAAGGTAAGCTGTATCATCAAACCTCATGAGACAATAACGATAAAAGTAGGAAATGAAACAAAGAAGATAGAATTGTTCTGGCATAAACCACTTCAGGATATATTCAGAAACCTCTACACAGGCGAGTTCAACCGCAGTGGAACGTACAAGCCGGGAGAAGTTCCGGCCGAAGCGTTCCGTATACGCGAAATAAGAGAGATTTTGGACAATGTTCAGCTTACTCTGTATTTTAAAGATGAGGATACCGGTGGTTCCGGTGTTGTGTACCAGAATACGTATGCGGAAAATAAAATGGTGGAAGAGAATCAGTTTAGAAATATGAGTTATACAGAAAAATCCATTCCGGCATACCATGAGGTTGCTGGAATGTTACCCGAACCCATATGGGAAGGACATGATATAGTAATAGACTGCTATAGAAAAGCATGGGATATTGCGTGGAGAAAACTAAGGCAACCCGAGAAAAACAGCGGTCTGATTTCGAACTTTTTGTATACTGAATTCTCCAATAGTATTTTTATGTGGGGTCTTTGCTTTATTACCCAATTTGGAAAATATGCACGAAAAAGCTTTGATTTTATTGGCTCCTTAAACAACTTTTATGCTAAACAGCATAAGGATGGTTTTATTTGCAGGCAGATTAACATCTTTACCGGCAACGATGAATTCCATCGCTTTGATCCCTCATCTACTGGTCCAAATATTATGGCATGGGCAGAGTGGGAAGATTATAAGATTAGTAAAGATATTGACAGGATAAAGAAAGTTTTTCCCCCGCTTGTTGCATACCATCGTTGGCTTAGAAAACACCGTACCTGGAAGGATGGAACTTACTTTTCATCGGGTTGGGGCTGCGGTATGGACAATCAACCACGTCTTGCAAAGGGCTATTCATCTGAGTATGACCACGGGCATATGTCATGGATTGATATTACTGCACAACAGGTATTGTCCGCTAAGATATTGATAAAAATGGCAAGAGAGATCGGCAGAGAAGCGGATGTTCATGATATGGCAGAAGAAGCAAAATACCTTACTGATTTTGTTAACCGGTATATGTGGGATGAGCAAGAAAAATTCTATTTTGATCGGTACCGGGACGGAAGCTTATCAAAAGTGAAAACCATTGGTGCATACTGGACATTACTGGCGGATATGGTTCCTCAGGACAGATTCGATGGGTTTGTTGCTCATCTTTTGAATGAAAACGAATTTAAAACTTATCATCCAATACCTTCTTTAGCGCGAAATACACCGGGATTCATTGAAGACGGAGGAGATTACTGGCGGGGAGGGGTATGGTGCATAACAAATCTGATGGTTGTCAAAGGCCTTGCCAGCAGAGGATACAGAGAACTTGCCCATCAGATTTCACATAAGCATGTCAGGGTATTGGCGGAGGTTTTTAAGAATACAGGTACAATATGGGAAAGCTACGATACGTTGAAACCTGAGCCAGGCAAGTTGTTTGGCAAGTTTGTCCGCAATGATTTTGTAGGATTCAGCGGTGTCGGACCAATAACAATGCTGATTGAACATGTAATAGGCCTTGAAGCCGATACTTCAAAAGATGTTCTTGTCTGGGATATACGCTTAATGGAAGGTCACGGGATAAAAAGGTATCCCTTTGGCTTGGACGGAGTTATCGATCTTTATTGTCATCCAAGAAAAGATCCATCCGAAGAACCGGTTGTCCGTGCAGTTTCCAACAGGAACGTTGTCCTCGTTGTCAGATGGGATAATGGTGAAAAGGTTATAGATGTAACAGAGGAGGAATCCATATGCTGATAAACAGTGATTATCATATTCATACCCATAGAAGTATTTGTGCACAGGAGGATGCAAAAGTCCTCTCAATGATAAGGGAAATGGAACGGCTTAAATTTGAGTCTATTGGATTCAGTGATCATTATTATGCTGACCGGCCAATGAAGCAATGGCTGCATGAAATCAGAGAAGAAATTGAATCGGCTGGGCCCTCTATAAACATTTATGTTGGTATAGAAGTAGATATGATGTCTCCGGGTAATCTTATAGCTACAAAAGAGGAATTACAGGAATACGATTACATCATGGCCGCCTGTCCTCACTATCAAAACAAAAGGATTGCCATGCCAATTGCAAGTGACTATAATACATTGGCTCAAAGTTCATTTGACTATATGGTATCAGCAGCGGGTATATCTTTCATAGATATAATTGTACATCCTTTTGATGCACGGGGGATAACGCATATGGTTGAAAATTTTTATTTGCCCGAAATGATGAGCAGGCTTTCAGAAAAGGAATATATTACAATTATCGATCTGTTGTTGAAGAATAATATAGCGATAGAATTAACGGAGAGACTGCGTCAACCGGATTACTTCGAAGCTTTGTATCCATTTTTGTCACTGTGCAATGAAGCCGGGGTTGCGTTTTCTTTTGGAAGCGATGCCCATGCAATGGCTCACCTTGCTTCCGTAAGAAAGGCTGAAGAAAACATTGGCAAATTAGGGATAGAAGAAAAGAGTATCTGGAGGGCAGAACGTTCTAAAAAGCAGGTAAAGTCCTTTTGATGCATTCAATACTTGGTTTATGTTATTACTGATAAGCGGAGTAACTTAAACTATACAGATGACGAAATAGTCCGGAAATCTATATTTTCAGGGTACAACAATTAATAGTATAGAGCTTATATTGAATTTACGTTGTTTTTGTAATATAATGAGGAGCGTGGAAAATATAATATTGTCGGTATAGGTTGCTATTAATGCATTAAAAAGGGAAACAGGTGAAAATCCTGTGCGGTCCCGCCGCCGTAAAGCAGGTTAGCGGTTTCAAAGGCCACTGGGAAACTGGGAAGGCGAAATCGCGTGTTACTGCTGAGCCGGAAGACCTGCCTATGCTGAAACACCGGTAAGCCACGAGGATGGGGGAGGTGTTATGTATGCGGCGTATTATGTGGATTAGTTTGTGTCGCATAAGAACATGAGATCCCCTTTTGACTATTCGTTGAAAGGGGATTTTGATTTATGCTCTGGTATATTTTTACTAAAGAAAGGAAGGAAAGATCATGAATAAGAAAATCATTGCTATTGTTTCTGTTCTATTACTGGCTGTATTGGTTTATTGGGGTTACAGTGCTTTTATTGCTCCAAAAGGTGAGGAAGGTAAAAAACAGGTGACCATACATGTGGTCATTTCGAAGGAGAATATTGATCAAAAATTTGAATACACGACTGATCATGAATTTTTGTATGATCTTTTAAAGGAAAAGGAAGGAGAACTGGGTGCCAGTTTCCAGACTTATGATTTCGGTACAATGGTAACCGGTATGATGAATTATGTTGCTGATGAATCACAGCAGGAGTTTTTCCATATTGCAGTAAACGGTGAAGATGCAACTACCGGGCCACAGGAGATCCCTCTCAAAGATGGTGATGTTTATAAATTTGAATTGAAAAACTGGTGAAAAATATGAAACCACGCGATATTGCTTTAATAGCTCTGCTTAGCGCATCGATTACAGCAGGAAAATTTGTGCTTAGCTTTGTACCTAACGTTGAAATAGTAACCCTTTTATTTATCGTGTATACAGTATCTTTTGGGTTAAAGCGAAGCCTATTAGTGTCAGTGGTTTTTGCCACTACTGAAATATTGATTTACGGTTTTTCAACCTGGGTGATTGGATATTATATTGTTTGGCCTGTATTAATAATCGTAACATGGTTGATGAGAAACAGATTCAAGTCAGAATTTGGATATGCGGCTATTGCAGGGATTCACGGCTTTGCTTTTGGAGCATTTTTTGCTGTGTTTGAATCATTCTTTTACGGCTGGGCATATGGTTTTGCATATTGGTTGAGAGGCATTTTGTTTGACGTAGTGCACGGTGTCTCTAACTATATTATTGTGCTTCTTTTATTTAAACCCCTTG